>Ga0307378_10005595_pt1 | contig 17448 bp, 10 predicted proteins | sample UN1MG_FD_202238 | JGI IMG/M metagenome (GOLD analysis project Ga0307378, IMG submission 202238) | Soil microbial communities from Risofladan, Vaasa, Finland - UN-1 | ecosystem: Environmental > Terrestrial > Soil > Coastal area > Acid sulfate soil | place: Finland: Risofladan, Vaasa | collected... | reverse complement strand
CAACGGCATCGACTGTCCACCACTATTGACAATAGTCTCCTCAGTATAAGAGGCAGTGGTTTCATCGCCCACAGCCGCACCTGTGCCGTTGCCGGCAAAGTAAGGATCAGTACCCAGAACACCATAGCCAAGCCCATCGTGCCACGCGTACCATATCTGGTTGTCACCGGCATCATAACTCTCAAAATCGTCCACGAGGACAAAATCGGCTACCGTAAAGGTCCAGACTCTGCCTTTGTTGACCGTGCCGTCGTTATTGTTCTCATCGATGCGCCAGTAGTAGGGTCCACCACCCCACTCGATACCCTCGGGCGGCGTATAGCTGGTACCACTCTGGAGGCCTCTATATGTGCCGCCTGTGTCGGAAGTATCGGTATCTTCTACGACGGTTTTGTCCGTGCCGAAATACACATCGTGCTGCGACGCTTTGTCTCCCGGGGACCAGGCAAGGGGCAGCACTGAGTCGATATCCGGCGTTGAGCCGTTGGCCGGACTTGGATCCCATGCGACAAGAGGATCGCCTCTCATGGTCTCCTTGATCTCGTCGGCCGTCAAAACCCTGTCATAAATGCGGATATCATCCATGAGACCGTGATAGTATCTCTGGTTATTGGTCCATGCGCCGAAATTCAACGGACCCAGGTATGCTGTAGCGGTTACACCGGGCTGTGTGTCTTCCAGCACGCCGTTTATGTACAATTGGCCCTGGCCATTAACGGTCGCATCGATTGTTACTGCGACATGGTACCACAGGTCTGCTCGCATGACTGTGGTAGACAAGAGGTCGGGACCACTGTTTACAGACCAGTTGAATTGACTCGTCGTATTCCTCACATGGACATGACAAGAACCTGAATTCCACTGATCATCGTGTAGAACTGCGTAAAAACCGCTTGCATATGGTATGTCCCGAGGCTTAAGCCACATGGTGTATGTGAAGGTGCCCTCTGCAACGAGGTCATCAATGTCGATGTAATCGGTTGATCCGTCAAAGTCCAGCGCATCTCCGTCATACCCAGGGGCAAAGTCCGGCGTGCCGCCGATAACGGCATGATTGCCATGGCCGGACCAGTCCAGGGCGGTATTCCCGGAACCTTCATCGAGCGTCCACCAGGCAACAAGATTAGGATCGGTAATGGGTATATCAGGCATTGTTCTGAAGCTCCAGACATCGCCTGTATGGGTGGCGGGACCTTCAAACTCATCTACCCGCCAGTAGTATGTCTTGTCTAATTCAAGGGTACCGGGACTATACTCTGTAAATACCTGGGACGGTCCTTCAGTGGCATTCGCCACGGTGTCATAGTCTTCGCCGAAGTATACGTAGTGTAATTTCGCTCCGAAACCGGCCGTCCAACTCAGGGTGACTGCCGAGTCAATAAACTTTGCCCCATTAGCCGGGGCAGGTTCATAGGCTTTTTTGCTCGGAATCGAAAAGCTCCAGATATCGCCCTTCCATGGACTGTTCGGATCGGCCTCGTTGACCTCATCGATTCGCCAATAGTAGGTCGTGCCATTAACAAGGCCGTCCGGATATGGATATCCGATAAAACCGGCGACAAAATACAGTGAATCCAGGCCCTGGTTGCCTCGGAACGTATCGCCCAGCCCGTCGTTAACATCGTCAAAATTGTCGCCCAGATACACATCGTGCGAGACGGCAGAACCTCCCGGCTGCCAGCTAAGGCTCACCCATGTATCGGCATGCAGGGCACCATCAGCAGGGCTGGGGCGGGATGCAAATGGATATGATACTCCACCGCCTTGCATAACCCCCAGAATTTCTTGCTCGCTCAGCGCATAGTCATAGATGCGGAGATCGTCGAGCAGACCATTGACGTAACGGCCAAGACCGGGGGCGTCGGCGCCAATCCGAAACTCTTGTGTCGAAATGCCGACAGACACATTTTCCGTCGACGAATCCGCCAATACTCCGTCATGGTACTCGTTGAAGGTATTGGCAACATCATCATAGACCCATGCAACGTGCACCCAGGTATTTGCCGGCACGGTGGGTCCGTCGGTGTCTCTGTTGAGGTTGCGGGCGGTGGCATTCGTAAAATCCATTTCCATCCGGTCGTTGTAAATAGTGCATGTGAAGCCTCCACCGGCGGAATTATCACCCTGACGGTTGCTGCAAAATTTCATATCTCCGCCCGGTGGTTTGTTGATCCAGGCACAAACCGTTAAGCCGCCTGTTAAGGTCGTGTCGATGTCTATAAGCCCACAACTAACATAATCACCAGATCCGTCAAGCTGTAAGGCACCGTCTAATTTGCCGTCCGCCCATTCTGGGTTGCCTTCAAGAGTGCCGTCATGGCCACTGCCGCTTGAGTCATATGCTGTGGTTCCGGAACCCTCATCAAAGGTCCAATAAGCCACGAGTTCAGCAGAGGCATTACTTGTTGCGCCCAGCACCAACACAAAGGAAATTAGACAAATCAATTTCTTAGACATAGTAGCCCTCCTTCAAAAAAGGTTTATAATAGGCCTTGGCTACATACTAAAAAGTCCTATAATATTCTTGGTTCTACAATATTTTACTGGCACATACCCCTGATATATATTTGCGAATTGGCACTACCTCGTTCCTTGAGAAAAAACCGGGGTTTATGTGTATTTTTAGATCCGATAACCACAAGTTTTACCTCAATTTATTTGTACCACATTGAGACGCTTACCGTCAAGGAAATTCTTATCTCGAACTTCGAATTCTATCGGTTTTTTCCATATTTCTCTTAAATAGCTCTTATGAGCTTGAAGGGGTGGAATTTACTCGCAACGGCTCTAAAAGGAATTCGGAATTGCAACAGAGGTTTATGCATTTATGAACTTGAGCTTTACATGCAGATTTGGTATTTTGTGTAGGAAAGACCGGAAAGAATATCGAAAAATCGACCAGCCGCACGCCTGTTACGGACTTTTCGGGTGTTAGATTCAATGATTAATCTTAAAATTTCAGGAGGATTCGCAAATGTTACAGAACAGGAATATTACTCGTCGCAGCCTGCTGAAACAAGCGGCAGGAATCACCGCCGGCTTGACAACATTCCCATATTTTGTTCCATCCTCGTCTTTAGGCAAAGCCGGTAACGTTGCCCCGGCCAATCGTATCGTAATGGGATGCATCGGCGTGGGCGGGCAGGGCACACACGACACAAAAGCATTCCTGAATAATCCGGCGGTTCGGATGGTCGCTGTTTGCGATGTTAATGAAGACCGGCGTCAAAAGGCGAAGAACCTTATCGACCGGCATTACGGCGACAAAGGATGTGCTACCTTCCGCGATTTCCGTGAGCTGCTCGCCCGTGAGGACATCGATGCCGTGGTGATTGCTACGCAGGACCATTGGCACGCTTTGATTGCCACTGCCGCGGCACAGGCGGGCAAGGATATGTACTGTGAAAAGCCGACGGGAGTAGCGGTTGCCGAGGGCAAGGCAATGCGAGATGCGGTCCGCAGGTACGGCCGGGTGTTCCAGACCGGCACCCAGCAGCGGTCGGAGCGCAATTTTAGATTTGCCTGCGAGCTGGCAAGAAACGGATACGTTGGTAAAATCCATACCGTCAAGGTCGGCGCCCCCGGGCCCGAGTATAAGCGGGCATACCGTAAACCGCCTACCGAAGAGCCCATCCCGGCGGGTTTTGATTACGATATGTATCTCGGTCCGGCCCCGATGAAACCTTACAACGGCGGCAGATGGGCTTTTCCGGACTGGTACCTGACGTGGGATTACTGTGCCGGCTTTATAGTCAATTGGGGCGTCCATCACCTGGATATCGCCAACTGGGGCTGTCCCGCAGTCAGTGATGAACCGTTCGAGGTCGAGTGCAGGGGCAGCTACCGCAACGATGGTCTGACCGACAATATCAACGACTGGCAGGCTGAGTTTACCTACGCAAGCGGCCTGCGAATGATATACACCGACACGAACCACCCGAACAAACAAGGCTGTCAATTCGAGGGCGACAAAGGATGGGTTCATGTCAATCGCCAGGGTATCTGGGCCGAGCCTGCTTCTTTGTTGAATGTAAGCATCAAGCCAAACGAGACACACCTGGGCGATTCGACGAGTCACCATGCAGACTTTATCGGTTGCGTACAAACGAGGCGCGATCCTGTCTCACCGGTCGAGGCGGGACACAAGGCTTCTTATCTTGGCCTGGTCCCGGAGATTGCCTGCCGGTTAGGGCGGAAGCTCAAGTGGGATTCGGCTAAGGAGCAATTCATCGATGACCGGGAAGCTAATCAAATGTTGGCCCGTCCGATGAGGAGTCCCTGGCACCTGTAAGATTACTTGATTTTACTTTATTTATGAAAACGCAATACAAGCAGTTTGTAGGGTGTGCACTGCACACCATCAACATTAATAAATGGTGTGCAGTGCACACCCTACCCCTGATTCTTTTCTGTTTTGTATTTGTCTCTGATCTCCAGGCGGCTTCGGTCAGCCTTTTAGTCGATGATAAGATCCCGCAGGTAGTGTTTGCCGCTGAAGATATTCGAGCGGCGTTAAGGGCAAGAAGTCATGGCGTAAGACAGCTTCGTTTGACACAACTAAGCCAAGTTACTGATGGTGTACGCATCGTTCTTTCTTTAAGTTCGAGCGAGGATATTATCCGTGCCATTCAGTCAGAAGGGGCAAAGCCTCCGGGGATTCTAAAAAGCGAGGGTTACAATATCCGCACAAGTTCCAAAGCCGGGCAAACCGCCTACTGGGTCGTCGGCGCGGACGCCGCGGGTGTTATGTACGGGGGGCTGGAACTGGCCGAAGTCATCCGCGTGGATGGTCTGGACGGCATCAAAGACGTCGACCACAATCCTTATATGGCCTTACGCGGCACAAAGTTCAACATCCCGCTGGACGTTCGCACGCCGAGTTATACGGATTTGTGCGATGCTGCGCAAAACAATATAGCCGAGATGTGGAGCTTTGATTTTTGGAAGGAATACATCGATAACCTGGCGCGCTACCGGTACAATTATATTTCCCTGTGGAGTCTACATCCTTTTCCTTCGCTGGTTAAGGTCCCGGATTATCCCGATGTTGCGTTGGATGATGTGAAACGCTCGATCGTTAGGTGGCAGGAATATTATGACCTGTCGGCCAGGGGATTCGACAGTCCTGAGATTGTGAATAACGTTGAGATATTAAAGAAGATAACCATTGAGGAGAAAATCGAGTTTTGGCGCAAAGTCATGCGTTACGCGAAGGACCGAAACGTGGACTTCTACGTTGTCACCTGGAATATCTTTGTCTACGGAACCGAAGGAAAATACGGCATTACAGACGATATCAATAACGAAACTACGATTGACTACTTCCGCAAGAGTGTTAAGCAGATGTTCCTGACATATCCTGATCTGGCGGGTATCGGCCTGACGACGGGCGAAAACATGCCGAAAGCCACTTTCCAGCAGAAAGAGGACTGGGCGTTTAAGACTTATGCTCAGGGAGTTCTTGATGCCGCCGAAGCGCAGCCGGGGCGAAAATTCACTTTCATTCATCGCCAGCATCAGACCGGCGCCAAGGACATTGCCCGGAAGTTCAAGCCTTTGATCGATCACAGGGATATCGAGTTTATTTTCAGCTTCAAATATGCCAAGGCGCACGTGTATAGTTCCACAAAGCAGCCATATCATCCCGGCTTTGTTAAAGATATCCGGGATGAAGGTGACCTCAAGACCATCTGGACGTTGCGTAACGATGATGTTTATTATTTTCGGTGGGGAGCCCCGGACTTCGTGCGCGAGTTCATAAAAAACATTCCCTATGATGTCTCCCGGGGCTTCTACCTGGGTTCCGACCAGTATATCTGGGGCCGGGAGTTTATGAGCACCGAGCCTGAGACGCCGCGGCAAATCGAAATTGTCAAGCACTGGTACCATTGGATGATATGGGGCCGGCTTGGTTATGACCCGGATCTCGGTAACGAGCGTTTCATCGATATAATACAGCAGCGGTATCCTGATATTTCCGGCGGTGATTTGTTCGCAGCCTGGCAGCAAGCGTCCATGGTCTATCCCATGACCACGGGTTTTCATTGGGGCTCGCTGGATTTTCAGTGGTACATCGAGGCCTGCAAAAGCCGTCCCGGTCCGGCACAAACGAAGACAGGCTTTCACGATGTCAACCGGTTTATCTCGCTGCCGCCTCATGGAGGGACCGGCAATGTTTCCATTCCCGACTATGTTAAGGCTGTCACGCAGGCAAAGCCGCTTTCCGGCACGACACCCATTGAGGTATCCAACCGGATTCACAGCCATGCCGACAAGGCGCTGGCAATTCTCAGCCAATTGAAGCATGGAGGCGACAAAGAGCTGCGATTGACGCTGGGAGACATTAGAGCGATGGCTTATATGGGCAAGTATTACGCGCACAAAATACGCGGCGCCACAGAACTCGCACTGTTCCGTGAAACCCGGAAGAAGGAGCATCAAAATGCTGCTATTGAAGAATTGACCAGGGCGGCACAGTTCTGGCGCCTGTACACATCCACGGCCCTTGGCCAATACAAGAATCCATTATGGACGAACCGTGTCGGTTACTGCGACTGGCAAGCTCTCTCTAAAGAAGTGTTGAACGATATCAAGATAGCAGGGGGAGATTCCATGTCTCAATAAGTGACCACCAGAATTAACGTCGGCGTTCACGTGCGGTACGGGCCCTGTTCACAAGCGATTCGAAGACTTTCTGCTGGACTTGCTTATCGAGTGTCAATTCAGGGTGCCATTGTATGCCGACAATCCAGCCTATTTGGCCGGCGGAGTCCGCTTCGATAGCCTCGACAACGCTGCCGGGTCCGGTTGCCGCGATTCTTACTTCCGGGGCGGGTTTGCCGACCGAATTACCATGCAGGCTGACAACTTTTGCCAGATGAATGACGCCTAAGGTCTCGGCAAGTTTACTGTCTGGATTCAGATCGACTGCGTGGCCCTTCAATGCCAGGTGGATGCCCTTGACGTTTTGTTCTTTGCGAAGGTTTCGGACCGTTCCGCCCAGGGCGACGTTTAATATCTGGCAGCCGCGGCAGATTCCGAGCATGGGCAGACCTCGCTGCCTGGCCGCCCGAATCAGGGCGATTTCAAAGTCGTCGCGCAGCCGATGGACCAGCATGGTCGTGTTCGGATCGCCGCCGTAAAGGTTCGGGTCCACGTCACCCCCGCCGGTTAGAAGCACACCATCCATCTTTTCTTTTTCCAGCAGAGCTTCTATGCCTTCCAAGCTGACAGGGACACCAGCCGCATCGGGTCGCAGCGTTATGAGGCGACCGCCGGCCGCAGTCATTACACGCTGGTAAGTCGCATCAGTTATACCGATTCGACCCAAAAGCGAGTTGTCCAGCGAGAATGCAATGCGTGGGGCGTCTGCAGGCAAACGCATGTTTATCCAAACCGGATAGATAAGATGGAATAATACGTAGATTCCGATCAGAACAGCCAGCGCAATTGCGATCCGTCTGAGCCACCCTTCGACTACGCTCAGAGCCTGCCCTGAGGAATTCGAAGGGGTGAAGTTAGCCTTCATGCCGAGCGAAGTCGAGGTATCGTTTTTCTTGTTACTGCTCGTCATCGCCGGGGCCGCCTTCACCTGTTATGAGTTCGAGATTTACCTTTCCATGCCGAAGGAAGACCGCTAAAGGATAAAGCACACCCAGCGCAGCAAAGGGATCATCGCGTGAGAGGACATCGTAAATGTTGTCTTTATGCTCTTCGAGAAGCTGTTTGGCCTTGTTGAATCGGGCCTTTACATCAAAGTAGTCCCTGACGCCTTGAAAGAGCTTCCTGATGCCCCGTCGCTTCGAGCCTGTGCGGAATTCATCTTTTGCCTGCTCCCACGAGGCGGCCAGGGCCGCCATGCCGCGGTCGTTCTCGGCGATTTCCTGCAGGGTAGCAAGAAAGGCAAGGATTGGTGTTTCTGTCCGAACATCGGTCCGAATTTCTTTTACGGGATCGATGTGACCTTTGACCGCGAGCTGGAAGAGCAGCCAGGGATAATCCCATCCTGATTCGACAGACTGTATCAGGCCGCCGAAGAAACGGGGATTGACTTCTATGAGTTGCGGCTGCGTTTCCGGCGTGCCTTCCCACCTGAAGTCCAGTTCAGCAACGCCGTGCCAGCCGATCGAACCCATCAGTTCGGCGGCGACTTTTTCCATTTCCGGGGCCTCGACGGTTTCGCGCATGACGGTTGCCCCTCGCTCTGCGGGGAAGGCTCGCAGCCCGCGATACGTCATCGAAGCTGCCATTTTGCCATGGTCGAAAAGTGTGGTCACGCAGTAGTCGTCTCCGGGAACCGCCTGCTGAATTACAGGATAGTCTTTTTCTTTGAGTTTGAAATATTCTACGAACTCTTTAAAAGTGGATACGAGTTCGTCAAGTGTCTTGACCTTTCGGATTCCGACACCGGATGCGGATTCTCGTAATTTCACAAAGGCCGGCAGCTTCACCTGCGAAGCAATCGACTCAAAGTGTGTTAGGTTCTCCGGAATCCATGTCCTGGGGGTCGGAAGTCCTCGCTGCATCGCATAGGCAGCGAGAGTTCCCTTGTTGTGCACTTTTTTGATATGTTCGATCTGCGGCACAGGAACACGGATATGCGGCTCGAAACGCTCCCGGTGACGGGCGATAAGGTAAGTTTCCTTGTGAATCGGCATCAGGACGTACGGCGTCGTTTCATCCTTGGGCTTGTGCTCCAGCACCACTTTCTCCAGAGCATCGAGAAACGCCTCCGGCTCTTTCGTCGGATTCGGATAGCGAAATTCCGCGACGCTGTATCGCGAGAATGAGGCCGCCGTCATGGCGTATTCATCGCCGGTGATTACTTCCACGCCGCGCCGCCCGAGGCTGCGGGTTGCAACCAGCGTCTGCCAGCCGCGAGAGAAGGTGATAATAGCCCGTCCGGCACTTTCGGCTTTCTCAATATTTTCACTCATTTCGAACGTCTCCTTTATCTGTGCATAACTAATCTTCATTAGCTCACTTGTAATTTAAAAGATATTTGCTAACATGACCTTGTGCAACCGTAAAATGGGAATCCGAACCATTTACAAAGGAGAACTCATGAAAAAACAGATCAAACGTCACATATCGAGCGAACCATCCCGCCGGCAATTCCTGAAACAGAGTGGAAGGCTGCTGGCCGGTTCGGTTGTTGCCGGCGTTGCCCTGCCCCGCATTTATGCCGCCCAGGACCATACGATTCGGTTGGCCCTTGTGGGCTGCGGGGGGCGCGGCACGGGAGCGGTCGCCGACGCCTTATCGGCTGCGGGTGGCCCGGTGAAGCTATACGCAATGGCCGACCTTTTCGAACCGCGCCTTAAAAGCAGCCTGAGCAATTTGCAAAAGGATTTTGCCGACAAGCTCGATGTGCCGCCGGAACGTCGATTCATCGGCTTCGATGGCTACAAGAAGGCAATAGACTGTCTGTCGCCGGGCGATGTCGTGCTGCTGACTACTCATGCGGCCTTTCGTCCGCTCCATTTCGAGTACGCCGTCAAGAAGGGCGTAAACGTCTTTGCGGAGAAATCGTTCGCGACAGATGCACCGGCCGTCCGACGCTGGCTCAAAGCCGCTGAGGTTTCCGAGCAGAAGAATTTGAAGGTCGGCGTCGGTTTCATGTGGCGGCATTCGGCGGCCCGGCAGGAAACGATCCGGCGGATTCACGATGGGGCAATTGGAGATGTACACACGTTGCGTATTTATCGCGTGCACGGCCCGGTCCATTGCTCGCCGCTGCCGGAGAATGTCAATGAGCTGGCCTTCCAGCTCCAGCATCCGAACAGTTTTACATGGGTCTCGTCAGGCTTTTTCATCGACTGGCACTGCCATAACATCGACGTGGCCTGTTGGGCCAAAGGGGCCTGGCCGGTCTCTGCACAGGGATTCGGCGGCCGGTGCTACGAGCAGGCGGGCAACCAGTTCGACCACTACACTGTGGAATACACCTTCGCAGACGGCACGAAACTGCTGGCGTTCTCGCGGCACATGAACGGCTGCTGGAATACCTACTCCGACTACGCCCACGGCTCCAAAGGCTCGGCCGTGCTCATGGCGACCCTCGGTGAGCCAAAGCCAAAGATATACAAGGGCCACAACATGGTCCCGGAAAACCTTATCTGGGAATTTGGCCGACCCGATCCGAATCCATATCGCGTCGAATGGCAGTTGCTCCTGGATGCGATCCGGCAGGATAAGCCGCACAACGAAGCCCGGCGGGCGGGCCAGGCGGAAGTAGCCGCACTGATGGGACGCATGGCAACCCATACCGGCCAGTATCTTACGTGGGATCAGGTGTTGAAATCCGACTACCAATTCGTCCGGAACATCGACGGCATGACCTTTGAGACCCCCGCTCCCGTCGGCGCCGGTCCCGGCGGCATCTACCCGGCACCACAACCGGGGATAACAAAGGAGGTCTGAGACGCTCACCCTTCGACTTCGCTCAGGGTGAAGAGTTTCTTCATGCCGAGCGGAGACGAGGCATCAGACTTCGCTCACCCTTCGACTTCGCTCACCCTTCGACTTCGCTCAGGGTGAAGAAAGGGTGTTCTTCATGCCGAGCGAAGACGAGGCATCAGACTTCGCTCACCCTTCGACTTCGCTCACCCTTCGACTTCGCTCAGGGTGAAGAAAGGATGTTCTTCATGCCGAGCCCGTTCGGCTTCGCTCAGGGTAAACTTCGACGAGGCATCCACGGGCGTTTACGATTCTTCGATTCGGCGATGGTCTTTAGGGCGAGTTCCACATCCTGCTTTACCTGAAAGTCGAACATGCCCAGACAAACAAAATCGGCGCCGCCGGCAAACGCGAACCTGAGTCCTTCCTCTGGGGGTATTGCTCCGGCGGCCAAAACCTTGAAGGCTATCCAGGGCACTTTCACATCCTGCATAAACTCAATAGTTTGCTCGCAATCATAGCAGAACATGTTGTCGTGGTATTCGGCATGATCGGGGGACTCTTTTTCGTACATTTCCATAAAGCGCCTGTTGGCTTTCGGATGTGCGGACCAGTACCGGTCATGGTGAAGGGTTTTCATATAGAAGTCCGGCTTGAGTCCCTCTTTCTCACAGAACACGATAGGCTCCAGCCGGTGTGCGCAGATGCCTGCGGGAATATCGTATTTTTTCATGATTTCGAAGGCCCTGATGATATTGTCCTGTTTCTTCTGGTAGTACCAGGTGTCACTGGCCCCGCCCCATAAATATGCTCCCGATGCCCCAAGCTCCAAATGCTCGACCAGCAGTTTCTCGTAATTGTCGATGTCGGTCGTGATCACATCGGCGAGCCATTTCATCCTGCCGCCCCACTGGTCCCAGTAATTTGACAATCTGTATTGCTTGAAATTATGATTCTTTAGAACGATGCTGTTGATGCCGTATTCCTCGCACATTTTGAGCGTCATGAAGATTCGTTCTTCGGTGTTGTAATGAGCTGCCAGAGCGCTTACGTAATCCAAATCCCTCGCGTGCATATTCATGCTGATTAAATTGCTGCCGCAAATGAGACGGCCGAGGGAAAGATTACCGATCTTCCCAACGGGCATTTTCTTTTGTTTGGTCGCTACTTCCGGATCGTTCAAGTCCAGGGCCTTCAGTCTGGCATAATCCAGCTTGTCCGATTTAGTGATAAAAGTCGGGCCGGTTACGGCATCGATTTTGTCCTGTGATTTTGCGTTCGAAGATGAGGCCATGCCGAGAAAAGGCAAGGCGCCCAGACTTCCGAGAATTTCTCTGCGGTTTGTACGTTTCATTGGATATCTCCGGAATAAATCTTATCAGATACGCCACGGCGAGCGCATCGCGCGGAAGAGCAGCCTGTTCGCCGCTTCATCGCCCTGGAATTCCTCTTTAATCGGGTCCCACTTCAGAGACCTTTGCAGCTTGTGTGCGATAATTGTTAGATGTCCCAGCGATGCCGACCGATGGCCGAGTTCCGCATCACAACTGGTGCCGCGCCGTGTCCGAATGCAGTCGAACCAGTTAGCGTGATGATTGTTCTGGCCGGGATTCACCTGCCGAGTTTTCAGCTTCATTTCTTCGAATAGCGTCTCAGGGCCGCCCTCAATGGGGCCGCCTGTTGTCATCGACGTGACCCAGCCGCGCTGCCCGACGAACACGCCGCCGAAGTTACCCGCCAATCGTGCCGTCTCAGGAACCGCTTTATAGACATCCTTCACTATCCCCCAGTGATCGACAAGATGCAGCAGTGTTCCGTTGGCGTACCTGCAGGTCAGCGTGGGGAATTCTCCGCTGCTCGGATGAATGAACTCCACCGGCCCGCTTTCCTCCATACCAAGCGCATACTGAATTACATCCGCGCTGTGAGAATGATGCCAGGTTACTGAGGCCGCTCCGAAATCTTCGCAGAAGGCCCAGGGTACGACGCCGGGCGAAGGATTCAGGTGATAGCCGGGATTATAGGGATGCCAAAGTGCCGGCCCGACCCAGAGGTCCCAGTCTAATCCATCCGGCACGGGTTCTGCGGGGAGGATTATATCCAGGGGCGTGTAGGACTTGCCGGTATTCTCTACGTCCATCAGATGCCGGTAAGGTTTGAAGCGGGCTGCCCCGAAGAAACCGCCCAGCCTGGTCCACTGAGTGAAAACCTGTTTGACCTTTCCGAGTCCGCCTGAGCGTACAAAATTACAGACCTGCCGGATCGTCGGAATGGAACGGTATTGTGTGCCGGTCTGGAAGACGCGGTTATACCTGCTCACCGTTTCGGATAATCGGCGGCCCTCCCGTACCGTTATCGATATAGGCTTCTCGCAATAGACGTCCTTGCCGGCTTTGACCGCGTCAATTGCAATCAAAGTGTGCCAATGGTCCGGCGTGACGATAACCACGGCATCAATATCGTTACGAGCGAGAAGCTCGCGATAGTCATTATAAGCGGCACAGCCTTGATAAGTTCCGCTTGCCCGCTCTGCGGCGTAGGTTTCCTCCACGCGGCGCCTGCCGTCCTGGCATCGAATACGATCCACGTCGCATACAGCTAATACTCGGACTTCGCTGTCGCCAACCAGCCGGTTTAAGTGGCCGCTGCCCATCAATCCTTTGCCGATTAATCCCACTGTGATCCGCTCGCTCGGCGCTGTGTTTGAATCTGCACCGCGTGCCGGGGAAGGAACGATCCAGGGCAAGGTGACGATCCCTGAAAGCGCAGCGGTCCGGCCAAGAAATTCACGCCGGTTGATACGGCGATTGTTTGTTACTTTGGAATTTTCCGCTCTTGTCATAGTTAACCTCGTTTTGCAAGTTCCATGCTTATCTTGTTGAAGAAGTCGATACATCGCGATATTTCAGGCATCGACTCGAACCAGTTGTAGGAGTATTCCAGGCCGAACATAGTAGGCCTGATGCCGAGGCGGTGGATTTCCTCGATAAATTCTTTTGTCTTGCCGGCGCCGGTCCCCCAGGGGACATCGTGACCTTCAGGGCTTAGCTCATTCAGGTCGTGCATTTGTATGGTTATCAGGCGATCCTTGAGCGTATTCAAAGCTTTGATTGGGTCAATGCCGGAACGCATCCAATAGCCCATATCGCCGCAGGCCCCGATCCGTTTGCTGCGGCCCCGGCAGACCTTCATAATCCCTTCGGGATTCCAGTACTGCGGCGAAGCCTTTTGGTCGTGGTTGTGAATGGCCACGTTGATGTCATAGTCGTCGCAAAACTTCTCGATTGTATCGAGTGCCTCCGGAAGTGGCTCCGACATGAACGTTTCGATGCCGATTTTTCGCCCGAACTCGAACACCTTCCGGCAGCCGATCTGGTCGCCCGGAATCTGTTGGATGTAATATGTCAGGAGACGAACGCCGGCCGAGTCAAGTTTAAGCCGGATTTGTTTCAGCTCATCGTCGGTCAGGTTGTCATCGAAGTTCTTGTCAATTTCCCTGCTGACCTTCTGGAAGCTCAGGCCGCCCATATAGGGCAGGCCAAGTTCGGCCGTTCGCTCGATCGCCTCGAAGAGCGTGTATCTATGAAAAGTATAAGCCTCGATGCCGAGACGCCAGCGGAGCTTTTCCTGAGAGCGGATGGCCGGCGTCAATTTGGCGCTTGGAATTGTCGGGGCCTGCAGGTCACCGACGGCGAACTGGGTGGCCGCCAGATAGAACTGCAGCATCTTCGGGTCCCGGAAGACGTAGGGATTGTGTGCGATCGTGCAGTAGAAAGCGCGTCCCCGGCCGTACTGGCGGACCCATGCCAGGGCGTAGTCATCGTCCTCGCGGAAACAATTGCCGCGAGGTTGTCCCTCGAATTTTGTTTTCTTTGTATCGATGCTGAAGAGCACACGTACTCTGTCCCTCGAATATGGCCCGTGGACGCGAAAGAACTCATCCTTGTACTCGAAGTCTTTGCCGTTGAAAGGTTGATTGACGGGGTGATTCGGATCGTCGAGTTTGATAAAGACATGCTCGTCGCTGTCCCGGTGGTTGGCGCCGCGCGCACCGAGCATGATACCGAACTCCGGCCAGTCTTCAATAGCGCCGGGCCATTGCGTAAAGGCTGCTGTAGTGCCGTGGACGCCGAGGAGTCCGCCGCCGCCGTAAACAAATTCGAGCAGGCTTTGCCTCAATCCGGCATCTTCAAAGAGATTGCCCACCGTATTGTTCAGAAAGACGGCGTCAAACTGTTTCAAATTATCCGGCTTGAAGACGGACGGATCTTTGCTGATAACCGTCTCGAACGCTCCGGTTTTTTTGCCCATCAGCGTAAAAGCCAGATTGGCCGTCGGGATGGAGCCGTGCCCGCCGTACCCGACGTTGAGATCGAAAATCAGCAGCTTGCGATCCCTCCGGGGCGCAGCGAAGGCTTTGTTCGGAATAGCCGCCTCAATTCGCTGCCGCTGCTCGCCGACAATCTGCGCCTGCGTAGTAGTATGCCCGGGCCAGGGCATTACAAGCATCCCGGCCGCCGTTGCAGCGCTGCCGAGAAAGTCACGCCGCGTCATACCGTGCTTCTGCGTTATAGCGCAGGTTTCCAAATCTGTGCTACGATGTTTCAGCTTCAATGCTTTTCGTTTCATAGGTTCATCTTGTGCGATTAAATCTGTGTTTGGATTCATGTTTGCCTCTTTCATTTGCAGGGATTTGCGTATAATCGTCAGCCTGCGTAAAACTGCTGTGAATTATAGCATACTAAACGCCGGTCGGCTACTTTTACTGCACAACGAGCGGTTCCTAAAGCCGTATATCGGTCTTTTTCGTAATTATTGGAGGTTTCACGCTTCGATTGACGAAATTACTTCTAAATGCAGTTCTTGTTCTCTTTTGCAGCAAGAGCAGTATCTTCCAATTCATACGCGGCCTCTTGTCAATGGGGGAGTTTTCTACTCATCAATCCCTTATCGAACCGCTATTCGTACCGGACACCTTTAATCCCCCGCATTTCAAAGTTGCGCCTTTCTGCAATTATTTTAGCTAATTCTCGTTGTTTGGTAATTGGAAACACTGAAAAACGCACACAGAAAAACGCATAAGTACTTAAACAGTAAACATATACAGTCGTGAAGTAATGACAATAAAAAAAAATTATTATTAATACTTGACAACGCCACGAAAGAGGTGTATTTTAATTTACATGGTCAGCATTGATACCAAATACTGTGCAGTAAAGGGGTATACAATACACCTTCCTATGTTGCACGATGAGGATTTAGAGGTTTTTATCTTCCGCTTCTGGGCATTGTGTCTGCTGCTCCCGGGCGGCCAGGGCTTTCTTCCTGGCTTCCCTCGTCTACTTGGGTGTGTTCTGGTCGTCTTTCAAGTGCTCCGTTTTTTTCCAACTTCGTTCAGTCCTTCCAACGTATTGGCTATGCCAAAATATGTTCACATCTATAATAAGACACCTGCAAAATGACTGAATTTGGCAGAGTCAAGCAGAGGTGGAGAACAAATTTTGCCAGCAAGACGATAGGTTTGCTGACAGTAAACGGGTTTCGACGTGATTTTAGGCCACAACGGCTTTTCGTTGATGGATCTTCTCTGTGATGCCTGTCGTTGCTCTTTGAAAAGTTAATCTTTCAGCACAGCTTGGATTAGTCATCCAGTGTCTCTGTGTTTGGGCGGATAGGCAAACGTTCGGTAGCATCGCATTTTTGTCGGCTGCCTGAGCAGGATAGCCGCGGCGACGGCCACGAGACTGGCCGTCAGGTGGGCGATAGTCATTTGGTTGCTTATGGAAGTAAAGGCGTAGTGTGTTGTCTGTTCGGCTTCTCTGTCACCCAGCCGGGAGAAGTACTGCTCGATGATTTGTCTGTCCTTGAAGGTTTCTTTGAATTCTTTGCTGTCCCTCGGCACTCGTGCCCTCGCATCGTTGGTCACATCGAGATACTTTGTGCAGCCATAGCCTCTTTCGGTATCGAATAGGGGGTGTTTAGCCGGGCACGCATTTTCATATTGGGCGGCGATTTTCCTGCTTGTCTTGAGTGGGCAGCGGAATTTCAGCCTCTGGCGACGGCCCTCGGCCCATTGGCCGGCAGATTTCATCTCGATTCCGGCGTCACAGATAGGACCGCCGTGTGGGCCGAAGGTTTTGTCCTCTTTCTGATTTCTGGGATTTATGGGGATATACGGCCGTGATTTCATTTTATCGACGATGAAGGTATAGAGTTCTCTGACATCGTAGGCCTTATCGGCGATGAAGATAGCCCCTTTCTTGAAACGGTACCTTCGTTTCAATTCTTTGATAAGGCTAAAGGCAACTTGTGCATCGGTGATATTATTCGGCAAGGTTTTCTCAACCAGGCAGATCCCTTCTTTTGTAATGAGGGCATGGGTTCTGTATCCCCAGAAGAAGATCATGTTTTCCTTTTTGCCGTTGACGACCTGGCAGGAGTAATAGCTCAAGGTGGCTCGTGGATTCCGTTTAGGTTTCTTCGTTTTGTCGCGTGTGTTTCGGTTTGGATTTTTGAAGTTGTTCTGTTTTGTGGCGGCCATTACCGGCTTGGAGTCGAGTATAAATTCATCGAGTGAAATCAGACCGTCTTCGATGAGCACATCATTGGCTTTTTTGTGTACCGCTTTGAGCGTTGAGTTTTTGGTCTTCTTCAGGAATCGATAGAACTGGGTTTCGTCCGGCAGATTTCCTAACTCGAAGCCACACATTTCTGTCAGAGGTGGAATTGAATTGAGATATTCGAGCAGTTGTGGGACGGTTTTTATTCCTTCGAGATGTTTGATGATCAGGGCCCTCAGGATAGCGTGCCGCGAGTGTCCTGTGGCCCCGACACCGTCGTTTCTGTCGGGCAGTGCTGAGAGGTCTAAAGCTTTGAAGAGGTAGTAATATCTTCGTAACAGCGGCGAATGTCGTATTAGTTCTTGCAGGTCATAAAAGAAAGATGTTTGAAAATGTTGCATGGTAAAATCTCCTTTGTTTTGGCTGTAAGCCCTTTATTGTTTATCACTTACATAATAGCCGAAGCGGAGGAGATTGCAAGAAAATAATG
>Ga0307378_10005594_pt1 | contig 17448 bp, 14 predicted proteins | sample UN1MG_FD_202238 | JGI IMG/M metagenome (GOLD analysis project Ga0307378, IMG submission 202238) | Soil microbial communities from Risofladan, Vaasa, Finland - UN-1 | ecosystem: Environmental > Terrestrial > Soil > Coastal area > Acid sulfate soil | place: Finland: Risofladan, Vaasa | collected... | reverse complement strand
TAATGATTGCTCCAGGGGTTCGACGGCCTTAACCAACTACAAACTCTTCCAGTATCATATTAGCATATTTAATAATCAAATAATAAGTTACTATTAATATACAAGGGGTTCGATTCATCGAACCCGTCTTTTCGGGTCAGATAAATCTGACCCCTACAAAATATATTTAAGAGTAGAGTAACCTTTATTTTTTTATGGAAGATAACCAAGATAAAGAGGAAGTTGATTAGAATTTTTAGAAAAGAGGAAAACTTAAGATGAAAGTATTGGTCATTGGCAGTGGAGGAAGAGAGCATACTCTGGTGTGGAAAATTACTCAAAGTCCGAAAGTTTCCCAGGTTTATTGTGCACCGGGCAATGCAGGAATTTCCAAATTAGCCCAATGTGTAAATATTGATGCAGATAGTATAAAAAAATTAATTGATTTTGCCAAAAAGGAAAAGGTTGATTTAACGGTAGTGGGACCGGAATTGCCTTTATCCCGGGGAATAGTCAATGAATTTAATCAACAAGGTTTGAAGATATTCGGTCCAAGCAAAGAGGCTGCTGAAATTGAATCAAGTAAAGTCTTTTCCAAGTATTTGTTAAAAAAGTACAACATTCCTACAGCAAATTACCAGGTCTTTCAAAATAGCGAAAAGGCACTTGATTATATAAAAAAACAAACTTTTCCTTTGGTAATAAAGGCAGATGGATTGGCAGCCGGCAAAGGAGTATTTATTGTAAAAAATTTGCTTGAAGCAAAAGATGCCCTAGATGCACTGATGGATGAAAAACAATTTGGGGAAGCAGGCAGGCAGGTCATCATAGAGGAATTTTTAGAAGGAGAAGAGGTATCGATTTTAGCATTTTGTGATGGAAAGACTGTGATACCCATGGTTTCCTCCCAGGACTACAAAAAGGTATTTGATGATGACCTGGGGCCTAATACCGGTGGGATGGGGGCTTATTCTCCGGTTCCCTTTTATCCTGATGAGTTTGAAAAGAGAGTTCTGGAAGAGATTTTAAAACCTACCATAAAGGGTTTACAGAGAGAAGGAAAAGAGTATAAAGGAGTACTTTATGCCGGATTGATTTTAACCAAAGAAGGCCCTAAAGTTTTAGAATTTAATGCCCGCTTTGGTGACCCGGAGACTCAAGTCATATTACCGAGATTGAAAACAGATTTAATCGATATATTGAATGCAGTTATCGAGGATAGGCTTCATAAGATCAATATCCAATGGGAAGATAATGCCGCAGTATGTGTGGTGGTGGCTTCCGGAGGATATCCGGGGAAGTATCAGAAAGGAAAAGTGATTAGCGGATTAGAAAGATTGGAAAAAATGAAAGATATGATAGCCTTTCATGCCGGCACTAAATTTCAAGATAATCAGGTGATTACTTCGGGAGGAAGAGTCCTGGGGATAACCGCCTGGGATAAAACTATATCTAAAGCAAAAGAGAGGGCATACAAGGGAATAAAAGAAATTTATTTTGAAGATATGTATTACCGAAAAGATATTGCCGCCAAGGCTATAAAGGAGAAAAACAAATGACCAAAATAAAACGCGCTTTAATCAGCGTATCCGATAAAGAAGGTATTATTGATTTTGCTAAAGGCCTGGAAAAATTAGGAATCGAAATTATCTCTACCGGAGGGACAGCCCGATTACTAAAAGATGCTCAAATCAGAGTGAAATTAATTTCCGAAGTAACCAATTTTCCGGAGATATTAGATGGAAGGGTCAAGACTCTTCATCCTTTGATTTTTGGAGGGTTGTTAGCCAGGAGCGATAATTCCCTACATCAAGAGCAGATAGCAGCCCAGCAGATAGAACCAATAGGTCTAGTAGTGGTAAATTTATACCCTTTTCAAAAGACAATTTCTAAAGAAGAGGTAAAATTGGAAGAAGCTATCGAAAATATTGATATTGGCGGACCTTCACTTTTGAGGGCAGCAGCCAAGAACTATCAAGATGTGGCTGTCGTAATAAATCCCCAGGATTACCCGGTAATTTTAGAAGAATTAGAAAAAAATCAAGGAGAAATATCTTTTGAGACTAAAAAGAGATTAGCGACCGAGGTATTCGAACATACTTCATTTTATGATGGTATTATTTCTCAATATTTAAGAAAAAATTTGCATAAAGAATCAACTTCTTTCCCCTATACTCTAAATTTACTGGGCGAAAAAGTTTCAGACCTGCGTTATGGGGAAAATCCTCATCAATCTGCTTCTTTCTACAAAGAAGTGTTAGTAAAAGAGGCCAATCTGGGAGGCGCAGTACAATTAGGAGGTAAAGAATTATCTTTTAACAATTTGGTAGATTTAGGAGCGGTCCTGGAGATGGTTAAAGATTTTCAGGAACCTACCGTTGTCTTTGTAAAACACACTAATCCCTGTGGTTTAGCCAGCGCATCAACCATTGAAGAGGCCTATCAAAAAGCTTACCAGGGGGATCCTCTTTCTGCCTACGGCAGTATTATTGGTATCAATAGGGTAGTGGGGAAAAGTTTGGCTGATTTAATCAATGAAACTCCTTTTGTGGAAGCAGTACTTGCACCCGACTTTGAAGATGAGGCTCTAAATATCTTAAGACAAAAAAAGAATCGCCGCTTAATAAAAGTGGGAGATTTAAAAAATAGAGATGTCGAGGTAAAAGATATTAAAAAAATACCCGGCGGATTTCTGGTTCAAGATAGAAACATAAAGGAAATCACTATAGAAGACCTGAAAGTAGTAACCAATAGAAAACCAAATCAAAAAGAATTAGAAGAGCTTTTATTTGCCTGGAAGGCAGCTAAACAGGTCAAATCAAATGCCATTGTTTTAACCAAGGATAAACAGACGGTAGGTATTGGGGCTGGGCAGATGAGTCGGGTAGATTCGGTTCTCATTGCCATCAGAAAGTCTGAAGGTCGTTCTAAAGGCTCATATCTGGCTTCTGATGCCTTCTTCCCCTTTAGAGATGGGGTAGATGAGGCGGCCAAAGCGGGGATAACTGCTATTATTCAACCCGGTGGGTCGAAGCGAGATGAGGAAGTTATAGAAGCTGCCAACGAACATAATCTGGTAATGGTCTTTACCGGTGCAAGATGTTTTAAACATTAATTTTAACTAATTAATTTATTTCGATTAAACTTATTAATAAGGGCAGACTTTCTGCCTGCCCTTACTTTTTTTATGTCATTCCCTTTTCCTTTGTTCCCTCCCCCTTGAGGGGGGGAGGACTAAGGTGGGGGTGATTGTCATTGCGAGAAGCGTAGCGACGCGGTAATCTCCATTTTCTTAACTGAAAACCAAAAACTTTTCTTCCAAAAAAGAAGGACTTTTGACAAGTAATACAGTATATAAATAATAGTCTGTTTTATACAAAATCATAATTTTTCTTAAATGAATTAAAAAAAATCAAACTTTTTCTCAATTTTTTTAAATTATTTTAATAATTGTTGCCATACAGTAGTTAAACCCATGTGCTATAATTATAAAAAAAATTTTTATAGGACGAAGTCTCCCGTTATTTGACACTCTTTTACCTCCCCTGCTCTTGAAGGGAGAGGGGAGCAATCTCTACCAACAATGTAGGGCAGAAGAAGTCTCGTCCGTCTATAATTTCTAAAAACTAAATCGATGATCTAAAAACTTTCACAAAAAAGAAGGATTATTTCACCTTTTGTTGAATTGATATAAAGATATAGAAAAATAGAAAAGAGTATTTTTTTGTCCCTTGGTGGAGCTTTGATATAATTGGAGATAAAAGTTCAGCTTTATAATGAGTATAATATTCTTAAAAATTTAGATATTAATTCAGCCAACAAGTTATTTGATTTTATTTATTAATATAAACAAGTTCAAAATTTATAAATGGAATTTTTCTATGGATTGAATTAATAATTGCAGGAGAAATAATAAGTAATGAAGCTAAAAAACGATCAAATCCTTAATTCTGTTTAGCTTAAGTTGGGTAAAAATTATGGTAAAAATTAAAGATATTCCAAAGATCGATCGTCCAAGAGAGCGCTTTCTCCAAAAAGGGGCCGATGCGCTTTCAAAAAGTGATCTTTTGGCTATTCTTTTAGGAAGTGGTATAAGAGGTAAAAATGTAAAACAACTTTCAGAATACATTATTAAAAAATCTGGCAAGAATTTTTTAAATATTACTGTTGATGATTTATTAGAAATTTCAGGAATTGGCCAAGCTAAAGCCTTACAAATTATCTCCGCGATTTCTTTGGTAAAAAGATTTTACGAAGAAGAAAAAGGCAATGAAATTATTATCAAAAATGCAAAAGATGTACTTTCTCTTTCTTATGATTTAAGAGACAAAAAAAAAGAATATCTTATTTGTATATATCTCAACGCGAGGAATATTTTAATAAAAAAAGAAGTCATTAGTATTGGACTGCTTGATAAAGCACTTATTCATCCAAGAGAAATTTTTTATCCAGCAACTGAATTACATGCAGCAAGCATAATCTTGATTCATAATCACCCTTCTGGAAACTCTTTACCGAGCGGAAAAGATCATCAAATTGTTAAAAAAATCGTGCAGGCGGGAGAAATAATGGGGATACCTGTTATTGATTTTATTATCATCTCCGAAGAGGATTATTACAGTTTTTATGACAAGATAAAAGATTCAAACAAAGGCTTAGATTATATTGCAGACGGAATACAGATAAACTTATTCGATTTTCTTGAGATAGAAAAACCTCTCTATGAGGTAAATATTAAAAAAATTGAAAAATCTTATTTCCATTTTCCCAAAGTTAAAGATAATACTTTCCAATTACAAAACAGAAGATATTTAGGGAATAAGTACAAATTGCTTGGTTTTATTGAGGATATTGTTTCAGAAAAATGCAATGGAATAAAATCATTTTGTGATATTTTCGCTGGCACTGGTGTTGTTGGTGAAAGATTTAATAAGCCAGAAATAAAAATTATTTCTAATGATTTCCTTTTTAGCAATTATGTTTGTTTAAAGTCATTTCTTGGTACAAGTTCAAATATTAAAAAAATAGCGGATAAAATTGACATCCTTAATAATTTAAAAACTGATCAAGATAATTATTTTTCAGAGTACTTTGGGAATACTTATTTTTCTTTAGAAAACGCTAGAAAAATCGGGATTATCCGCGAAGAAATCGAAAAAATTGCGGAGACAGAAGAAGAAAAAAATATTCTAATCTGTTCTTTAATTTATGCGGTTGATAAAGTTGCAAATACGGTCGGTCATTACGACGCTTTTCGCAAAGCCTTAGATATGTTGCAACCATTAAAACTTTTAATCCCTGATATCGATTACTTAAATAATAAAAATAACGAAATTTACAAAGAAAATGCGAATATTTTGATTAGAAAGATTACTTGCGATGTTTTGTATATTGATCCGCCCTATAATTCACGCCAATATTCAGATGCTTATCACTTATTAGAAAATTTAGCTGAATGGAAAAAGCCAAATGTTAAAGGGGTGGCAAAAAAAATGGATCGTTCACATATTAAAAGTTCCTATTGTCTTAAAAACGCAACACAGGTATTTGAAGATTTAATTAGAAATGCAGATTGTAAACATATTTTATTGTCCTATAATAATACTGGTGATTCAAAAGATGGGCGTTCAAATGCGAGAATAAGTGATAATGATATTTTACGAATATTAGAAAGTAAAGGAGAGGTCGAAATTTTTGAAAAAGACTATAAAGCTTTTACCACAGGAAAAAGCAATGGTGATGGAAACGCTGAACGAATTTATTTTTGTAAGGTAAGGTAAAACTATGAAAAAACCTTGGTCAATTACAACAACGGTTAGAAATCCTGAAAGATTAAGAAACTTTTTAATTGTTTTGAAGCAACTTGAAAATTGTAAGTGGAATTTAGAAAATCAAAGGAAATATCAAATTCTTTTGATTAAAGATAGGGTTTACGGCTATGGAAAAAGTCAATTTTATAATAGCTTATCTCAAGAGCAAATTGACTTGGTCGACGATCAAACAAAAGAAATTTCTTTTGAACAAACCGAAGAAATTTTTAATGTTAAAAATTATAAAGACCCTGCGATGAGAGGTAGACAGTCAATGAATCCGCTTAAAAAATTTGGATTTGTTGTGATAAAAGACAAAAATATTTGTATTACCAGCTTAGGAAAATTATTTTTAAGAGACGATTTTGATCTTGGTGAAATATTTTTTAGAAGTTTTATGAAGTGGCAAGTTCCAAATCTTGATAGTAATGATTATAAACTTAAAGATGGTTATGACATAAAACCATTTATCGGTGTTCTCCATCTTATTCAGAAAGTAAATGAAAAGTCGGAAAAATTAGAGGAAAAAGCAAAAGGAATCAGCAAAGAAGAGTTTTCTCTATTTTGCCCAACCTTAGTTAATTATAAAGATATTGACTCTTATGCTGAAAAAATTATTGCATTGAGAGGAAATCTTAAAGGCAAAACAAAACAGGAGCAAAGAGTAATTTTAGATAGATATAAAAAGGTTTTTGCAAAAGAATTTTTAGGGACATCAAATATTATAGAGATTCAAAAATTATTAAAAAACCTCAAAGATTACGGAGACAATGCGATTAGATATTTTCGTTTAACCCGCTATGTATATATTCGAGGCGGTGGTTTTTATATTGATTTAGAACCAAGAAGATCGATCGAAATTAGAAATTTAATTCGTTTTGACAATGCTCAATCAAAAACTTTTAGCTCAAAAGAGGATTATTTAGATTATATTTCTGATATCTCTGAGCCAAAATTACCATGGGAAAATAAAGAAAAACTTACTGAGATTAGCATGAAGTTATTGGAAGATATAAAGTTATACGAGAAAGAAATAGCAGTAACACAAAAAACATTTTTGGATTATAAAAAATTGAGCGAGGATGAACTAAAAAGTTTTATTGATGATTTGAGAAACTATCGAAGAAAACTGCAAGACAAGCAAAATCATCAAAAATCACAAGAAATTGAACAGATTAAAAAATACATTGAAGAACTTGAAAATATTTTTAATTTTGATGATAGATCAATTTTATTGGAAAAACTTTTATCACTCGGGCTTAATGCCTTAAATGATGCCTTGAGAATAAAACCGAATTATCCTGTAGGAGATGACAACGAGCCAACCTTTACAGCTCCGGCAAATACGCCAGATATTGAGTGTTTTTATAAAAATTACAATGCAATTTGTGAGGTTACGATGCTTACGGGGCGTAATCAATGGTATAACGAAGGGCAGCCGGTGATGAGACATTTAAGAAATTTTGAAAATAAATATCAAGACAAGAAGGCTTATTGTTTATTTGTAGCTCCAAAATTACATCGAGATACAATAAACACTTTTTGGATTGCTATAAAATATGAATATGAAGGGCAAAAACAAAAAATCATTCCCTTATCAATTAAAGTCTTTGTAGAACTTCTAAAAATTCTTGTCGAAATAAAGAAAAATGGAAAATTCTTAAGCCATGACGAACTCTTTAATCTTTATGATAAAATTTTAGAAACATCAAAAAACTTATCAGATCCAAATGAGTGGATAAAAAATATTCCGAATACTATTACATCTTGGCGAAGGAGCCTTTATTTTTAGCTATGGAAAAAAATATTATTTATCATGGCGATTGTATAGAAATCTTAAATAAAAAAATTGATGAGAACTCAATTGATCTTATTTTTGCTGATCCTCCATATAATCTTTCTGGAAACGGTTTAAAGTGGGAAGGAAATAAAACAGGTGGAGATTGGTACATGGTCAACGAGCATTGGGATAAGATGACAGCTCCTGAATATCTGCAATTTACAAGAAAATGGATTAGGGGATGTTATAAGGTTCTAAAAGCAACAGGATCGATTTATATTGCCTGCAGTTATCACAATATAAGCGAAGTAATGATAGTCTTGAAGCAGCTTGGTTTTAAGATAAACAATATTATTACTTGGTACAAAACAAATGCGATGCCAAACATGACAAAACGAGTTTTTACTCACTCGACTGAATTTATTGTTTGGGTAGTAAAAGGTTCTGGTTGGACTTTTAATTATGAAAAAATCAAAGAGATCAATCCTGAAAAACAAAAGAATGGAAAAGAAAAGCAAATGCGTGATTTATGGGAAATGCCATTAGTTCAAGGGAAAGAGAGAATTAGAGGAAAAGATGGGAAAGCATTACATCCAACGCAAAAACCGGAAGAAATGCTAAAAAGAATTATTTTAGCAAGTTCAAACGAGGGTGATATTGTTTTGGATCCGTTCTTAGGAAGCGGGACAACTGCCGTTGTAGCTCAAAGATACAGTCGCAATTGGATTGGCATTGAAAAAGAAATACAATATGTTAAGATTGCTAAAAAGAGAATATTTAATCCATCTTGATTTATATATTTACTTTATTTAGGTGAATCAGAAAACTCAAATAATAAGGACAAAGATTTTTTTCTGTTAAGGATGAGTTTAAGGAGTAGGTCTTTCAATATGAAAGAGACTCACCATATTAGCAATATAACCAATCACCCCTGATTGTAAAATGTATTAATGTATTAAGGAGTTTAGTATGATGCAAAAATCTGTTTCAGATCTGATTTTCGATAAATTTACCGAAAGTTTAATAAGGGATGATTTGTTTAATGGAATATCTGCTGTGCTAGATGCTTTTGTTCGTGTTGAGAAGCACGGTAAGATAGAACTCCAAAATATCTTAAAGAAGAAGCAAAATGAAAATTCTAAATCTGGAAATTAAAAATATTAGGGGAATAAAAAATATCAAAATTCAGCCTGATGGTAAAAGCATTGTTGTGTTTGGGCCTAATGGCGTTGGTAAGAGTGCTATTGTTGATGCTGTTGATTTCTTGTTGAGTGGTCAGATTTCGAGACTTATAGGTGAGGGTACGAAATGTTTGAGCTTGAAGGAACATGGTTGTCATGTTGATTCTAGAAATGATTTAAAGAATACTGTTGTGACGGCCACTGTTGAAGTTGACAGCAAAAAAATTGTTATTGAGCGTAGCATTAATAAGCCCTCTTCGTTGAAAGTTAAGCCTGAAGAGAATAAGGCACTGGTTGAGTCATATTTGCAAGTGGCTGCTCTTGGTCAGCACATTTTATCAAGAAGGGAGATTCTGAAATATATTACTGCTGAGGCTGGCAAGCGTGCTAAGGAGATAATGAGCTTGTTGGACTTGATGGATATTGAGAATACACGCTCTACTTTTGTGACTGTAAAGAATGAGGCAGAGACAAGCTTTAAGCATGCTGAGAGTAATTTTGATGTTGCAAAAAGTGAAGTCTCAAATTTACTTTCGCTTACTAGTTTCTCTGAAAAAGGTGCGTTAGATAAGGTTAGTGAATTACGAGAAGTTTTGTGCGGTTTGAAGATAGCCGAATTATCCCCTGAGAAGATTAAAGAAAATCTTAAGCCATATCCTTTTAGTGCAAAAGAAGAGACGCTCACGAAAGATCAGATTGAGAATACTGTTAAAGAAATTAGGATCCTCGTGCAAGAGAAAGACGAGGTTACCAAGAAAGAGTCGGAATTAAAAACTTTATTGGAGGTGGTAAAGAAAGAGGCAAAGATTAAACAGTATTCTTTATATAAGAAATTGTTTGAGGCTGGCATAAGTCTTGTTGACAAATCTAATGTTTGTCCTTTGTGTGGTAGAAAATGGGAAGAGGGGGATTTCAAGACGTATTTAGACGGCAAGAAAAAGGAGACCGATATTGCGAAGGAGAAGCAGGAAAAGATAGATGAGCTGTCAATTTATATCAAGAAAAAAGTCGATTTGTTTAAAAACGATTTAGCTAATTTGGTTAAGTCACATAGGCAGTTTAAGCTGAAAACTACTGACGATAAAGAATTGGAAGAGTGTAACTTTCTTCTTGATTCTTGGTCAGATTCTATGGATAAACCCATTGAAACTTTTGAGGTAGATAACTGGCCTTCTTCCTCATTAGCTGACGTATTCGGAGTGTCTTTTTTGGAATCGAAGGTTTTAGTGCCTTTGGATGATACCTTGAAAAAGGAGGGCCAACAGCTTTCTAATCAGCAGGATGCATGGGATACCTTAACGAAGATGGAAGATAACTGGAAGAGATATAAGGATGCGCTGGTTGCCAAAGAAGAGAGTGGCCTTGTTAAGAACAGAGCTGCTTCTGTACTGACTTATTTTGAGAAGGCAAGGGATGAAGTTTTGGAAAGCATTTATGATGCTGTTAAGGATAATTTTGATGAATATTATAGGACTATTCATTCAGAAGACGAGCAAAAATTTGTTTCTAAAATATCGCATGTAAAGGCGGAGCTTATCTTTGAAGTTGATTTCTTTGAGCGTGGCATGTTTCCCCCTCACGCATTACATAGCGAAGGGCATCAGGATAGCATGGGATTGTGTTTGTTCTTTGCCCTCAACAAGTATTTAACGAAAGACGCTATCAAAATTGTTATATTAGATGATGTGGTTATGTCCATTGACCGTAGTCACAGAAGGGCTGTTTGTCAATTACTGAAGAAGTTTTTTCCTGATAAGCAACTTATTATAACGACTCATGATACTGCTTGGGCAAAGCAGCTTAGGACGGAGGGGGTTGTTACTCAAAAGAATATGATACACTTTGTTAATTGGAATATAGATACTGGCCCGATTTTTGAACTTGATAAAGACTTGTGGGATAGGATAAAAGAGGATTTGGATAAAAATGATGTACCTTCTGCAGCTCATAAGCTTCGCAGAAACGCGGAGTGTTTCTTCGAGAACATTTGCGATTTTCTTAATGCCAAGATTTCTTATAAAGGACATCATCAATGGGAGCTTGGAGAGTATGCTCCTGCTGTAATTTCAGCATATAAAGAGTATTTAAAAAAAGCCAAGTCTAATTTTCAGAAGATGAAACAACAAGCTAAACTTGATAAGCTTAGCAAGCTTGAGAGTAAAGCTAATGATATAATTGCTAGGTCACAGATTGAGCAGTGGATAATTAACGAAAACGTTCACTATAATAAATGGGCTGATTTTAGCAAAGAAGATTTTAAGCCTGTTGTAGAAGCCTTTAAGGAACTATTTGCCTTATTTTCCTGTACTACATGTGGAAATACAATTGAATTAACTCATAGCAAAGGTAAGGAGCTTAAAACTATTATCAGCTGCGGTTGCGGGGAAATATTCTGGAATATTCAATGATCAGGAGACAAGAGGTTAAAATGCTCTATTTTGCTTATGGGCAAATATAAAAAGTATGGAGAGCAAGAGGAGTAAGGTCTCAACATTTAACATAATTTCTTTCTGGGATTGGAATTAATGTAACAGGGTAAGACAAGTAGAAAATAAATAATGGAATTATTAGATAAATAAAGAAAAGAACAGGGGACGGTTCTCTGTTCCTATTTACTATCTTAAAACCCTTTATTTATAAGGGTTTTAGACCCCCTTCAGGAATGCCCTAAAAACGCACGGAGAGTGCCTTTAAACGCACTTCAAATTTCGAAAAATCAGCAATTACGACCCTCATTTTTGGCCTATTTTTACCTCGCCGAAATCCTAAAATCCTTATAAATAGCCACTTTCAGATTTTGAGATGATGGAATTTTAGTTAAAAAAGTGCCATTTTTGAGGGGTAAAGTATCAGTTAAGGCAAAATTTACTCGTACAAGCAATTCTCGCATTATTCTCTTGAAACCCTTATTATATAAGGCTTTCAATAAGGTATTTTCCCACGGGTTTTACACATTTTCCCCAGATATAAGTAAACATTTTTAGTTTTAATCCCTTTGTCATTATGGCAGATTCTCCGCACTTGTACCTTGCATCTTGCAACTTTTTTCTCTAAAAAGAAGGATTTTTTAAACCTTTTGTCGTATTAATATTGGGAGTAAAGGGATCAAGTCTTGCATATAACAAAGTTAGTAAATGTAACTCTTTCCTTAACAAAAAGTAAACACATCATAGTTTCTTGGATAATTAATATTTTACTTTTAAATTAAATAAATAGATGGAAGTTCGGGTAATATAAAACTAATCGAGGAGGTAATAAAAATGACAACACCAACAGAACAAGATAATAGCAAATTGGATACTAGAAAAAACATATTAAAACGGCTTATTCAAGTTACGATTTCAGTGATTTTAATTGCAATACTTTTGCTGGTGTCTGCTGGAAAAACTGATTGGATTTATGCCTGGGTATACATTATCTCATCTCTGTTAGTCATAATAATCAACGCCTGTATTTTCCCTCGTGAATTAATTTCTGAGCGGGGACGAAAGAAAGACAATGTTGAGAAATGGGATAAACTGATAAGTGGGCTTCTTACCTTGCCTTGGTTTGCACTTTATATAGTATCCGGATTGGATATTCGTTTTGGATTGTCTCTTGAGCTGGCTACATGGATTCATATTAGCGGTTTAGTTATTTTTATATTGGGCAATGCTTTAGTCAGTTGGGCCATGATATCAAACATTTACTTCTCAACAGCTGTTCGTATTCAATATGATAGAGGACACAATGTTTCAATTGGCGGTCCCTATCGTTTTATGCGTCATCCGGGATACGTGGGAATGATTATTTATCTTTTAGCTACTCCCTTAGTTCTCGGATCTATCTGGGCATTCATCCCAGCTAGTTTGACAGGTATTCTATTCATTATTCGTACGGCATTTGAAGATAATACATTGAAGAATAAGCTTGAAGGCTATAAAGAATATGCTGAAAGGGTAAAATATCGGTTAATACCAGGCATTTGGTAAAACATATTTATAAAAAAATCATATAATCATATAGGGTCAGGTCTTGCAATATGACAAAATAGATAGCAGAATATATTGGCGGGAAGATACTACAGTGAGCAGAGCGATTAAAAAAGCGGGAAGATAAAAAGTGATATTGCAAGACATGACCCCTTTACGAGTACACGAACCCCGCCTTAGGGAGGTGACTATATGGGACAAACAAAACCTGATTTAAAAAAATACCTAATAAAGAAGTATCCAACCATAGGCGTATGTGGTCTTGATTGTGGTTTATGCCCAAGATACTACACCATAGGGCCATCGAGATGTCCGGGATGTGCTGGTCCTGATTTCTTCAATAAGCACCCATCTTGTTCTTTTATCACTTGTTGCGTCAAGAAAAAGAATCTGGAAGTCTGTGCCGAGTGTTCAGAATTTCCCTGTTCTAAATTCAAAGGTAATGAAGAATATCAGCAATTGAAAGAATCTTCTTCTTACCCGTCATACAAAAAAGTTATGCCAAATTTGAATTTCATAAAAGAACATGGAATTAAAAAGTTTATAGAACAGCAGAAAAAGAAAATTAAATTACTGGAAACAACGATGGAGAATTTTGATGATGGTAGATCAAGAAGTTTTTTCTGCAAAGAAGTAGCCTTACTTGATTTAACCAGTTTAGAAAGTGCATTAGACGAAGCAACCCAGAAAATCAAAATAGACCATATCAAACCGGATGATATTAAAATCAAAGCCAAAATTCTTAAGAGTATCCTCAATGAAATTGCTCTTAAAGAAGAGATAGAATTAGCTAAGAAAAAATCATAGTGCATGGTACAGGCGTCTAACAGCGCGTATATGCTCCGCGCCCTACTCGTGCGCCTCGGCCCCTTTGGCACATTCGACTTCGTCGAACGTCGTATATGCGCGGAAGGTTAGACACTATTATACAATTGGAGATTTAATGAAAAATATTAAGTACATAGTTTATGACTATGGTGGAGTAATAAGTAAAAAGCAAAATAAGGAACTTGTCAATAAAATGTGTAAAATATTAAATATTCCAGCACAGCAATTTTTTTCATTTTATACAAAAGAAAGAAAAGATTATGATTCAGCTCTAATTGATGCAAAAACATATTGGACCAAAACTATTAAATTAATGGATGGACAAATCGAATTAAAGGATATTGATAAATTGATTGAATTTGATATAAAGAGCTGGTTAGATATTAATAAAGACACTATAGAATATATAAAATCTATTAAAGGCAAAATAAAATTGGCTTTATTATCAAATATGACATTTGACACTCTTGAAGAAATAAAGAACTTATATTGGATTCACTACTTTGACACAAAAATATTTTCTTGTGAAGAAAAAGTCTCCAAGCCAGATTATAAAATATATAATAGTTGCATAAAAAAAGTGAAGGTAGAACCTCAACACATTTTATTCATTGATGACTCTAAAGCAAATCTTAATGCTGCTCAAAAAATGGGAATGAATATTTTAAAATTCACAGATTGTGAGAATATGAAGAATATAATAGAGAATGAATACGTTTTGAAGAAAATAGGGACAAACACCTATTTTCTTTGAGATCATTTCTGCAAGATGACAGTGGACAGTTGAACTAGCTCAATAATTCGGAACTTTTGGCGGAAAACCTATGGGGTCTGAGGAGCTTATTAACTAAATGATTGAAATTTTAGGTATTATCATAGATAGACATCCTAAAGAAAGACATAAGAAGAAAGTTGATAAATAGGTATCTGCCCCTATTATATTTCAAAGGAGAAAGTGTGAAAATAGCAATATTCGGATCAACAGGTACAACCGGAAAAGAACTAATTAAACAAGCTCTCAATCTTGGTTTTTTTGTAACAGCATATGCACGTAAACCACAAAAATTATCTGAATTAGCAAACGATAATTTAATAATTGTTCAAGGGGAATTAGATGATAAAAATATAATAGCCAAGGTAATTAATGATACGGATGTGGTTATTTCATGATTGGGTCCTACTGGAAAAGTGAATGACACTTCACTTAGCAATGGCATGAAAAATATCATTGAGGCAATGAAGGGTGCTAATAAAAATAGAATAATCTCTATCTCAACAGGAAGCGTGAAAGATAATTATGATAAATCTGATTTTAGTTATAATCTATTTGTAAAAATTATTAAACTATTTTTCAGAAAATCCTACGATGAAATCATAAAGATATCTGATATTATCCGCAATTCTAATTTTGATTGGACATTGGTTAGAATTGGTCTACTCAATAATAATGCAATTTCCCCAATTAAGACTGGTTATTATGGTTATGGAAAAATTAAAACACAAGTTTCAAGAGCAAGCGTTGCAAAATTTTTATTAGATCAAGTTACTTCTAAAGAATTTATAAAAAAATCACCTGCAATTAGCAATTGAAATATTTATTGTCAGGGGACGGTTGTTCCAGCTCAGTAATTCGGTAACTTTTGGCGGAGAACCTATAGAAACTGAGGAGTTCTTAACCAGATGGTTAAGACCTTAGGTATTACTATAGATAAACGCTCAAAAGGAAGAACTTGTAAAAAGGAAAATTAAATCATAGAAAAAATAGGATGTACCCCTGTTTTACTAAAGTACTCCGTAAAATATGCCAATTTGGTAGCATAGCTGAAGTAGTTCGATTATCTTAAGTAAAGGGCAATTTTAGGGTCATTGGGAAAACAAGAATATAAATGCGCAAATAAAGAAAAAGGGGATTAAAGGTGAAACTAACCGATGTTTCAAAAACCGCATTAGTTACCCTTCGAAGCCATGTTTTGGAATCACAGAAAAATAAACCGATCATCAATGATCCGATGGCTAAATATTGTTTGGATAATCTTGTCTCATTTGCATCGGAGGAGGAAAAGGCACTCTTATTCAACAGAAAATTATCCTCAGTGCTTACCAGTCATATCGCCATCAGAGCCAGAAAATACGACGTGATAATAAATGATTTCATTTCAAAGAATCCATCGGGTATGGTAGTGAACCTTGGCTGCGGTTTTGATACACGTTATTGGCGCATTGATCATCAAAAATGTGAATACATTGAGCTTGATTTGCCGGAAATAGTCGAAATGAAGAAAGATATACTAAAAGAGCATCTTAATTATGAACTAATTGCTTGTTCAGTTTTAGATACTTCATGGATTGACCGGGTAACTTCGAAAGGGAATAGAAATTTTCTTCTCATTGCCGAGGGTTTATTTATGTATCTACCCAAAGTTGAAGTTATTAATCTTTTTAAGACTTTTTCTGAAAGATTTTATCATTCGCAAATGGTGCTTGAGGTGGTAACCGAAAAATATACCAGAGGTATATGGAAAAAGATTATTATAATGAAAATAAAACAAGAGCTTGGATTTGATTCTGGTTCTTCCTATAACTTCGGGGTTAAAAATGCGTTTGAACTCGAATCGTATGGGAATGGTATAAGAGTTATAGATGAATGGTCTTATATCCAGGACCCTGATATTCGTCCACGAATATATAAATATATGGGTCTCTCAAGAACACAATGGACGGTAACAGTAACAATCAATGAAGACAAATGAATTATTTTACGAACTTGGAAAAAGCAGACAGCTATTTTTATTGACATCACTTCTGCAAGATGACAGGAGAAGGTTGAACTAGTTCAGTAATTTGGTATCTTTTAGCGGAAAACCTATGGGGTCTGAGGAGTTTCTTAACCGGATGGTTGAGGCTTTAGGAATTACTATGGATAGATGTCCTAAAGGAAGACCTCGTAAAAGGGAAAATTAAATCATAGAAAAATAGGATGTGTGACTATTTAAAATAATATAGTTTGACACTGTAGTCAATAAATACTACAATTGTATTCAGAAAGGACTACAATTATGGATATGTTTCGTATTACCAAATCAAAATTGAGAGAAGAACTCTTAGCGCTTTATTTTACCAATCCAGATAAAAAATACTATCTAAGAGAGTTAGAGAGAATACTTAATTTTTCTGTAGGAAATATTCGCCGCGAGTTGATTAAACTAGAAAGTACAGGGCTTTTCCTTAGTGAAAATAAAGGGAATCTGGTTTATTATTATTTAAATCAATCATATCCTCTTTTTGAAGAATTAAAGAGTATTATCTTTAAAACTTCCGGTGCCCCCAAAATGCTTCAAAATATCTTAGAAAAATTTAATAGTATCAGTCAGGCATTTATCTATGGTTCTTTTGCTAAAGGAGAAGAGAAAGAGGGTAGTGATATAGATTTATTAATTATAGGAGAGGTCAATGAGGATAAATTGATTGAAGTGATAAGTAAATTGGAGAGAAAATTACAAAGAGAAATAAATTATACTATTTATAGGAAAGAAGATTTTAAGAAGAAGAAGGAAGAGGGAAATCCTTTTATTTTAGATATTTTAAACGAGAAGAAAATATTTTTAATAGGTGATAAAAATGGTCTATAAAGACATAGTTGCTGCAAAAGCTAATTTAGAAATTGATGAAGAAGTTGCTGGAAATGGTAAACTAAAATGCACCTTTGGGCACGATGCATCGCGCCTCTACAACTTGCACTATTTAAATAAATAAGGACAACAGGTTCCATTTTCTTAAAAAAGAAAATATAATATATAGAGACGATTTAATTAGTTAATAACGAGAACAAAAAAGGAAAGGAATAATGGATAAAGAATTAAAACAATTAAATACAGACCGGTGAAGGTTACCACCTTGAA
>Ga0307378_10005593_pt1 | contig 17454 bp, 36 predicted proteins | sample UN1MG_FD_202238 | JGI IMG/M metagenome (GOLD analysis project Ga0307378, IMG submission 202238) | Soil microbial communities from Risofladan, Vaasa, Finland - UN-1 | ecosystem: Environmental > Terrestrial > Soil > Coastal area > Acid sulfate soil | place: Finland: Risofladan, Vaasa | collected... | reverse complement strand
TTCTGGTATTTTATATACACCTGTATCACTTTTAGTCAGTCTGTAGTTATTGAATCTAATATCCACCATTGTAATCACTTCCAGTATTTTATATGATAATGTATAAATATATATTTGTAAATATGCTATTATAAATAATATATAAAAATAATCTAAAAAACTTTTATTTGCCTCTTGACAAACCTTCCGATAATGTATACACTGAAAACAATTAACATCTGTTTAATTGTTTTTTTTATATGTATTATTTATCTAATACAACCAGAAACCTACTATATAACCAAAATCAAAAATCAGGCACGATCTATTCTGTTTTAATTCTTTTAATATCTTTTTTATACAACTCTTATTCTTTAACGATATTATTAAATTACACATGGAGGTAAAAAAATGACTTGACATTTAATAAAGTTGTTTAGTTTCTAGTTGGAATTTAAGGGCGGGCAAAGAGATACCGAGCCTTTTGCTTGGTGCTAAAAAGACCAGACGTCCGATGATCTCCTTGCTCCATTTTTAATTCTACTATAAATAACTACTAAATGTCAAGTCATTTTTTAAACCAGACGTTAATTTGAATTTAGAGCTACGTACACAGCAGTGCACATTGGGTATATTTATAAATTGAATAGGAATAGGTAGATATGTCAAATGCGATAAAATACTGGCGTAAAGAAAGAAACATGAGTCAGCAGAAATTAGCCGATTTAATCAGTATTGATAGACCTACATTATCCAAAATAGAAAATCCAAATATATCAATTGACCCTGATGAAGAATTGGCTCTTAAGATTGCCAGGATTTTAAAAGTATTAATAACAGACATAGTTAAGGAAAGGAGGAAATAATGGAATATATTATAAGTGAAGAAGAATTAAAAAAGATATTTTATGAAGGATTATATGTTGATGAGATTAGAAACTTTTTCAAAGACAGACAACCGGTAGAATTGGTAGCTAGTGGTAGGGTAAAGACTTATCCAAGTGGAATTGAAATAGGTAGATATACTCTTGATAGTGTTAATGAAAAAATTATAGATAATCGTGGTGATAATATAAAAATCTATATCCAAAAAGTAAAACAATAAAAATGACCGAACAGGACGATATATTTTATAACGGAGATTATATGCTAAAAACAATTCCACTAGAAGGAATATACAGGACAACAAAAATTGAAAAAAGTAGAAAGTGTAACACCTGCAGCGAATACAATAAAGGTAAATGTATTCCGGTAGGTATAATTATAAATCCTAATATTACATATTGTTCTTGGCATAAAGGAAATAATAATGAAAACAAAAGAGATTATAGGAGGTTGAAATGAGAGAAATTAAGTTTAGATATTATGATAGTAAAAATAAAATAATGTGGAAAGTTCGTTCAGTAGATTTTTTTAATGGGATATTTGTGCAGTTAGAATCTAGCGGAATAGATTTTGTTTATGATTGTTTGAGGTGTGGGGAGGAACTTAAATGTTATTCTCCTTTTAAGATTATAGAACTTTCAGAACTTATGCAATATACGGGATTAAGGACAAATGGTAAAGAGATTTATGAGGGGGATATTTTAACCGGCCACACCTCTTATGAAAAAGATAATGATGAAGAGATATGGACGAAAAAAAATCCCTGTATTGTAACTTGGATAGATAGAGAGGCAGGCTTTTATCCATTTACCCTAAATAATAGATGGAGATGTGATGTAGTCAATATAGAAATCATTGGCAATATATATGAAAATCCAGAATTACTAAAATGAAAACAACCCTAAAAGTATGTGATAAATGTCTATGTAATACCTGTAACGATACAGGTTGTAAAGAATTAGAGTGTTCTACTTGCGATCTGAAATATCCAAAAGAAAAGTGCGAGGGGCATAAAGATGATGAAAAAAGATAAAGAAATAATACTAGCTAGGGGGAAATTGGAATATGGTAATGCTGAAGATAAACACTATATTGAGGATGTAGAAATTTATATAGATAATTATAAAGTTTTTAAAGAATTTAAAGAATTAGAAGGCAAAACAATAACCCTAATAGCAAGGGTGGAAGATGAATAACAAAGAAATCCAAAACTATATAAATAAATTCTTTGAACAGTACGGTAAAAATAAGATAAAACAAATTAATGGATTTTGCTTTAAAGGTAAAAAGAAGTGTCCATATACGGCTAGCGGTAGATGTAGGGGGTGGTGTTATGTCTAAGGATAGAGATATAGATAAAGAATCTATTGTGAAAGAAAAAAACAAAAGATATCGTGAAAATAATCCTGAGAAGATGAAAGAGTCTAGAAAAAAATGGCGTGAAAGTAATACTAACAAGATAAAAGAATATGCAAAAAAATGGCGTGAAAACAATATCGAGAAAGTAAGGAAAACAAGTAAAAAATGGGCTATAAATAATTCTAAAAAAGCAAAAGAAATAGGTAAAAAATGGCGTGAAGATAATCCCAAGAGAATAAAAGAATTAAGTAAAAAATATTATGAGAAAAATCTTGAACGAATAAAAGAAAAAAATAAAGAATGGTGTAAAAATAATATTGATAGAAAAAAGAAATTGGTCAAAATGTGGCAGAAAAATAATCCCGACAGGATAAGGGATTATTGTCGTAAAAGAAGAGCATTAAGGAAAGGTACTTTTTCGGAAAATATAGACGAGAAACAAGTTTATGAAAAATATAATTGGCTATGTCAAATATGTTATAAAAAGATTAAAAAGAATTTAAAATGGCCAAATCCTATGAGCATTTCAATTGACCATATAATACCACTAGCAAAAGGCGGTAATCATATTTTAAATAATGTACAACCAGCACATTTGATTTGTAATATATCAAAAGGTGATAGGATTTTTGAAATATTAAGAGAAGCTAAAATTTATGAAGAAGAATCAGGATTACTGGAGGAGGATAAAATATGACAGAGAATAATTACTGGAAACAATTTAGATTAGAAGCAATTAAATCATATATATTATCGGAAATTGGTTGCGTGGTTAATGGATTAATTCTTAAAGATGAGGCAATTAATAACATAATGGAGAAAATAGAAGAATGGGAAAAGTTAAAGGAAAATAATGCAAATACTAAATGAAATATATAAGCAATTAGAACACATAGATAGAACTAAGGAATATTTTTATGTTACAGATTTAGGCACTTGCCCCAGAAAAGTAATAATGAATTTTGGTTCTTATGAAAAGAAACCACAGACAAATGCTGAAAAGATTATGTTCTACAAAGCTGAAAATGACCATAGGGCTATGGCCAGACTTCTTAATAAATCTAAAAGATTTTCAATTATAAAAGAAGAATTTGATATTAGCGAAGGACTCCCTAAAATGTGGCACGGTAGATTAGATAGCCTAGTATTTGATAATGTGCCCACAACCTATTTGGTGGAAAGAAATGTTGATTTAGAAAAAATCAAATCATTTGCAAAGCCAAGAGGTATTATTACAGTAGATAATGTAAATTCTATAAAAAAATTGAATGGTTCAAGCATATATCCAATTGATTGGAAAGGTACAAGGAGTTTAAAGTATCAAGTAGAACTACCTAAGAAAAATCACATAACACAATTAAGAGCTTATATTATGGCACTTCAAAATATGAATTATGATTGCAATAAAGGTGTATTGATATATTCAGATAGGACTGGCTCTTACGAGGGAATAGAATTTGTTATACAACCAGATAACGACAGTGTATTAGCTGAAATGAAAATATATGAGGATTGGTACTTATCCAATGTAGGTGAACAATTGACAGGTATATTTGAATATAAGTTACCACCAATTCTGGAACGCAGCATCAAACATTTTCCAAAAATAAATGAATTTCATCTAATACCCAACTGGCAATGTGATTATTGTTATTATGAAGGCTTATCCTGCCACCCAAATATGAGTAAAAATAAAATAGCTGAAATTAAAGATAATAAATTAAAAATACGTAATGGATATTTTGAATATGAAGATAGATTAAATGAAATTATTAATCCTAAAGATGATAAAGATTTTTATAATTTTGTAAAGAGGGAGAGTGAGAAATGAAAAAGAAATCAAGTTTAAGGGAAGTGATTATTTTAATGGAAGAATTATTATACAGAATGTTTAGGGTGGTTGGATATTCCATGAATCCGACAATTAGACAAATGCATGAAATACCAGATGGTGTAGTTTTTGAAGCACCGAAAGATTATGAAAATTATACAAGAGAAACCCAAGAGTTTTTTGACAAGATGGGAGAATTAAATACAAAAATAAAGGAGATATAAATGACAACTAAAAAAGATGAAATAATTGAAGGTGAAGTAGTGGAAAATGAAGTGATGGAAGTAGGGGAACAATTGAGTAAATCAGATATTGTATTACCAGTAAATATTGAGGGTATGAAAGAAGCATGGAAAAGATTTTTGGAAGTAAAGAAATCCCTGCTTACTTCAGATAGGGTTAAATACAATAAATACGGACACATTGCAAAAGCGAACGAGGAGGGAAAAGACTATATAATCAAATCTGGTTGGAGAAAAGTTGCCACGGCTTTTAACCTTTCAATTGACCAAAATAGAAGTACACCACAAAAAATATGGGGTGAAGATGGCGAGGGAAAATATTATACTTGGTTATTTTCAATAAGGATTATTGCACCAAACGGTAGATATGTTGATTCGATTGGTGTATGCAGTTCACGTAAACCATTCTTTAGCAAAAAGGGTGATACGAGAATTGACCCATCCGAGGAAGATATAGTTTTGATGGCGCAAACAGTGGGAATTAATAGGGGTATATCGGATATGGTTGGTGGTGGTGAGGTATCGGGAGAGGAAATGATTGGTAAAGAGCAATCTACAGATAAGACAAAGCAAATATCTACGAATGATAATTTGCCAAAACTTGACCCTACTAAATTTAAAGTTCCATTTAGGAAAAGCAAATACGTGGGCATGGTTTTAACCGATTGCCCCCAATGGTGGCTTGAGGGTCAACTTAAATATGCCGAAGATGGAAAATTTATTCCATCTAAATATGGGTATGATGATGAGGAATATAAAAATATGTTCAGGAAAGCTATTGAGATAAAAGATGAAGAACAGGTAGATAAGGAGTTTACAGAATCCGAACAATCTAAATTAAAAGTATAAAAAGAATGGAGATTGAAATGAAAAGTGAATTTGGTAAAGGATTTTTTTATAATCTGTTTTTATTCGCCAAGCATTTTGAAAGAGAAAAATATGAGCATCAGGGAAATAAAGATTATATGCTATGGTTCAATGGCGCAGCAGACCATTTTTTTGAATTGCAAATTCCAAAGCAGTTTAAAAATACTGAAATAAGTGAATTAGCTAAATGGATTAAAGATACAGGATTGGAATATAGATATGCTTCAATTGTTACCCAAAAACAATTTTCGGAATTTTTTAATAAATGTGAAGAGCTTATGATTTTAATTGATAAGGAATTGGGAATAAAACCAATAAAAGCAGATTGGAATTAAGTATAAAAAATGGGCAGCATAACCTTTATTACCATAGGGGAAGGATAATAAGATTTTAAAAGTGCTGCCCAGATAAAATAATAAAACAATTACAATTAATTTAAGGGGGAGAAAATGAGTAGAAAAATAAGACACGTTCCTGAAAATTGGGAGCACCCAAAAAATTCAAATGGTAGGTTTAAGCCACTTCATGATGATTATATTGGCTCGCTTAAGTATTACAAAGAAGAGGTGGAGGAGTTTATTTCTCGTATGACAGAAATTATCCAAAAAGGCAAGGTAAAAGTTTATGACAGAGTTTTTGTAGATGTCAGGGAACTCTATGAATATGAGGTTGAAGATGGACAAATGAATCCACCGGATATAAATGATTATATGCCTAACGGTAATTGGTATCAGCTATTTGAAGAAGTAAGCGAGGGAACACCATTAAGTCCACCGTTTGCAACAAAAAAAGAATTGGTTGAATGGTTGATAAATAACAAAGATTATTGTGGTCATCAATGGACAAAACCACAGGCAGAAGGAATAGTTAAATGTGAATATAGTCCAAGTATGGCGATGATAAATGGAAAGTTTTACACATCGGAGGAAGCGGCAGAACTTCAAAAATGATTAGACAAAGAATTAAGTTATGTAGATATAGCAAATAAAAGATTGGCAAATACATATAGGCAATTGGAACTTATAAAATGATAGACATAGACCATAATTTTTATAAAGCTTTAGGAATTATAATAGCATTTTTGATTATTTATATTTATGCGAGTAGGAGGATGAAGTGATTAAAACAAAAATAGAATGGACGGATTATAGCTGGAATCCAATTACAGGTTGCTTGCATAAATGCTGGTATTGTTATGCTAAAAAATTATTTACAAGATTTGGTAAAAGTTTTGAACCAACTTTTTATCCTGAAAGATTGAATGAACTGAAGAAATTAAAAAAGCCATCAAAAATATTTGTTTGCTCGGTAGCTGATTTATTTGCTAAGTGGACTAAACCAGAATGGGGAGAGGCAGTTTTAAATGAAATACAAAAGCCAGAATATAATCATTTAACTTTTCAATTACTAACAAAGAACCCTGAAAATATAAATCTTCGAGCAAAAGATAATATTTGGGTAGGTGCTACCATAACAAGGCAATCAGAATTATCAATGGTTTCCGACCTAATAGGTAATTATCAAGGATTAAAATTTGTTTCTTTTGAACCTATATTGGAGATGATAGATATAAGTAAAATAGAACCTTTTTGTCATATTGATTGGATTATAGTTGGTAAATTAACTGGTAGTAGGAAAATTGAATTAGATACTGATTGGATAAATTTATTATTGGAATATAGTCGTAATATGGATATTCCTATATTCCTAAAAGATAATCTTAATTGGCATATTAAAATACGGGAATTTCCAAAATGAACCATAAATTACTTCTAATACAAAGAACAATAGCACTGCTTATAATTCTAACCCTGGTAGTAGGAATACTTATAATCTACCTGATAGAAAATTATCCTAAAATAGAGGTTAGATATGTAGATAGGATTATAACTAATAGGGAAGTAGTTACCGAATATAAAAGTGAGATTGAATGGGATAAGTTTATCGTAACTGCATATACGCAATACGATGATGGTTGTAATAATTTAACCGCAATAGGGTTAGACCTGAATAAAGACTGGACAAGATATTTTAATTTTGTAGCAGTTGACCCAAGTGTCATACCTTATGGAAAAACTATATTTATAAAAATTGACGGCAAGATTATAGAGGCACTGGCTGTGGACTGCGGGTATGCCATAAAGGGTAATAGACTAGATTTATATTGTGGCAACCTAGAAGAAGCATTTAGTTTTGGAATAAAAGAAGATGTGCCTGTGGGGGTAATTAAATGAAAGCAAAATATAAAATAAAACAAAGTTGGTTATGGGATAAAGATATTAGCGATTTCGTTGAAAGCAAAATTAATGGATATACTCTTAATATTTGTGCGGGATTATCAAAAATTGGAGATATTAAAATTGATTTAGACCCTCGAGATCCGTCGGTTATAAAAGCTGATATGAAAAAATTGCCCTTTGATGATAATACTTTTGATACGGTTATTGAGGATCCACCCTGGAAAATTGGATATTTTGATAGATGGCAACCATTTTTTGAATGTATAAGAGTTTGTAAGGTGGGTGGAATAGTTATTTATAATGCTTATTGGATACCCCAAAGCAAATATGCCGAACTAAAAGAACTTTACATTAGACAAGATAATGCTTTTACAAATACATCAATAATATCAATTTTTGAGAAGATAAAAATTGAATTAATTGGCAATATACCAATAGAGGTATTTAATTTAAATGATTAAACAATTAGCATTTATAATTTTTATTATATTTTTAGCAATTATAAGTTATTGGTATGGTGAGATTAAGGAGAGGATATGAATAAACCAAAGATTTTAAAGAACGGAGACATTATTGGCGTAAAATGCTATGCCTATTTTGCTGGCATAGACGGGCTTGGTAAGTGCAATAATAGATGTCAATGGTGGCTTGATGAATACTTGGAAGTAGATAAAGGTTGTGTGATGTGGACTAAGGATAAAAGAGAACTTAAATGAAAAATGGTTACGTTAAATTATATAGAAGTATACTCGATAAGCCCTATTCAAATAAGCCTGATTATGTTTGGGTATGGTGCTATTTGCTTTTAAGGGCAACATATAAGGAAAGAGAAGTTATGATTGGCAACAAAAAAATACTGCTGAAACCAGGACAATTAATTACCGGTAGAAAGAAACTTGCAGAACAAACAGGTGTTAATAAAATAAAAATTTATCGTATCCTTAAGTGTTACGAAAATGAACATCAAATTGAACAACAAAAAACTAATAAATATACAGTAATAACAATAAAAAACTGGCATAAGCACCAAGCCAATGAACAGCAAAATGAACAGCATTTGAACAACAAAAGAACAACAGATGAACAACAGATGAACACATACAATAAGGATAAGAAGGAAAAGAAAGATAATAATATACATATAGGCATATTAAATTTCTGGAACTCTAAAAAAATAATAGTGCATAAACAGACTGATGAATTATTGGAATCTGTGGGAATAATAATCAGAAAAAATAAACTTAAAGAAGATAATATAAAACAGGGTATTGAAAATTATAGTATTGTCTTAGCTGATAAGAAATATTTTTTTAAATATATTTGGAGTTTAGAAAATTTTTTAAGTAGGAAAAAGGCATTGCCAAGCTTCCTAGAGGGTGGAGAAAATTGGGAAAATTATAAACAAAAGAATAAAGATAATATAGCAATCCGGGAAGCAGTGAAGCATGAGAAAGACTGGCAAAAAATAAAAGAAGTAAGGCCGGAAGAAACTTATGAATATAAACCAATACCAGATGAAGCTAATAAAATAATAGAAAAAGCTATACCCACATATAGGGATAAAAAGAGAAAGGAGTAAATATGTTTGAATACGTTATTGATTTTTTAACCTTCGAAAGAGATATGCTTAAAAATGATATGCGTTATTATGGAGTTACAAATGAGGCAAAAGGGATAATTAAAGATAAAATTAATCAACTCCAACAAGCTATAAAAATATTAAAAGAAAGTGAGGAGAAATAATGAGTGAATTAGAAAAGAAATTTTATGAGTATTTGGTAGATGTGCAAGATATTGAAGTGGATGAATCAGATGATAAATTTGAATTGTGGGCGGAAGACCTCGTAGAAATAGCTGCCAAATACTATGTCAATTGTGATAAATGTTTAGAATTATGTAATGAAAATGCAGAACTTAAACAGCAGAAAGCAGATATAAAGTATTTGGATTATGGCGAAGTTAAGACAATGCTGCTGAATCATATCCTTACCAAAGAAGAACCAGATGAAATAAACATATCATTTAGAAGTAAAGTAGATGGTAAAAAGTATGGGATAATAACTTCTATTTATGACCTTGCTGCCCATATCTGCAACCTTGCCATACCAATAACAAAAGAGAAGATAATTAAGGTATTGGAAAATTATCAGGGTGGCATCCCGTTTAATTCATATAAAAATGAATTTGATGAATTTTATTTAAATGATGATTTTATTAATCAAATAGCATCAGAAATTTTAGGAGATAACAAATGAAAGTGAAGACTAAAAGAAAAAAGTATATAAAATTAAATATAATTTAATTAAAACTTTGAAAGGAATATAATTATTAATAAGACCATAGTGGAAGATTTGAAAGATTATATCGATGAGATAGAAGATGAAATAAATCGAGGTGGTTACAGTACGCTAATTTTTGAGATACAGGATAATAGGGGAATAAGCCATAAGATACTAATTAAGGGGAAAAGGAAAGAGAAGGAATAATAAAATGAAATAATTCGACAATTAAATATTAGCTGACTCGAAAACGAGAGGCTGTTAGGTAGAAATACTTAGCAGCCTTTTTTATTTATGAAAAACAAGGAGGATAAATGATTAAATTTATTATTACCGGCAATCCAATTAGTAGTAAGAATTCTATCCGTTCAGGTATAACTAAAAATGGTAGAAATTATACCTATGTTAAAAAGGATGTAAAAGATTATAGGGATAGTGCTTTAAAGCAATTGAGTAAACAAACTCCATTTGGTGCCGCCTTTACTGATGAATTTCGTGGTGTTGAAATTTTACCCATAATAAAACCCATCCAAGTATCATTTATATTTTACTGTAAAGATAATCGTAAAAGAGATTTATGCAATCTTATCCAATGTCCGGCAGATCTATTGCAGCAGGCAGGAATTATATTAAATGATTATTTAATTACAAGTTTAGACGGTTCAAGAATAATGCCACTGGATAAAGATAATCCAAGAACAGAAATTACAATATATAAACTAGGTGAAATTTAAAATGGATAAAGAAATTAAAAATTTATATCCAATATTGAAGTTACTAAATGAAGACTCGGTTAAGGCACTTCATAGGTTTTTAGAACCATATATTAAGAACAAGGGGAATGTAAGAACCAAACCAAGATTTGATAGGAAGGATAAATGATGAGATATAGAAAAAGATTAAAACCAATAGATAGACTTATTGATAATATGAATTTACTTGAAGATATGGTTGAAAATCCCAAATGTTTTAGTGCCCTTATTATATTAAGAGGGCTAAAAAGTTTTGAAAGTAAACTACCAACAAAGATAAACTTATTGAAATTTAAGATAAAAATGGAAGCTGAAATTAGGAGAACATCGAAGAAGATTGAAAGGAAGCTTGATTTTCAATTACCTGATGGAATAAAAAAATAGCAGAGAAATTAATCCCTGCTATTTGGTATTCTTTTCTGTATACCACACTTAAGGCATTGCCAATACTCTCTTCCGTTGTATTCACCTAGAATTATGAATTTCGTATCATCAATACAATTATTACAGTACATAATCCTATGTGCCGGTATAACTTTTGAATCCCAACCAAAATCCTCTTTTATTATTACTGGTTTTCTTTTAATACTAATAGAAATAACCCATTTGAAAAATTGTATTTCATAAAGACTTTCAATATAATTTCTTATTGGTGGTTCCAGTATAATTCTCTTTATCATTTCTCCTCACTTTTTAATAATTTATCAATAGCCTCTCTTAATATATCTGCTATAGACCTTCTAGTCTTATATGCTAACTCTCTTAGCTTTTCGTATTGTTCTTCTTCTAATGCAAAATTTAATCTATGTATTTTTTTCATTATTATCCTTTCATTTATTGTTATAAAATTATAATATTCCGGAAGAAGTCTTTTATATACTACCTTTATCTAAGACATTTTGTTTCAGTTTTAAAGGCTTTCTTAATATACTCTTCCCAAAACTCTCTATCGGGACATTGGCTTGGATTATGGTTTTTATCTCTACACCAAGTGCAACAATTATAAAGACCATTCTCGATAAGTTTTTCACCAGTTCTACACATTTTTATCTCCTTTATTAATAATATTTAATCAAGGCTTATTGCTAAGCCCTGAATGAATACTATTGGATATATTCATTGTGTACCCAATATGTGGCTTCCTTAACCGTTGAGGGTTTAACCATAACATCAAGACGGGTCATTCCTTGATAATTCGCCCAATTTTTAGCCTTGTTAAGTGCATCGGTTGCATTCATTGCATCAATAGCAAAACGTGGGTCGAAACTATTTTCAAACATTTTTACATAAACCGTGAATTTCATCTTATCTCCTTTCTATTATAATAATCTCAATCTAGCCTACTGATACCTTGATACCAATAGGTTAGTTTCAAATTATTTATCTTCTTGTTTTTTATACTCTCTACAATCCTCACAACTGGTGCAGTCGTGTAACAAACACCAGTCAGTATAAATACCGTTTCCCCTGTTAATATATTCGTCAATATGTATGCAATCTGTTTTAAGCATTTTATCTCCTTTATAATTATTATAAACTATAGCTACAATAACATAATAATATAATGATGTCAATAGGCAATATATTGACAATATGGTCAACATATAAAATCACTTAACAGGGCTTGAAAATGGTACCAATTTATGAAAACTTGAAAAATATAATTATAAAATGTAAATTATTAAGGACTGCATTGAAATTTACCCACTTGACAAAAAAAAGATTTTACTTGACTTTATGCTTAAATTGTATTATTCTAATTATAATTGGCTACAGTAGTCAGGAAATTTAATATTTAACGAGCTCGAAAGGGCTCTTTTTTTATGGCTAAAATCAATTAAGCTATAAGTAAAACTCAACTAGATGAGTTGGTCGGGTGGGTGGATAAGCTTAAGGTGTTCGGTAGGAAAGCTAAACATATTGACAATATAATCAACATCATATATACCACTATATATATAATTAATATAATAATATATAAATATATATAATATAAGGAATTGTAGAAAATTAGATTTAAGAGCCAGAATAGTAAAATAATAACTACTTCTAACTTGACCGCGGAACAATAAGTACATTAAAACCACACCGTAACAGCTATATTAATATAATATAATATATAATATATATATATAATATAATAAATATAATATAGGGGAATATGTGGGGATAGTTAAATTCCCATATATATGCATTGCTTAGATATATATAATAATGATAGCCATGTCTAACATTTAGATATATTTATAGTTAAATTACCCCCAATATATAGTAGGATATAATGATTTATATATAGCCAAATATCCCAATACCCCATAGGTGGGGGTATATATAGGATATAATGTAATACTATACTAGGGGTTGATTGCTACAAGTTTACATAAAATGCATTATCGGAAGTTGGTATCCCATAGATAATAGGCAGGGGGTACGACCTCCCCCTGGGGGTGGGTGAAAAAATATAAGAAGTATATGACATATACGAATAGATATATTAAAATCTTTTAAATGTGTTATAATAAAAAATAGAAACTAAAAATAATATTTGGGAGGATTACTACAATGGGTTTTAATGATCCACTTGAAAAGATAGGAAGAATAGTTAATAAAATAGAACATAAATATTTAAAAGATATTTATTCAGGCAGAAAAAAAGCGATAACAATTAAAAGAAAAGGATTAAGAAAAGATAGTCCCAAAAGGCAGTTGGTGGAATTTACCTTAAATAGGATTTGGTTAAAAAATTATGGCAAAATGAAACAGGAAGCTGTAAGTGATATGATGTTTGGAAAGAAAATACCTAAAACGAATTTAGAAAAAAAATCAGAATACACAAGCGACAAGGATAGACGCGATAGATACAAACTCACTAAAAGAATAATGGGTTATAATTAAAAATTATAATTTTGAGATAATAAAATCATAAAATATAATTAAAATTCAAGACCTCAAAAAATTGGGGTCTTTTTTATTTGATACAAATTTTATTTTAAGGAGTAAAAATGGAAATAAGAATTAAATTAAAAATCAAAGGTGTGGAGATCGAACTTGATTTAAAAGAAGCTAAGGAACTCAAGGAAATCCTGGAAGGTATAACCGGGAATAAAACCGAGATTATAAAAGAAAAAGAATATGTACCATATTATCCTTACCGTTACCCATATTATCCAGAACCCTACAATCCGTGGACAGTTACTTGGACTTCTGATGCAAGCAGTACAATATCGGGTGGTGTGGATTACACGATTGCGTATAATATCCAGAATAAATAATTTGATATAAAACTCAACTGCGAGATAATGCAGTGGAATAGGGCTGGCGGGTAAAACAGACTTATCGGGAATCGGAGTAGTCTGCTAATATTTAGCACTTGTGAAAACAGGTGCTTTTTTTATGGAACAAAATGGGAGGATTTTATGAAGGGCAAAAAAAATAACAACGCTGGTGCAAGAATAGAATTTTACAATCTCACACCGACACAAATGATCCACCTCCACAAGGCAGAAGTTGAATTGAGTAGGGCCGGGATATCTTTTGATACTGGTTACGATTTTAAAGAAGATAGAAGAGATTGGGAATTTGATTGGTCATTAAAAGGTGCAATTGTAAAAACTAAATAAAAGTATGCCTAAAAAACAAAAGACAAAATTTAAATTTATATGCCCCGTATTTCGCGTAGAAGTTATCTTAGCTTTGGGTGATATGAAGAAGATAAAAGAATTTTCAGCTGATTATAGTTTACACGAAGATAGTATTGGCGAGTGTCTTCTTATTACAAGTGAAGATGATACACCTAGGGGTTTTGTTATTTGGATTAAAGATAAGATAGATTACCATTCTATGGTTCACGAAACCCTACACTTGGTAAAACGTATATTTCAAATAAAGGGTGTCCCATTCAATTCCGATAATGATGAAATTATAGCCTACTATCAAAATTATTGGGTAAGAAAATTTTGGAATAAAATGAGTAAATTTATAAAGGAGTAAATTGAAACTAATAGACGATTTCATACCAAATAGCGAATACACAAAAAAAGTTTTTACGAGAATTGGTAATAGGGTTTACTCTAAGAAAATTGAAGATAAATTTTATAAGCTATTTAAAAAATTTAAAAATGCAACCAAAGCCAAGAAATTTTTTAGTGATTTTATATTAAATATGGGATTAACCCAAATGGGAAAATTTTATTTATCAAGCAGGTGATTTTAAGTTATGACTAAATTAACAGATATCGAAATACAGGATAAATTTAAAGATATAGAAAATAGGATAAAAACCGGTGGAAATTTTACCCGTACCGATATTCAGGAAGCCCTAGATAAAATAAGGGGTTATGGATATTCTCCTGATTTTAAAAAGCAAAAACTTTCTGAAATGATAAAAAGAACCAATGTAAAGATTGTCGGAATAGGAACCACCTACACACTACGTGAAGATTTGAAAGAAACCGATAAGACATATGATTTTTTAAAAGATATTTATTCCTACAGTGGTGTTATTGAGGAGTAAATTATGGGTATGGTAATAAAACCGAAGTACACCGAACTTTATGGAAAATATGATGACCTTAATAAATTTCAAATTGAATATATAAAAATAATAACAGACCCCAACAATAGACTGAAAAAAATAACAGATCAGGAAATTGCCGACATGCTTGGGGTTGACAAAAAAAGTGTATATAACTATAGACAAAATCCCATAATAAGAAAAGCAATAAATGAAGAAGTGATGCTCAAAGCCACAGATGATTTTCCTGATATGATTAGGGATTTACTGGATATGGCGATGGGGCGAGGAATACACGAAGACATACCACCACATACCAGATTTAAAGCAAAGGAATTATGGTTGAAAGTTAATGGATTTATAAAAGAAGCCAAACAAAAAGACATAGATGGCCATAGGGAGAAAATGAGTTCACTGGATAAGGCGTTGATGAATATTGAAAGAAGCTACACTAAAGACATTGGAGAGACTGAAGAATGACCCAAAGTTTTATATTGAATCACTGCTTTGGATTAAGACAAAAAAAAGAGGGTTAATACCCCTAAAATTTAATGAAGCACAGTTAAAGATATATGAAGTAATACAGAACCTTAGAAAACTTGGAAAACCTATAAGGATTATAATACTTAAAGCAAGACAACTCGGTGTATCAACCGAATCAGAGGCTCTTATCTTTCACGATACAGCTACCAATTCATATGTAAATTCTCTTGTAATTGCACACGATAGGGAAAGTGCGAGCCATCTTTTTAGAATGTCTCAACTTTTCTATGAAAGAATGAACAGGGAAATAAGACCAATGAAAAGAAGGAGTAGTAAAATTGAACTCCTTTTTGAGAACCCCAATGAAAAAACAAGAGATAATGACCCGGGGCTTTGTAGTCATATAAGAATAGAAACGGCAGCTAATTTAAGCGCCGGTAGGTCATTAACTATACAGAATTTACATATATCGGAATTGGCTTTATGGGATAAGGCAGAAGAAACAATGGTTGGTCTTATGCAATCAGTACCCGACATACCAGATTCTATGGTGATTGTCGAATCCACGGCTAAGGGTATAAGCAATTATTTTTATAATATGTGGAATGAAGCGGTTGCCGGCGAAAATGACTATATACCCATATTTTTACCCTGGTTTGAAATGAAAGAATATAGGGCAAAACCACCACTGGATTTTGAATTTTATGATTATGACCACGAAGTGTTTGGAAATGAAGTAAAGATAAAAGAACTTTATAAACTGGATTTAGAGCAGTTATATTGGCGCAGGCTTACTATAAAAAACAAGTGTAAAAATGACCTAAATTACTTTAAGCAGGAATATCCGTCTTCACCCGAAGAGGCGTTTTTGGTTACTGGCAGACCAGTATTCAATAGAGAAAAGATAGCAGAATATATGCTTCTTTGTAAAATACCATTTAAGGGCGACCTGGAAGAAAAATCAGACAGAGATGGGAAACCACAATTAGAATTTAAATCTGAATCACTTGGTAAATTAAAAATATGGAAACATCCGGAAAAGGGTAATAGATATTCGATAGGTGCAGACCCAGCAGAAGGATTGGCAACTGGAGATCCGCAAAGCGCAATTATATTTGATAAAAAAAATTATGAACAGGTTGCGGAATGGCACGGAAAAGTAGCCCCCGATGTTTTTGCGTATGTGCTTAAAGATATTGCCAAATATTACAATGAAGCAGTGGTGGTGGTGGAAAGTAATAATCCAACCACATTAACATATCTAACTCCGATATATTATAGGGTTTATTCCAGGAAGGAATTTAATAAACATACAAATAAAACCACTAGGGAATATGGATTTAGAACCACAAGCAGAACAAAACCAATACTTATTGGTGATTTTAATAAATTGTTTGAAGATGAAGATTTAATTTTAAATGGTAAAGAACTGCTTACCGAGATGTCTCATTTCGTAGAAGAGGATTCTACCAAAGAATACAAAAAGATGAAGGCGGAGGGCAAATATAATGATGATAGGGTGATATCCGCAGCATTGTCATTACAGGGACTTAAAGAAGTTTATTTAAATATTGAAAGTGAACAAAAACCCAGGGAATATAAATATTCAGACCCATTTACGAGGTATTAAATGAATATATTTAAAAGAATTAAAGATAGATTAATTAAATATAAACATAGAAAACAAATAGATTTTATGTGGGAAAGTAAAGAAATTGAACAAATTGAGCAAGATAATAAAGATTTGGGTGAAATATATTCTAAAAACATTATGTGGATGCAATTGGGCAAAAACCCATCAATTCCATACTATTTTATAGAAGAAAATGGCAATAAGTATGCAAAAATACCCTATGTTGAACTTGACGTAGGTTCATATATCAGGAATGGAAATTTGATTATTAATAAATTTATGGAAGTAAAAAATTAGGAGGTAAAAATGGACATTAAAATTGAAACTAAAAAAGACGATATGTGGCAGAATTTAGCTAAGATTGAGGGAATTAAATTAAAAAAGATTAATT
>Ga0307378_10005591_pt1 | contig 17457 bp, 14 predicted proteins | sample UN1MG_FD_202238 | JGI IMG/M metagenome (GOLD analysis project Ga0307378, IMG submission 202238) | Soil microbial communities from Risofladan, Vaasa, Finland - UN-1 | ecosystem: Environmental > Terrestrial > Soil > Coastal area > Acid sulfate soil | place: Finland: Risofladan, Vaasa | collected... | reverse complement strand
AGAGAAGACTGTTACGAGCTCCTGCTGATGGTAAAATTATTCCCTTACATAAAATAGGCGATCTGGTTAAAGAAGGAGAGGTAATTGCAGAGGTTGAGGGAATTCCTCTGAAAGCAGAAATATCTGGCGTCTTGCGAGGATTAATTTATCCTGAAAGCAGGGTTACCAGAGGGATGAAGGTTGGAGATATTGACCCGAGAGGGATAAGAGAATACTGCTTTACGGTTTCTGATAAAGCTCGTTCCTTAGGGGGAGCAGTTTTAGAGGTCATATGTGCTTATTTAAGTAAAATAATTGTAACGCAAAAAGTTTAAATTTACTATAAATTTAATTAGTGTAAATTTTAGTGGTGTTTAAGAAAAAGAAAAGAATAGTAGCCGTAATAGTTACTTCTTTCTTTTTCTTTCTTTTTTATTTACTCGGTATACAATACAAATAAAAATAAATTTATTTAGCATACCCGATGTCATATATAGTATTAAATATTATAAAATACCATATATATAGCCTACCGAAATATTTTTAAGTAAGTTTTTAGGAAACAAATATAGAAAATTAGAAAAATGTTTAGATTTTTATAAAAATCCTTGACTTCGAAAAATTGTAATGATATACTTTATACGAGTAGCTACACGTGTAAATTATTATTAATGTGGAAAAGAGTGTTTATAATTTTGAAACTTGTTAATTCTAAAAAGATTTTATTTCAGGCTAAAAAATAAATATGCAATTTGTGGTTTTAATGTACATAATTTAGAAATCATATAGGCAGTAATATCAGGAGCAGCAAAGCTCAATTCTCCGTTGATAATTTAAACTACTCCTGGTACTGTAAGGTATGCAGGAATACATTATTTGATAAGTATCTGTGATACAGCTGCTAAACTTATTGATATTCCTATAGCATTACACCGATTGATTCCTTAGCAGTTGCTATTGGCACTGCTCGTGGTGTTTATAAAATAACTCCTAAACTTGATTTGGATAGATTAAAAGATATTAAAGAGCTAATTAGTATACCACTGGTACTACGTGGTGCTTCGGGACTTTCTAATACAGATATTAAAAATTGTATTTCTTTAGACATGTCTAAAGTGAATATAGCTACAGATTTGAAAAATGCTTTTGTTGAGGAGATAAAAAAGGTAATTAAAAATAACAAAAAAGAGAAAGATCCGAGGAAACTATTTAATCCCGGTAAAAATAAAATCAGTGAAGTAGAAATGGAAAAAGTAATGATATGCGGTTCAAATGAAGTTAATTTTTAAAAAATAAGATTAAAAAATTTTTTTTCATAAAGTTACACGTGTAAAATAGAAGATAATATGACGAGCTATAAATCTATAGATATTACAGCCAAGAGTTTTAAGAAATATGGGGCTATTGCAATTCATTATAAATTGAACCTGATTTTAAAATAATAAAACATTATATTAAATTAAATTACTATATATACAAAAAATCTACAATAAGCGAATAATATTTTGGAAGCTAAAAAAGATAGAAATATAAATTTACTTGAAATAATAAAATCATTCTTATAAACAAAAAAAGAAAAGGAAGGGTAAAAAATGGAACTGCAAAATTATCAAAAAAAGAATGTGGAGATTATAAAAAAGTTTATTGCTTTTCGTAAAGATAATCAAGACATTGAAGAAAAATTAAATTTGTCCTGGAGTAACTGGGGCTTTGGGATGGAGCCACTGGAAGAAGCAGCCAAGAGGTTGCAAAAACATAATATTAAATATATCGAATTACATGGTAATCGATATGGTAGTGACCTGGGGTATGATATTAAAAAAGCTAAAAAAATATTGAATGATCATAATATTAAAGTTGCCGGTGTATGCGGTATGGTTTTTCCTGAATCAGAGTTTTCAAGCAATAAACCTCATGTTACTCAGCGCTGTATAGATTATTTTAGAAGAAATATTGATATGTGTGCAGAACTTGGCGGATCGTATATTTTATTTACCCCGGGAGCGGTAGGAAGACCGGAAAAATACGATGATTATGAATTTGATAGAGCGGCGGAAGCAATAAGAAAGTTAGGGGATTACTTTATTAATCATAATGTCAGGGCTGCTATTGAGCCTGTTAGATCGGAAGAAGTTAGTTTCTGTCATACTTTTGCCGAAGCAAAAAGACTTATCAAAACAATAGATCATCCTGGTATTCAGCATATAGCAGGTGATTTGTTCCACATGCTAGTCGGAGAAGAAAATATTGCATCAACAATACTTGAATATAAAGATATGTTGATAAATTTACATATTGCTGATACTAATAGAGGGGCTCTTGGTAGAGGTTTTATAAACCTGGATCTTGTATTGATGGCATTATATCTTATAGGTTACAATAATGATTCTTGTTTCTGTACTCCAGAACCTTTAGGACCAGGGGGTAATCCATATACTGCAATGTATGGAAAACCAGATAAAGAAATACTTGATGAACTAGTTAGACAAACTGCATCATATTTCTATGCAAGGGAAGAAGAAATATTTAAAGCATCAGATGAAGATCTACTAAAGGAATATTAAAAAGAGGAGGTGGTGGAATGAAGAAAGCGTAAGATTTTTTAGACTTGCAATATTTAACACAAATTACGTGGATATCTATTTTTGAAAAAGTTTATTAATTTTTAAAAGGAGAATATTTGTCATGAAAAAAAGTATATTAATTTCTGTATTAGTGGTAACATTAATTATCAGTTTTTCTCTTATATCTTTGGCTGCTGAAAATTGGGGAAATATTAACTGGAAGCAGTTTACAGGAACTCAGCTAAATGTAATAGCAACTGCAATGCCTGTATCAGAAGTTTACAAACTCAAGTTAAGCCAATTCGAACAGCTTACAGGTATAAAAGTAAACTTCCAATTGTTTGAAGATACGGATAGAAGAAAGAAACAGATTGTGGATTTTTCTTCTGGTATAGGTGAATTTGATGTTGGTAATATTGGATTTTCTAACCGTGAGGAGTTTGCACAGCCTGGTTATCTTGAACCACTTGAAAAATATCTGGATGATCCAAAATTAACAGACAAAACCTGGTATAATTTCGAGGACTATCCAAAAGATGTTATTGCAGCAGGTTACAGCAATGCTGGAGATCTTGTTTATATCCCATATACTGCCGAATACTACCTCATATGGTATCTAAAGGATATCTTTGATCAACTTGGCTTAAAAGCACCTCAAACCTGGGATGAGTACGTTCAGGTTACAAAAGCAATTGATGATGCAAGGAAGGCTGGTAAGATTACTGCCTATGCATATGTTGACAGGACATTACCAGGTGCAAGCGAAGGTGGTTGGAGTATGTTCTGCTCTGCTAGTCGTTGTGGGCTGGACTTAATAGATTTTGATAATATGATAAGTAATGTGAGCACTCCAAAAGGAATTGAGTTTATGGATTGGTACACAAGCTGGGCAAAGAATTATGGACCTCCGGGATCTTCTAGCTGGACGTGGCCTGATATTGCACAAGCGTTTGGTCAGGGTCAGCTTGCGATGTGTATTGGTGGAAATGCTTCATATGTGACAATCGAAGATCCAACTAAATCGAAAGTTGCGGGTCATATAGGGTATGCTCATCCTTTAATGAAAGATGGTGGTAAGGATCCCCTTTGGGAATGGGGATGGGGCATAAATGCAAATTCTAAGAACAAAGAAGCAGCATGGTTGCTTGTAGAGTGGTTGACATCGCCTACATTAATGGATGAAATAGGTCCAGAATACGGATGTCCGGCAAGAGCCTCTTCTTATGAAGGCACAGCTTATGTAGAAGCTATGCCCAGCCAGGAATTTATTAATGCTCAGGTTTGGATGATGACACAGGGAGTTGATCCAACCCCAGGGACAATTAATGCTAAATGGGCAGAAGCAGCAGATATCATATCTAGAGAGATGAGCAACGTTGTAGCAGGCATAAAAGATGCGAAAAAAGCATGTGCTGATGCAGACGCCGCTCTTCAAAAGCTTGGATACAAACCAGCAAAATAATAAAGTAAAGTGTTATAGTATTTGAATTAAGGTTAATGGAGGGGCAAAGCCCCTCCATTAACCTTAATTATCAAGGAAAGAATATGGGAAAATTAACGACTGATAGAAAGTTTGTATATTCATCGGTAATTCCTGTTGCAATAATAATAGTATTAATAGGATTTCTGCCAATATTTTATTCTTTTAATCTTTCATTAACAGATTTTAGCTTAATTGTAAGATCAACTAAATATATTGGATTTACTAACTATATCAATTTATTCACTGACTCAAGATATTTACATGCGTTAATATTTACAATTGTATTTGCTCTGGCAGCTACTGGGATAGAATTGATGGTTGGTTTTATTTTGGCATATGTTTTGGCAGATAAAAGCGTTCCATCAAGATATTCTTCGATAATAAGAACTTTGATGATGATTCCTTTCATAGCTGCTCCAGTAGCAGTCTCATATATCTATAAAAGTTTGATTTATGACCCTAATTCAGGTTATCTAAATTATTTTTTGAGACTTTTACACCTTCCACAGTTTATTATTTTTGAGGGGAAAGTGAATGCAATAATTGCTGTTCTGGTAATGGAAGTAATACTCAGGACACCTTTTATAACGCTTATTCTGTATGCTGGAATATCCAGTGTTCCTGATTCTATTCTTGAAGCATCTGAGATAGATGGTGCTAATGTGATGCAGCGAATATCCAAGGTGGTAATACCTTTTATCCGTCCGGTTTTGGTTGTAGCATTTATTTTTAGATACATGGATGCAATAAAAATGTTTGATGAGATTTATGTTTTAACAAAAGGAGGCCCGGGTTATATCACAGAGAATGTTTCACTTTTTGCAAGTGCTCAATCATTTGAGTTCTTTCACACGGCATATTCTGCGGCTTCTACATTTATATTTTTTATAGTCGTTATGATAATAACCAATGTTTTCCTCAAAGTCGGCAAATTTGGGATCGATTGAAAGGGTAATCTATGGTGATGAAGAAAAAAATACTTAAGTTTATTAAATGTGCCTTTTTAGCTTTGGCTGCATCTATGGGAATATTTCCGTTTCTTCTGATATTTTTAACCTCGATAAAGACACGTGTGGATGCCATAGCGATGCCTCCAAAATGGTTTTTTATCCCAACTTTGGAGAATTATATTGTACTGTTATCCAATATGGATTTTATCAATTCAGCAAAAAATAGTTTAATCATTGCAGGAAGTGCTACTTTGATTGCAACTTTTCTTGGAATTTTTGCTGGTTATACACTTACAAGATTTAAATTCATAGGTAGTAGGCTTTTATCACAATCAACTCTTTGGTTAAGAATGGTGCCGCCTATCACACTTGTGATACCTTATTTTATTATATGGAGTAGATTAAAACTTGCAGATACGTATTTAGCAATAATTATTATGTATATTACTATAGCCTTACCTATTATAACTTGGATGATGTATAGTTTTTTCCAGGAAATTCCAATAGAGGTTGAGGAAGCTGCTTTAGTTGACGGATGTAAGAGATGGCAGGTTTTAAGATACATTATTATTCCTATGGTTTTACCAGGAATTTTTGCTGCTTCAAGCTTATCATTTATCCTTTTATGGAATGAATTCTTATTCGCTTTATTTATTACGGGGAAGCACACACGAACCCTGCCGGTAGAAATTTATACTTCAATTGGTTATTATGAGTTAGATTGGGCAAAACTTTCAACTATAGCGGTATTTGCAATTATTCCCGCTATAATTTTTATCAGTCTTACTCAAAAATATATAGTTCGTGGTCTAACAATGGGAGCGGTTAAAGGGTGATTTATAAAAAAATGGATAAGTATCTTTTAGGGATAGATATTGGAACAAGTGGATGCAAATCTTGCGTTATAGATAACAAGGGCAAGCTAATAGCATCTGCATGCCATGAATACAGCCCTCTGATTACTAGAGGGAGATGGGTAGAGCAAGATCCAATAGACTGGTATCGTGCATCGGTGGTTACACTAAAGAAATTGAAGAGTAAATCATGTATCGATTTTAAAAGTATAGTAGCAGTTGGAGTGACCGGGCAGATGAGAGGAGCTACCTTCATAGATAGGGACGGTAAAATTATAAGAAATTCTATTCTTTGGAATGACTTAAGAAATGAAAAAGAAGTTAAAGAAATTAATGAAGAATATTCTGATATTTTACAAGCAGTAACAAGGAATCCTCTAAATACAATGTGCACTCTTCCCAAGATTTTATGGATGATGAGAAATGAACCTGACAATTGGGAAAGAACCTATAAAGTTATTTTCCCAAAAGATTATATTAACTTTAAGCTTACAGGAAATCTGCAGACGGATTTAAGTGATGCTTCTGGTACTTCTTATTATGACCTAAAAAAACAAAATTGGTCTGATGAAATATTGAATATTTTTTCAATCCCAAGAAAGAAGCTACCTGATATTTATCCTTCGACTGCTATCATAGGGAAAGTCAGCTCTGTTGTGTCTGATGAGGTTGGCATACCTAAGGGTGTACCAGTAATTGCAGGTGGAAGTGATGCAACTGTAGAATCATTTTCAATTGGATTAATTAATTCAAGACAATGTAAGATAAGGTTGGGAACTTCTGGAGCATTGTCTACAATAGTTAACGATATTGATAGTCTTTCAAATATTAAAAATTATTGCTGGTCATATATTTTAAACGACAAATGGATGCTTGATACGAATACACGTTCATGTGCACAAGCGGTCAAGTGGTTTAGGGATGTGTTTTATAAAGATAGACCAAAAACAGGTAAAACCTATGATGAAATTGATGAGGAAGCTCAAAGTGCACCTGTAGGCTCAGAGGGACTTTTATTTCACCCATATTTGCTGGGTGAAGATGCTCCATATTGGGACAGTGGACTTAAGGGAAATTTTTTTGGTGTTTCGGTAAATCATGGAAGATCTCATTTTGCCAGAGCAATTTATGAAGGAACGGCTTTTGCATTGAAAGATGTGATGTCTACTTTTGGCGATCTTGCAAATGGATTTAAAGAAAACATATTTACTGGTGGAGGGGTGAAAAGCAAATGCTGGTTATCTATAGTTGCCGATGTCCTCGGAATGGATGGTAAAGTTTCTGCCAATGCGGATGCTGCTTTTGGAGCAGCCATTTTGGCGGGTGTAGGAGTTGGAGTTCTAGGTAAACTGGAAGATGCAATATGTCTATGTAGTAATACAGAAAGGTTTATTGAGTATAATAGGGAAAATCATAAAATTTACAGCGATCTTTTTTATAAATATAAAAGAATAAAAAGGATCTGTGACAAACATAAGCAATAAAACTGTATGGGGGAATATATGATGTTATCAAGAGAAAGATTAAAATTAGCCATAAATCATAAAGAGCCAGATAGGATTCCCATAGATTTAGGCGGGTTTCGGGATTCCAGTATTGCAACTATTGCATATAATAATTTAAGAAAAAAGTTAGGAATAAATAGCGGTTTAGCCCGGATGTATGATTTTATCATGCAACTTGCATATCCTGGGCAGGAAATATTGGACTTATTTCATATAGATACAATAGACGCTGGCAGGGGATTTTTAAAATCGGATAATGATTGGAGGGAATGGACACTAAACGATGGGTCAAGATGCTTAATACCAAAATATTTAAATGTAGAAACAGATGAGGATTTAACAGTCTTACTTAAAAACAAAGATGATTTAATCTTAGGCAAAAAACTAAAAAATTCATTTTATGTGGATATTGCCTATAACGTATATGGAAGTCTTCAAAATATACCTCAAGAAATTAATAATGATGATATAGCCAAGAATATGTGGAGTATCCCTACACCAGAATGGGTTGCAAACATCTTTAATGATTACGGGCATGAATTATTCATTAATAATATTAAAGATTTACATGAAAGTACGGATCGTGCAATCATACTGCATGTAGGGGGAGCTTTAGTCAGAGGAATGGACTTGAGAGGGATGGAAAATTTTTTATGTGATTTATGTCTTGATAAAAAAGGGGTAAACAGATTATTTGATAAATTTTTAGATGAATACCTTGCCACTTTGGATATTGTTATAAAAGGGGTAGGTAAATACATAGATATTCTTGTTTTTGCTGATGATATGGGAACTCAAAACGGACCACTTATCTCACTGGATATGTTTAGAGAATTGTTTAAGCCTCGATATAAAAAGATGTTTGACTTTGTTCATGATAATAGTAATTGTAATGTATTATTTCATTCATGTGGCTCTGTGTATGAATTTATTCCGGATTTTATTGATATGGGAGTAGACATATTGAATCCTGTTCAAACAGATGCTGCAAACATGGATCCAAAAGTATTAAAGAAAGAATTTGGCAAATATATAACTTTTTGGGGCGGAGGATGCAATACTAAGATTTTAACTTTTGGAACTCCTATGGAGGTAAAGGAAGATGTAAAAAGAAGAATTGATATATTTTCAAAAGGAGGAGGTTTTGTCTTTAATCCGATACACAATATTCTTGCTAATGTGCCACCAGAAAATGTAATAGCCCTGTTTGAGGCGGCATATAAATATGGTTTTTATAAATAACCTAATTTTAGGAATAAATTTTTAAATTATATTTATTTGTAATATTTAATAATAAATATTTGAATGATAAATAATAAATGCCAAATTTTAAAATAAAAGTTCCAGGGAGTACATTCTGAATAGAGACTGCTATTTTTGGTTTACTCGAAGGAGTAGTAGAGCATTGCAGTAAAATGAAAGAACAGATAAATCATAATTATAAAAAGGTGAAAATGTATGATGAATATTTTAATAAATATAAAGAGATACAAAATTGCTTAAATAAATTTAAATAAATAGAGGTAAATATTATGAAAAAATTCAGAATGGGTATTATTGGTGCCGGTATTTTTGCTGAGGCCAATATTTATCCTTCCTTATCTCTACATTTTTTTGATGATGTAGAAAGAGCCGCAGTATGTGATCTTAATTCTGAACGAGCAGATAGGTTGACTGATAAATATGGCTGGAAAAAAACATATACAGATTATCATAAAATGATAGAAAAAGAATATTTGGATGCCGTAATAATTGCTATTGGTGCTAAAGCACATCCTAAAATAGCCTCAGATGTTTTACGATTAGGGCTTCCGATATTTCTGGAAAAACCAGTATCGATAGATATTGAAGGTGCCTTGCAAATATTGGATGCCTCAAAAGAAACAGGTAATATAGTTCAGGTTGACCATCAGAAACGACATGGCCTAGCTTGGAATAAAGCTCGTGAAATTGTAAGTAATACCGAAGAGTTTGGTAATATTGTACAGATAGAAAGTAAACAGCATGGCTTTACCGTTTTTCCAACCTTTTATACCTGTATGCTTGAATGGCAGAGCCATAACCTTGATTTAATTCAATCTTTTGGTGGAGAAATAGAAAAGGTTGAAGCCTGGTCTCATCTTGTAAATGATAAACATGGATCATTAATTGCCATGCTCCGATTTAAAAATGATATTTTAGCAACATTAGGTTGGGGAACTTTTGGCGGACCTGGACCTTATGATGAAAGGGTTGAAGTTATTAGTGACAAAGGAAAGGGAGTTATTGTTACTAATTCCAGAGTGGTTACTTATTATGATAAAAAAATAGGCAAGACCTGGACTTCAAATTGGGACCCAGTAAGTGAAAATCAGAGTCATGTATTTAATGGATATGTAGGCGGGCTCAGGAACTTCATTGATTGTGTGAAAGGTGTTGAAGGTAAAAAACCGGTACCATCTATAGAAGATGAGGTACAGACTATGTACTGGCTAAAAGAAATTGCAAAAAAAGCAAATATTGATATTAAATGGGACGCAGTATCCAGCGGCCTATAAATGACAGTAAGGAAAGAGGGGTTTTAGTGCTGAAAAAAACTAATTATAAAGTAGAATTATTAAAACATGAACTTATTGATATAGTAGGTAAGAAAAATGTAGTAGTTGATCAATCAGAAAGGGATTGTCAATCTGTAGATGTGTGGTGGATTACCCGTTATTGTATGTTTAAAGGAAATAAATTCCCTAGACCGGATGCAATAGTTTTTCCTGAAGATAAGGAACAGGTTGTTAAAATAGTAAAATATTGTAATGAACATAATCTACCAGTAATACCCAGAGGTGGCGGTGCTAATGACTCAGGCGGAGTGACAGCTCTTAATGGCGGAATTGTTGTTGATACTAAGAAAATGGACAAAATTATAGAGATTAACGAAAAATCATTAACTGTACGGGTTCAAACCGGTATATTACAGAAACATTTAGAGGAACAATTAAATAGACGGGGATATACTATGAACCATCTTCCGGCATCCATTAATACATCTACTCTGGGTGGTTTTATAAGTAATAATGGAACCGGAATTCTTTCATCAAAGTATGGAAAATTAATTGATATGGTTCATCAACTGGAAGTAGTCTTACCTGATGGTCAGGTATTTAAGAGTTTGCCTGTAAATCATCATTCTACAGGTCCAGATTATTCTAAACTTTTTATTGGAGCAGAGGGTACCTTTGGAATCATTACTGAGGCATTATGTAAAATATATCTTCTCCCAGAAAAAAGGTCTTTCATGACATTTCTACTTCCAAACTTAAAAGAAGGTCTTGAAGCAGGAAGAAAAATAATGACATTAGGTCTTAATCCATCTATTATGAGATTTTACGATAAGAGAGATACAAATCATATACTAAAAAATCAATATGGTCTTAAAGATGAAGGCTATTTTTTTATGGCTGGTTTTGATGGAGTGAAAAAGGTTGTAGATGCCCAAAGTGAAGTAGCTTATCAAATATTTAAAGATACCGGAGGAAAGGATCTGAGCGATGAACAAGCCTGGGAATGGTGGAATAACCGTCTAAAATCTTATTACCCGCCACTTGATTATATATGCGAACCATGGTTAACAGCGGTAATGGATACTGCGGCCTCTTATGAAGATATTGAAAAGATTTATTGGGAAATGAAATCAGCCGTTGAAGAAGGTTTTAAGGAATATGATGCACTCTTCCATGCCCATTTTTCACATTGGTATAATTGGGGTAACAGTTTTTATCCCACATTTGTTATAAAAAATCCTCCGGAAGATGAAAAAAAAGCCTTAGAGGTATATCATAATATGATTGATGCCTGTGTTAGGACTTCCATAGAAAATGGAGGTATTATTAATGAACATCATGGTATCGGTTTAAGATGCGGTAGATTTATGAAAGAGGTTTACAAAGATAATGGATATGATATTGCCAAGAAAATAAAGCATATTCTAGACCCCAAAAATATCATGAATCCAGGAAAATTAGGATTTGATGAGGTGGTGAAAATTGACTTATAACAATAAAATAAAAGAAATTATTAAGATGTGTAGATTTTGTTTTATGTGTAGGCATGCCTGTCCAACATTTTTAGCAACAAAAATGGATTCACATACCCCCAGGGGATATGCTTTATTAATGTCAAGGATAGATGAAAATATTACAGAGTGGAATGATGATATTGTAGAAAAGTTATACCAATGTAGTATATGTGGTCTTTGTGCAGAGCTTTGTGAATTTCACTGGCAGGAAGATGAAATGGTTAGAGCAGGAAGAGAGGAAGTAGTGAAAAAAAGTATTGAACCTGTGAGAGTAAAAGAATTAGCTAGGAATATAAAAGAAACAGGTACTATATATAGAAAAGAAAAAAATAATAGTATTCCAGAAAAAATAGCAGTTGAAAAGCAAGGAGCAGATGTTCTTTATTTTGCTGGATGTTCTACGAGGGCAGAACATCCTGAAATATTAAAGGCAATGACAAAAATATTAGATTCAGCTAATCTTGATTGGGGAATGTTAGAAAAGGAAAACTGCTGTGGTATGTCTCTTTATGAAATGGGTTATACTGAAGATGCCAGAAAATTAGCTGAGCAATTGTCTAATAAGATTGAAGAATATAATCCAGAAATATTGGTTACTAATTGTGCCCATTGTTACCGCTCATTTGCTGAAAAGTATAAAGATTTAGGTGTAGAACTGCCTGATAATCTAAAGATTATGCATTCTACTGAGTTTATAGGCAAGTTAATTGAAGAAGGTAAATTCTCGTTAAATATTAAAGAAACAGATGCAAATTTTTGTTATCACGATCCCTGTCAATTAGGTAGAAAAATGAGAATATTTGAAATGCCCAGAGAATTAATTAAAAAAGCAACTGGTAAGGCTCTTATTGAATTGTTCCATAATAAAGAAGAAGCTGAATGTTGTGGAGCTGGGACTGTAAGATTTATAATTGACCCTAAAGTTTCTATACAGGTGGCAGATGACCGGATTAAAAGGATAATAGAAGAAAAGGCAGATGTAGTTATTACTGCCTGTCAGAACTGTAAAAGAAATTTTACTAAATCAGAAATAGCTAGTCAAAATAATATAAAAATAATGGATGTTGTTGAATTAATTGCTGATAGGTTATTATAAATTATTTTGTGAACACTATTAAAAGGAAAATTATTTTGATGCCGGAAATTATTTGCAAAATTATACTATACGCAATTTATAATATATTATACGAGGAGTAATAAAATGAAGCAAGCATATATGCCAGAACCAGGTATAATAAAATATAGAGATGTAAAAAAACCGATCGTTGAACCAGATAAAGTCATAATTAAGATAATTAAGATTGGAATATGCGGTTCTGATTATCATGTATTTAAGGGAAAGCACCCCCTTGTTAGTTTTCCCTTAGTACAGGGACATGAATTTAGTGGTTATATAGAAGAAATCGGTAAGGATGTGCAAGGACTAAATATAGGTGACCTTGTAACAGTATTACCAGCTATAGGATGCGGAGTTTGTTCTAAATGTAAAAAAGGTTTAATTGCTCAATGTAACAATCTTAATTTTATTGGAGGAAATTTACCTGGAGCGGGCAGTGAATATTTGATGGTTAATGCAAAACAGGTGATAAAAATTCCTACAGGTGTTACCCCTGATGATGCTGCTATGGTGGAACCTTTAGCTGTTGCAGTACATGCAGTTAAAAAAATTGATTTACAGGATAAAAATATATTTATTGTAGGGGCAGGAACGATAGGTAATCTCGTTGCCCAAGTCGCCCGAGTATATAATGCTAAAAAAATTTTTATATCAGATATACTCCCTTTTAGAATTAAACTAGCAGAAGAATTAGGTTTTAATTCGATTAACCCAATAAATATTCCATCTATCAGTAATTATATCCAAAAACAGGTAGATTCAGTTAATATTGCTTTTGAATGTGTAGGCAAAGAAATTCCCCTGAATAATTGTATAGACTTGGTTGAAAGAGGTGGATATATTGTTGTTCTCGGGGTATACGAAGACAAGGTAAGGACCAATATGCTAATGGTACAGGACAAAGAAATAAATATAATGGGTTCGCTCATGTATACCAGGGAAGACTTTAAAGAAGCTATAAAATTACTTGCTGATAAAAAGGTTAATGTGGAAAAATTACAGACAGACCATTTCTCATTTGAAGAATGGCTTGAAGGCTATAAATTACTGGAGAAAAATCCAGATAAAACTATTAAGATCATAATTGATGTTAGTGAGTAAATAAAATATTTGACTTGATTTATTAAATATGCAAAATAGTATGTATATAAAAACAATAATAAACTATCAATAGTTTTAGGGTGTGATATTAATGAATAACCAAAGAAAAAAAAGAACAACTAGCCAAGATGTAGCAGATTTAACTGGTGTATCAAGAGCTACTGTATCCGCGCATTTAAACAAAACCAGATATGTATCACCTGAGCTTAGCAATAAAATAGAAAAAGCCATAAAGAAACTAAACTACATACCTGATCCGATAGCACGAGCCTTAAAATTACATGATTTAAAGACTATAGGTATAATTACTCCGGTTTTAAGTTCATTTTATACACCGATGTTAAATAGCATCAATAAGATAGCTTTAGCGAATAATTATGATTTTCTCTTAGGGTCGAGTGAAGAAGATTTTCAAAAAGAAAGGGAGTTAGTAAACTTATTTATATCTAAACGAATAAGTGGTATTTTAATTATCCCGACATCAAATAAAAATAAAGATTTTTTAAATCAAATAATTAATAATTACATGGTACCGATAGTACAGGTTAATAGAAAGATTGATGGCTTTATGGCTAGTTCGGTAGTGTCTAACAATAACGAGAGTATTTATAAAGCTACTAAACATTTAATTGTAAGCGGGAAAAGAAAGATAGCTTTATTAGGTTGTGATTTGAGATCCTATGCAGGTGATATGAAGCGTAAAGGATATGAAAAAGCAATAAATGAGTATGGCTATGAAGAGATTATAGTTTACTCTAAAGAACATGACAAAAACGATATTTATAAAATATTTAATAATTTATTGGATAAAAATAAAAATATTGATGGATTGATATGTACTACCCAAACTAAAACCAAAATTGCGTTAGATTTACTAAAAAGCAGGAATATTAAGATACCTGATAATATCTCGGTAATTGGATATAGTGCCGATTCGTGGTGTAAGTTAGTTAATCCTCCTCTAACAGTAATATCGGAAAATATGTATAAAATGGGCGAAATAGCTACCAATTTATTATTAAAAATGTTAGAAGAAGGTATTGATAAGTCTATTCAAAATGTAGTCATTCAAAATGAATTTATTATTAGAAAATCTACTTAAGGGGAGAGTAATAATCCAATGGGAACAATATGGACAATGGGTGAGTTGCTGGTTGAAATAATGAGGGATAAAGTTGGTAAGGGATTTGAAGAAATGGGTGTTTTTTTAGGTCCTTTTCCTAGTGGTGCTCCGGCAATTTTTATTGATACAGTTGTTCGATTAGGGCAGAATGGCAGTATAATTGGAGGTATAGGAAAAGATGGTTTTGGGTTAAATGTGCTTAATAGACTAAAAAATCATGGGGTAGATTGTAGTTATATAAATGTAAGTGAAGATAAGACCACTGCTGTTGCTTTTGTAACTTATTTTGAAGATAGTTCACGTAAATATATCTTTTATATTGATAATACTGCGGCTGTTGAAATAAATATCTCTGAATTAGATAAAATATCAAGTTACCCAGATTATTTTCATATAATGGGTTGTTCATTAATGATAAATGAAGAATTTAGGAGATCTATTTTTAAGGCTTTAGAGATATTTAGAACTAAAGGAACTAAAATATCTTTTGATCCTAATATAAGGATTGAATTACTTAAGAATGCTTCATTGGATGAAATTATTAATCCTATTTTGAAAAATTGTTCTATTTTTTTCCCAGGAGAAAAAGAATTGTTATTATTAACTAAAGAAAAAAAGATTAAATTAGCCATTAATAGATTATTTAATGATATAGAGGATCTTGAGATAATTGTCTTAAAGAAGGGTAAAGACGGAAGTAATATTTATACTCGAGATAAAGATATAGCTATAAAGCCATTTAATATAATTGAAAAAGACCCTACAGGTGCTGGTGATTGTTTTGATGCTGGTTTTTTATGTGGGCTTTTAGAAAAAAAATCACTTTATGATTGTGGTATGATAGCTTCGGCAGCCGGAGCCCTTAATGCTTCTGCTTTTGGTCCAATGGAAGGAAAAATTTCCCCAAAAAGCGTAAAAGAATTAATTAAATATGGAAGTGCAGAATTGTGAGGCAAAACATTTTAAAAAAAATTGTAATGTTACAGAAAATTGGTATACCGATTGGGGCATATTCAATATGTAGTGCAAATAAATTTGTTATTAAAGCTGGAATAAAAAAAGCAAGTAATAACGATAGTTTTGTGATCATTGAATCAACATCAAATCAGGTTAATCAATTTGGTGGTTATACAGGAATGAACCCAGTTGATTTCAAGGAATTTGTCTACTCTATTGCTAATAATATTGATTTTCCCCTAAATAAAATAATTTTAGGTGGGGATCATTTAGGTCCTAATCCATGGAAAAATGGAAGACCAGAAATTGCTTTAAAAAAGGCTGCAGAAATGATTAAACAATATGTTGAAGCCGGTTATGTAAAAATACATATAGATGCAAGTATGCTTCTCGGTGATGAAGAGACTATCTCCAACCAACTTGTCGCCCAAAGAACATCAGAACTCTGTTTAGTTGCCGAAAAAGCCTATTATGAAAGCAAAAAACAAAATACTTTTCCTCCTATGTATATTATTGGAAGCGAGGTTCCAATTCCTGGAGGCGATAATGATTTTAATGGTGAAATTAAAATTACAAAAGTACAAAATTTAGAAGATACTATTTTCATGAATGAAAGTGCTTTCAAAGAAAAAGGATTAGAGGAGGCATGGAAAAGAGTATTTGCTGTGGTGGTCCAGCCGGGTGTGGAATTTGGAGATGACAAGGTAGTGGAGTATGATAATAATAAAACTAAAGAGTTACAAAGAGAAATTAAAAAATATAATAACATTATTTTTGAGGCTCATTCTACAGATTATCAGAAACCTTCTTCATTGAAGAAACTGGTAAAGGATGGTTTCGCAATTTTAAAGGTTGGCCCTGCCCTTACTTATGCCATGCGTGAAGGTTTATTCTTATTAGAGCAGATTGAGAAAGAATTATATAAAAACAATAGAACTAAATTATCAAATTTATCAACTGTTATTGAAGATGAAATGAAAAATAATCCAGTTAATTGGAAAAATTACTATAGTAGTGAAGGAAAAGAACTACAATTTGAGTTAAAATATAGTTTTTATGACCGGATAAGATATTACTGGCAAGTTCCTAGTGTAAAAAAAGCTGTAGATATCTTGATTAATAATTTAAACAATGGGGAGTTACCTTTGTCTATAATAAGTCAATATTTCCCCATACAGTATAAAAAAATTAGAGAAGGTGTTATTAAAAATACACCTGAAGATTTAATTTTAGATAAAATCATTAATGTATTAGATGATTATTCATATGCTGTTAACATGAGTTAGATGGTAAATAAATATTTATTTAAATAGTGTTCTACTAAATGCCTACTTGGGGCTAAGCTTGGTCTTTTAAATCTGACAAATCGTTATTTTGAAATTCGTAGTCTTTTATGAACCGTTGTATACCATACGGTATATAAGCTATAAGGTGATGTTAGGGGACAGTAGATAAATTAATTATCTACCTCCTACAGTCTTGGTAGATGCTATTTTAGCTAAACGTAATTTAGGGACAAAAATAAACCAGGCACCCTTGGTTATTGGATTAGGTCCGGGATTTACGGCATGAAAAGATGTAGATGTAGTAGTAGAAACTATTTTACTATTTCCGATAAATCCCGCTCAATAAGTGGAGGAGTTCTTGAGGCAATCTGCACTTATCTGAATAAAAGATAATAAAGTAAAAATTTTTTTACATTCCGTTATATTTATATTAGAATAACGATTAGATTATAAGATAAAATTTTATCAAGGGAGAGGGGAGAGATGA
>Ga0307378_10005590_pt1 | contig 17458 bp, 14 predicted proteins | sample UN1MG_FD_202238 | JGI IMG/M metagenome (GOLD analysis project Ga0307378, IMG submission 202238) | Soil microbial communities from Risofladan, Vaasa, Finland - UN-1 | ecosystem: Environmental > Terrestrial > Soil > Coastal area > Acid sulfate soil | place: Finland: Risofladan, Vaasa | collected... | reverse complement strand
CTGCTTCTTAATGAAACGGGACTATCAGTCTTGTTAGCCCTTAACCTTCTCCCACACGAAGTCGCCCCCGCCGCCGCCTATGTTCCTCTGGAAAACGCCGGGGGTCACAGAATTGGCCGGTATCAGGCCGGCCCAGCGGTCCTGTGGTCTGATGTAGACCTTGACCATGCCTGCCTGCCATTCCACGGGCTTAACGGGCTCTCCACCTCTACCGAACCAGTTGATCAAACAGGTGCCGCCATCTACAGGGTGGAATGTAAGGCAATTGCCCTGTCCAAACGACCCTCGTTCTCTTAAAGCGGCTTCATCCACCGAAGAATCCGGGGTCAATTCAAGGGACAGGCGGACCTCCCCTTCATAGATGGCCTCAGCCTTGGTCGGCGTAACCGTCATCTCGTCGCACACGTACTTGGGCAGTCCCCAGGCAACACCCATCCAGCACATCATCAGGTTCGGAACTGGCATGCTCACCACTAACCAGGCGTCTTTACCGTCGGGGCGCCTGGCCTTGGGCATGACAAAACCTTCCTGGTAGCGCGTCAGCGGGTTGCCGGTGTGGTTGTAGTCAACCATTATTACTCCCACTTCCGGCTTGTCCGGCATTGACAGAGGTTCATGCATGTATGAACGGTACAGGTCCAGGTCGGCCGGCTCCACCACGGTAAAGATACCGGACGTCCCGATGCCCGCCTTTGCCATCTCTGCGATTTTCTCCGGCGGAAGTTTAGGTACCACTCCGGTCCCCCTACCCCAGTTGATCATCTCATCGATGTTAGGATCGTCTATGAACTTCTGAGTCTGGTCCATAGTCGCCCTGCACCTGACAAGATACTCGTGCTCATCACGGATGTCCATGAGTCCCGCCGGCTTTGCCTTTTCTTTCGGTATGGTGATGTTTGTGACCATTGTTTTACCTCCCTGGTACATTGTATTACTACTGCATTCACCTTCTTAATGAAACGGGCCTATCCGTTCCGCTAGCCCTTTACTTTCTGCCACAGGTAGTCGCTCCCGCCAGTAGCTAAGAACCTCTGGTAAACACCAGGGACAACAGAGTTGGCTGGTATCAGCCCAGCCCAGGGGTCCTCTGGCCTCATGTAGACCTTGACCATGCCTGCCTGCCATTCTGCGACTTTATAACTTTCACCGCCTCTACTGGTTATCCTGAACAAACAGGCACCGCCCTTGTCTACGTGGAACGAACACTCCTTCCCAAATTCAAATACCCCTCGCTCCTTTAAAGCGGCTTCATCTACACCACCCGGTGTAAATTCCAGAGACAGACGAACCTCACCCTCATATATGACCTCAGCTTTGGTCGGCGTCACCGTCATTTCATCAGCCACGTACTTGGGCCATCCCCAGACGACACCCATATAGCACATCAGCAGATTTGGCACCGGTACGCTTATCACCAGCCAGTTCTCCTTACCATCGGGACACATAGCCTTGACCGTCACCCGGCCTTCCTGAAAGCGCGTTATCGGGTTGGAACGATTGAAGTCCCACAGTGATACTCCCACCTCAGGCTTCTCCGGCATTGACAGCGGCGGGTATATAAATGAACGGTAAAGTTCCAGGTCAACTGGCTCAACCATAATAGAGATGCCGGCTGACCCAATTCCAGCCTTAATTTGCTCCTCGAGCTTCTCCGGCGAAAGCTTAGATACTGCTCCAGGGCCAGCACCCCAGTTGATGAGCTCATCCCGGGTAGGGTCAGCAATAAATGCCCCGGTTACGTCCATTATTGCCCTGCATCTGGCAAGATACTCTTGCTCATCCTTGACTTCATCTACACTTAACGGCTTTGCTTTGTCCTCCGGTATAGTAACTGTTGTGACCATTGTTTTTGCCTCCTTGGTAGCATTCTATTACTGATGCATTCACCTTCAGACGGAGTGTGGGAGACTGCGCTCCCACACTCCGATATTCATCACGTTTACAACGCTGCGGGTCTTAGTTACCCATGGCCTCCTTCATGGTCTGGTCGATCCAGACACGGGCCCAGACATCTGCACCCCGGAAGGCACCGAGTGACTGCTCGCCGTGGTAGCCGCCGAGCCACGGCTGCCATGCGTAGTAGTAGCGCACCGGAATCATGTTGACCGCCCAGTTCTGCTCAAAGGAGTAGTCGTTGGCCTGCTTGAGCAGGTTTCTCCACTCGTCCTGGTCTGTAGATGCCATCGCCTGCGTGATCAGGTCGCTATAATACTCGTTGTCGATCTGACCGGCATTCCACCACCGGTTCGGCATGTACCATCCGAGTACGCCGACCGGCACGGCAACCTGGGCACCGCTCCAGAAACACATCGAATCCATGTTCAAGCCGTAGAGCATGCCGTAGTAAGCGGCGTTCTCCATCGGGACAATCTCCAGGTCCACGTCGATGGCACTGAAGTAGTCCTTGATTACCAATGCCAGGTCGGTACCCCTGCCCGCCGTCGACGTGTTGATGTATATCTTGGTCTGGAAGCCGCTGGGGTAGCCGGCCTCGGTGAGGAGTGCTTTAGCCCCCTCGGGGTTATAGGTGTATGCGTCCTGGATTTCCTGGGATAACTCGTCCAGCGGAGTGAAAAATCCGGGTACCGCCAGCAGGGGCAGAGGCGGTGGCGTCGAGAAACCGCCGTAGAATGTTTCGGACAGCTCGTCAAGGTTGACCGACATCTGGAGCGCCCGGCGTACCCTGATGTCACTGAAAGGTTCCACTCCATAACGCATCATAAGCGTAACACTATATCCCTGATATGACCCCTGTGTGAGTTGCGGGTGACTCTTGGCTACCTGCGCGGCGGTCTCCCATGGCATACCGAGCACCGCGATCTTGCCGGCGCGAAGCGCTGCCAGCTGAGTGGAGGCATCCGGAATGACGAGGTATTTCAGCTTGTCCGCGTAGGGCAACTGGTTCTCGGGATGAAGCTCGTCGTAGCCCCAGTAGTTGGGGTTCCTATTGAAGACAAAGGCGCTGTCCGGCACGTGGTCATCGATTATCCACGGACCGGTGCCCACCAGCTTCATCCAGTCCTCGTAGCCGCCTTCCTGTTCGACGGCCTCTCGGGCCACTATCGGGTCGGCAATACCCGGACCGCAGAACTCAGGTACGAACGCGACGTTCGGCGGACTGTGCTTGAATTCCACCGTGTACTTGTCGATAGCTGTTACCGAAGTTATCGTTTCGTATTGCTCATTCGCGAAGTGCGGGCTTTTCTCGGTGAAGCCGTCACCCAGGCCCCAGTTCCGGTTGAACGTGTAGACAATATCGTCAGCTACAAATTCCCGTCCATTGACCGGTGGTCTGTCCTGCCAGCGGATTCCTTTCCTGAGGTAGAAGATAAGGGTCTCATTATCGGGAGTCTCCCAGCTCTCTGCCAGCATTCCGACGTTGTTGTACTCTTCCGGCCAGTAGACGCCCATGAAGTGCCACTCATTGGTCCCGGCGCCACCCTTGGTCCAGTCGCCGTGAACGAGTTCCTCGTGGGCTGCCGAGCTAACGAAGTTCTCGTAGTAATACGGATCGGCTCCCTGGCCCGGTTCCGCAGCAACTGCCAGGTTGATAATACCACCGTACTGGGGACCGCTCGTTGTTGTTGCCTCAGATGGCTCATCCTTTATAACGGCGACTTCATCCCCCGCTGTTGACTTGGGCACTTCTGTTACCTGGCCAGTTACTGTCTGACCCTCGGTCTCCTGCTCGACCGTTGCCGGCTGGCAGGACGTCAGTACCAGGGCTGTCACCATCATACTGGTAAGTAGAATCCAGGGTATCTTTCTTCTCATATGTTTCATCCTCCTTCGTAATTCATGGTACTACTATCAGTCTCTACCGTAGTCACATTGTCTCACCTCCCCACAATCTATGCTCGGTCAATATCCTTATTCAGGCTGTCCGGCACTCTGTACCTTCCTCTGTCTCTTCTCGAGTGCCTTCCTGGCCATCTGCATGCCGCGCTCTCCCAGACCACCGATACCGCCTCTCAATCTCGGGTCGAGCAGGTCCCGCACCGCGTCGCCGAACATATTGAGACCGTATACGGCCAGCGTCAGTGCCAGGCCGGGCCAGATTACCAACCAGGGAGCCTGTTCCATAAACACCCGGTTGCTGCCGCTGAGCATTCCACCCCAACTGGCTATTTCCGGAGGGAGGCCAAACCCCAGAAAACTCAGGGAGGCCTCGGCCAGGATGATGCCGCCAACGCTCATCGAGAAGGTGACAATCATCAGCGGCAGGACATTAGGCAACAGGTGCCGCAGGATGATTCGACTGGTGGGGGCTCCCATCGACCTGGCGGCCTCGAAGTAGTCGCTACCTTTGACCCAGAATGCTAACGCCCGGGCAGTCCGGGAGCCATAAATACCGCCGCTGATTCCCAGGACCAGGATGAGCTGTATCATACCGGATCCGATAACGGCCATAAGAGTCAGGTAGAGAATGAGCATGGGGAAGCATATCCAGGCGTCGACGAATCTCTGCACTGTAAGGTCGAGTTTGCCGCCGATGTAACCTGAGGTGAGGCCGATGACAGCCCCGACTACAGCGCTGATGCCGGCGGCGCTCAGGCCGATAATAATGGAGATGCGCGCTCCGAAAATGATGCGACTCAGCAGGTCCCTCCCGAGATTATCAGTACCGAGTAAGTACGTCCCGCTCGGGGGTGCCAACCGGTCAACCATGTGCAGGTCGTTTACACCGAAAGGGGCAATCCAATCAGCGAATATACCTGCAATCAACATGATAAGAACCAGTATCGCGCCGATGGCACCCAGCGGCTTCTCCCTGAACAACCTTGACAGGAAGTCCGTTAGCCACCACTTTCGTCCCCTGGCTTGAGTAGTGCTGCTCAATACTCAACCTCTCCCTATGAATTACCGGTAGCGTACCCTCGGGTCCAGATATGCGTAGCTGATGTCCGTCAGCAGAATCAGGAACATCGTGAAACCGGCGTAAATCAGGTTCGTTCCTGACACCACCAGGTAGTCTCTCTTAACAATCACGCTCAAGAGGTAGCGTCCCATCCCGGGCAAGGCAAATATCTGCTCCATGATGACGGAGCCGCCAATCAACGCTCCAAGTTGCGGAATAAGCATCGTTACCAGCGGTATCATGGCATTCCTGAGAGCGTGCCTGATAACGACTACCCTCTCCCGGAGCCCCTTCGACCATGCCGTCCTGATGTAGTCTTGCCTGATGACCTCCAGGGTAATGGTACGCAGGCCTCGCATCAGTCCGCCGGACGCGGCTGTCCCGGTGAGGATTGCCGGAAGCAGGAACATCTTCAGGTTCTCTATCGGATTAGCGGTGAAGGCGATATATTCCACATTCGGCGACCAACTCCAATAGCGCCCGCCGAATACGATTAGCATGCTGGCCAGCCAGAAGGCCGGTGTCGCCAGGCTCAAGATGGCAAAGCTTCTCCCTACGTAATCCAGCCACGTGTTCTGGCGAATTGCCGAATAGATGCCCACCGGAAACGCTACCAGGTTGGCGATAATCAACGACAGCAGGCCGAGTTCGAATGTGACCGGGATACGGCTGACTATCTCTTCGGTGACCGTCGTACGGGTCCGAAGGGAGGTACCTAGATTACCATGCAGGAATATCTCACTTACCCACCGACCGTACTGCACGTGGATGGGCACATCCAGCCCCAGGGCTGCCTCGATGCCGGCGCGGTCAACCCCCCTGGACTGCTCGCCCATATCGGCAACGATCAGGTCGACAACGTCTCCCGGCATAAGGCGTACCGTAAGGAAGACTATAATAGTCACCAGGAATACGGTGGGTATCAGCAGGAGTATTCTTCTAATCAGGTAAGTGCGCATAGCTTCCTCAATCGTACCCTATAGTAGCGATATTCGATTGGCGGGGCCTGCCGATAATCCCGATTACGGCGCATACTGTGCGATTACGGCGCAACAGATTACGCTTACGTCGAGATATACCCGAGTACCCCCAGAGCTCCGGAAACGGGAAGGGGTGGCAGCGCTTAATTAAGCTGGAAATGGTCATCCTCTTCATCCCCATCACTCTGGTTTCCCCCGACAGAGCCCGCCGCAGGTATTCCTTCCCAATTCTATCCAGCCCCGGCCTTCTCGCGTTGCCGTATCACACCTTCGGAGCGCCATTCCGAAGGGCTATCATGATCAGTTCGGTAAGCCTGTCCGTGTAATCTTCCAGTGTGTACCGCTTTCTTAGGACCCACCGGGAATGAGCCCAGCCGTTGGCCTCGCGAACAAGCACCCCGGCGACGAACCGGCAGTCGACCCGACCAAACTCACCATCCTGGATAACCCGCTCCAGCAGTGTGCTGAAATAGTCCGAGTGAACCGAACCGGTCTTAAGCAGTGGCTCCCGCTCCTTCCGGCTCAGTGTTGCCGGCAGGTGGTCCAGGAAGATATACAGGTCCTGGTTCTCATTGACGTGCTCCAGGTACACCTTGATTGCCTGCCGGATGGCCTCTAGCGGCGGAAGCTCGGTGACCAGATTAACCAACTCCCCAAAGCGGTCGCTATGTGTAACTAAGCTCAACTCAGCAACCAGGTTGAGGATGTCTCTCTTCGAACCAACGTAGTAATAGAGCGTGCCCGTGGTAACCCCGCAAGTCCGGGCGATATCGCGCATGCCGGCGCGGCTATAGCCCTTCTTAGCGAACACCTTGACCGCGGCGCGCGCTATTTCTCTCCGCCTCTGGCGGACAAGGGGTTTGTTGGTGCTGAAAGTGCGTATTCTACTAGCTGTAGTGGTCATGGCGAGCTTAACACCTGTTACATAACGGCTGTTAGATACTTACCCCAATTATACAAAGTCTACAACAGGATGTCAATAGCGAGTTGAGACCTGCGATGCGCCGCCTGCAGGAGGAACATGGCTGGATGGGGGCTGGTGTCTGGTCAGCCTGCGCGTGATGCCAGTTTCTGCAAGGCGTCGGCTAGCTTGGGCCAGTGATGACGTGGTAATACCCCATGACCAATCCCTTCGAGCACCAGAAGTTCCGCATTCGGGAAGGCATTCACCTGTGCCTGGGCTGCCTCCAGTGAGACCAGGGGGTCCTGTTCGGCATGAACGACCAGAACTGGCACCCTGACCTGTCCGAGCCTCTCCGTTCTGTCTCCGGAGGTGGCATTGGCCCTGTTATGCAAGTCACCGCGTGCTGGAGAAGCACCACGGGCAATTGATTCCCTCCGACGTTCCTCGTAGTCCACTTCATCAAAGCTGGAACCGGCCATTGCCGCGAAGAGCTTCTTATGGTGCCGGGCGAGACCCTCAGTATCCGTCGGAAACGGCTCTCTCAGGACGGAGATTATCGAAGGGTCGGGGAGGGTGAAGCCTCTTGCCCCACTCGCCGTGGCCATTGGTGCAAGGCTGAGGACACGTTCCGGGTGCTCAATTGCAATGAAGTGGGCAATAGTGCCGCCCATGGCAAAACCGGCCACATGAGCAGCAGGTATTCCCAGCGTATCGAGTAGACCAACAGCGTCAGCAGCAAGGTCAGACATCGTGTACGGCGGTCGGGTAAGATCGATGTTCTCGATATCGGTACGTGCGCTCAAGCCTGCGTCCCGGTTGTCGTAGCGGATGACACGAAATCCGCGTGCCGCAAGCTCCTCGCAGAATCCGCGTGGCCACAGTGTCATATCAGAAAACCACCCCGTAACCAGGAGGAAAACCGGGGCGTTTTCATCCCCGAAACTCTGGTAAGCCAGATTTAGTTCCCCCGTCGATGACAGTATAGTAGCAAATTTGTCTTCCATAATTCACCTCTCATCACGGCAGCACCTTCAGTATAGGACTCAGAGGTTGTCCAGGTCTACCGCTCTGTCAGTCCGGGTCGACTCATATATCCCGAGGTCAACCTTCAATGGATTCGACACTTGCGTTCCTTTGCATACGAGTCGCCTGGTCTCCTCTGGTTGTTTCAATGCGCATACCTTATAAAGATTGCGTGACTGACTACCGGCAGTTTTTGTGATGGGACTAGCAGGGTGCTGAAAAAGGGGTGAAAAGCCGGAAACCAGCCCCAATTTCGTATCTGAACGGCGCGTCATTTTTCGCAAAATGAGGTTTTGCAGCACCCTGCTAGTGTATAGTAGAAACCTGTCTACGTCAATTGATGGGGACAGTTCGTATCGAGGCAGAGCATCATGGGCGGAGTGATAAACCTCAATCCAATGCCCTCATGACATTTCTTGCCCTACCCTTCCAGATAGGTACAGTCATGTTGGATGCTCGTTTCTTGGTCGTCAATGTGCCTGATTAAGGACAGAGGCTGCGAGACGGATATCACACAATCCGCTACATTGTTGGATGCATGGCCCTTGCCGCAGGACGAGTCATCGCCCACTCCGAGAATCGCTTCATTATTGGCTCCCCACCCCACGCCTGGCCCGAAGGCGTGACATTGAGCGAACCTTTTTCGCAGCTTCTAAGGAAAGCTCCCTCGCCGTGCGTGTTGCATTCTAACAACCCTGGTGCTAGACTCTGGTTGTATTTTCCCCTTGTCTAGCTGGTCTCCCGGGAATTGTAGGTGGAGATATTGGAGCGAGCCCATAGGGAATGCCAGACGGTAATCCTGGCCGCTTTTCCGCACGATATCAGCAAACTGCCTGGCCGTGGTATTCTCAGCTTCGTAGACAAGATGAAGCATCCGCAGTTCCCCCCAGATTTCGTTGGTGCCTTTCATGGTGCCTTTTCCAGGTTCTGTAGCGCAAACCTCTTACGAGGGCTTGTACAGAAACACCATCACAACCGGCCGGTATCCCCTATCATCGCAGAGTGTACTGACCATGAATATATTCCAGCGAACGATGTCCGGTACACGGCGTTGGCAGACACCATAATCAGGCTGTACCGGACCAATAACAGAATGGTGCAGGTGCTGGAAATACTACGAGCGCTCCAACAGGGAGGCCGATTACCTGTATCGCAAAGAGCTATGGGTCACCATTACCGTCGGGGTGACCGAATGACGTCTGAGCTATCATGTCCACAAGGAATCATCCCACCTGGAGCATGGGCAAATAGGGCGTCCACATAGACAGCACAAAGTACCCTGGTAAAGATGAAGAGGGTAGTTGATGCCATCTCATCGAAGGTTGACCTTAACCAAGCGGTCGCTTGAATGTACGGATGGTTTTGAGCTCAAGGCGTAGCGTACTAGACACTGGCACCGAGGTGATGGCATCATCTGATAACGGTTGTGTTTGTTGACAGCGTTGAAAAACAGGAGGCAGTAGGAACATGGCAATACAAGGGCTAGAAACAATAAATTATGAGGCTAGAGCAAAGGAAGCAGCTTACAAAAAACGATTGAATAAAGTAATGACAGAGAAGGAAGCAGTAGGAACATTTCTACATGATGGTGATTCATTGTGTATGGGGGGTTTTGTGATGTGGAGGCAGTCTGAATCTATCATAAGAGAGATAGTGCGTCAAGGAAAGAGGAATCTATCTATCATAGATGAGAGTGGGGATTTTGAAGGTATAGATTTACTGGTAGAGTTGGGAATGCTCGATAGGATAGATATAGCATATTGTATGACACGCCAGGTAGGTGGTATTTCTGGTACGCCCGCCCTGGACCGTGGTATCAAGGAAGGTGTACCGAGACCGGTCGAAGCAGGCAGCATCATGCTCACGCCAAAAGAAAATACTAAACCCGATATTTCCCCACTTAAGGTAGTGGATTGGACTAATTTCGAAGTTTCATTGAGACTCATGGCTGGAGCGCTCAATGTCCCATTCATGCCCTGCCGCTCCTCACTTGGCGCTGATATTCCCAAATACAATAAGGATATTAAGACGATAGATGACCCTTATGAAAATAAGCCACTTCTTCTTATCCCGGCTTATAAACCAGATGTTGCCTTCATCTCAGTTCAAAGGGCAGACCGACGAGGAAATGGTCAGATATGGGGCTTTAAGGGAACGGATTACTGGAAAGCAAGGGCAGCCAAGCATGTAGTATTGATTACGGAGGAACTTGTTCCCACCGAAAAGATATATGAAAATCCCGGGCTGACGACAATACCGGCTTATTGCACAGATGCCGTTATCCATCTTCCCTATAATTGTCTTCCCTCGGGTTGCTATGGCTGCTATACCGGTGATGGGTTAAGCTTCGTACCACTCCTGCTTCAGAGGCAGAGTCGTGAAGGAGCTTTGAAGTGGATTGATGAATGGGTTTATGGCCCGAAGGACCACTTCGAATATTGCGATAAGGTAGGATGGGAAAAACTGGATAGATTGGCTAAAGCAGAGCACAAGCTAAACAGGATACCCGGGTGACGTATATAAATTAATATATATAAAGAGAGGTGCGAAATGGGACATCTATATACTACAATCGAGAAATATACGCCAGGGCAGCTTAAAGAAATGAAGGATAAATACACGCCGGCAGAACTGGTGTGTTGCACCGGGTCAAGGGAAGTGGAAGATGCAGAGGTTGTATTTGTCGGTATCGGGATATCCGACCTTGCCGGTGCCATAGCGAAGCTAATTCATACACCAAATGCCATACTGGTGGCCGAGGCAGGCTATATAGGGTTCCCAAGCCTTGCTGTTTTGATCAGTCCGGCTGACAATTCGGCAGGCGCAATGGCTATGTGTCACCAGGGTCTCCCCGAGGTATTCATAGACCAGCAATCAGGCTTTATCGATGTAGCATATCTGGGGTTTGCTCAGATGGATAAGTTTGGAAATGTAAATGTTAGCTATATAACTGGACCACAAATAAGGATGAATGGCAGCGGTGGCGGAGGTGATATTGCATCATCCGCAGGGAGAGTAGTGTATACCGCGGAGTTTAACCAAAGGCAATGGGTGGAAAAACTTGACTACATGACTGAGACAGGTTTCCTTGATGGCAGTCCTGATGCCAGGAAGAAAGCAAATTTAGTTGGAGGAGGACCTTCCTCTGTGGTTACCGACAGAGGAGTCTTCAGATTCGACTCTGAAACTCATGAGTTGTTACTAGCCGAGGTATTCCCCTGGCAAGACGAGGAAGACATCAAGGAAGTTAAGAAGAGTATTCCATGGGATTTGAAAGCAGCTAAGGAACTGAAGATAATTGAGCCGCCTACAGAGAGGGAATTATGGGCATTGAAATTAATGGACCCGTTAGGCCAGTATACTATAGCCAACATTATGGATAGACCTATTGGCAAAATAATAATGGAAGGGAAATTTGATCTAGAAGGGTATCATACATTTTTGGGATTGGGAGAAAAAGCGATACAAGAGGTGTTGGATTTTGTCACTTAGATTTATGCGTGTGATTATGAATGTACTGACCTTACACCGTTTTATAGACCAACTGCGGTTAGGAGTTCGGCTTAGGTGAGCATCGGGCTTTCTATTTCCCAAAACGAAGATACTCGCTGGCTTCTAAGCCGGCCACAGCTGAATCCCACCATCCACACGCAGCACCTGCCCGGTTACGTATGACGAATCTTGCGTGACAAGAAACTCAACCGCCCGAGCAATTTCAATCGGCCAGCCGTACCGATCGAGCGTACCGTCGGTCAATTTCCTAGCCTCATTGATGGACCGGCTGGCTTCAAAGCGAGGCGTAATAATCGGCCCGGGCGCAACCACGTTGGCACGAACGTTATCGGGCCGCAACTGGGCTGCCAGGCAGCGTGTATACTCGTGGACGGCCGCTTTAGCCGATGAGTAGATCGCCTCTTCAGCGTGGCCCGACAGCCCCCCAATGCTGCCGATATTGACGATCCAGCCTGCTTTGCGGGTGATCATTTCCGGTGCCACCTCACGACAACACAGAATACAGGTCATTATGTTCCGATCCAGCACCGTTCGCACATCTTCCAGCGCGATAAACACGGCATCGTTGGACAGCGGTTTGCCGGCATTCTCGCCCATTGTACCCTGCGAACCGATGTCACCTCCGGCACAGTTCACCAGAATATCGATCTGGCCGAACTTCTGGCGAATTTGGTCGGCGGTCTGCTTGACCGTGGCCGCATCGGTCAGATCGCCCCAGACTGGCAGCACCACGCTCCCATGGGCTGCGGCGATGGCCTGGGCCACTGCGTCCAGCGATTCAGCCTCATTAAAAGCGCGGGTTGAGGTGAAGCTCGTGCCGTGAACCGCTACCTTCGCCCCCAAGTCGGCTAGATGATCGGCAATCACCCGGCCAATGCCCCGCGAGGAACCGGTCACCCAGGCGACTTTGCCTTCTAAACGTTTCTCACTCATGTTGACGTCCTTTTGTCCTCTATTTCAGTTTATGTGACGGCTTTCACGCTGACCTGCCCCCGAATATATGTGGTCAGCGAAAGGGGGACAATTTTAGCTTTTGAGTTAATCGACAGTCAAAGGTCCTTACCCTGCTCACTGGCAGCCCTATTATAGTTCCTTCTTGCCGTGAATGAAACACGGATATTGACTGTAACCGAGATTTTAAAAGTAGTATCCTCTATGGGCGCAGCCCAGGAACCTGTATATGCCATATTGAGGTAACAGACCGCTATTTAGTTGGGTAACTTTTTACTACTTTGATACCTTAGATGTGGTTTCGGTGGTGGCGTTCAATCCCGCAATCCGGCCGAATACAAGACATTCGGTAACAGCACAACTACCGAGTCGACAGGCTCCGTGAATACCTCCGGTTACTTCTCCGGCTGCATACAGGCGTGGGATCGGTTTTTGATTGATATCTATGACCTGGGCCCTGGTATTGATCTGGACACCACCCATAGTATGATGCACCTTAGGCCACGTACGGATGCCGCAATAGGGAGGAGTAGAGATAGGGGATGCTTCCGGTAAAATCTGTTTCCCAAATTCCTCATCCATTTTATTCTCTACGTAGCCATTATATTTCTCGATCGTAATGTTTAGATCATCTGAAGAAATCCCGTAACATGAAGCTAGTTCCTGAAGCCGGTCGAATTGTTTTACGATATCTTTCTCCAGGCAAGGCCTTATGTCCCAGCCGGTTGTTTCAACCGCTTTTGCGTCTGCAATACCGACACACGGATGGCCGATATTTAGAATGGCATCTGATATGGTTTTCCTGTCTGCCAGTTCGTTTACGATCCTTCTACCGGAATCTGGTTCAACAACTATCCCATATGGGAATACGATATAATCAGAGAAACGAGCGCCAACTCCATAACCCTTTTCATCAGGAGTACCCCAGGGGCCTAGCTGAATATGTGAAAGCTGAACCGGCATCGCATTGATTTTTAATGCTTCTTTCAGTGCCTCCGCGGTCGCAAAAGGCTTATTCGTAGTGTCGATATTAAGGGTTAATCGAGGGTCTTGAGTTGAACGGAAGTTTACGTCACTGCCGAATCCGCCCGTAGCGAGAACTATGCCTTTTTTTATTCCAATACGTTTTTCAATTCCGCTTTCAGCATGCTTATGGCTATAATCATCGCATACCAGTACGCCTGTTATTTCTCCCTTAGAATCTCTGATAAAAGACTTGAAGTATGCCCGCGTCCTGACTTTTATCCTCATCTCGTCCAGCTTTTTAAGTTGCCTCTTGATAATAGCTGAACCCGACACCCCCACAGGAGTATAACAACGGGGAACCGAGTGTCCACCGAATATATCAATTCTATCCATATATTCAACACCGAGATAGTCGATTGACCATTGCAGGACTTCGTTTGATTTTTCTGTGACCTGTCGGACAAGCTCGGGATAGTTGAGCGACAAACCAGCCTTAAGCATGTCCCGGTACATAAGATCGGGAGAATCATCAATTCCTAATTTTTTCTGCATTTCAGTTCCCGCAGCAGCAATTCCCCCATCACTGATGATTGAATTCCCACCCGGAGCATTCATTTTTTCCAGAATAATTACGGAGGCATCGGCATTGTTTGCTTCAATAGCGGCTGAAAGGCCAGCAAACCCGCTGCCGATTACTACCACGTCTGTAATTTCATCCCAGTTTAATAACATCACAATACCTCCCCCGGCTTGGAATATTACGGCCGTCAGTCGTTAATTCTACACAACTCGACATTCAGATTCCAAAATAAATACCAAGAATCTCCCTTTTGATAAAAAATATCTGACTGGCAGGAAAGGATTTGTGAATTTTATACTGGAGTACAACGGGTGTACTATTCAATAGGTCTCTACTCTCGCGATATCCGAACGATAGCTATTAACAACAACTCGGGCTAATATAACAATTTGAGTATTTGTGCTTCGTAGGCCACTTATACTCTGTATGGTCGATAATGACATAGTGACTAAGTGTGGTTGCGGTTAATATCTTCCAAATGACGTTAACGCTTGAACAGCCAGTTTCTCAAAATCAGCGGAGGTATTATTGTGGTCAAGAGACTCATCAAGATCTGCGCTGAGTAAGTACCTTGATCTATCAGATTCTGGCCGAGTCCAATGAGGGCCACGATCATAGCTACTTCTCCGCGGGGCACCATTCCCATGCTAATAATCATAGAGTCTCTAAAACTCATACGTTGAATTATCGCAGGAATCCCGCACCCGATAACCTTGGTAAGTATAGCGACCACAGATAAAGCAAGCACAAACCATATCAGATTCAGAGTAACATAATGGAGATCCATTATGACTCCTAGCGAAACAAAGAAGATATTGACCTAGATTCTGGAACCGAAGTATAATACGCTCGCAGATTACTCATATTCTGTTCCTTCGGAATTGAAGATGAAAAAGCGCTTAGCCAAAAAGGTACTCAAAATCGCCTTCTTTACCCTCCTCGGACTAGTTTGTTTAGTGTTGGTTGGAGGCTACGCCTTCTATTACCACGTGACTCGATCTCCTCTTCCGCAGATTGATGGTGAACTTAATGTCACGGGTCTGGGAGACAGCGTCACAATACTCCGCGACAGCAATGGCGTGCCCCACATTTACTCGGCTACTATGCATGATTTGTACTTTGCCCAGGGATACACCATGGCCCAGGATCGTTGGTGGCAGATGGAATGGTTTCGCCACGTCTGTGCCGGTCGAACGGAGGAACTGACAGGCAAAAATAGGGATCTGTTTGTGTCTGACATATTCCTCCGTACGATGGGGTGGAAAGAGGTTGCGGATCAGGATCTCCGCGAATCTGGTGAAGACGTCAAAACAATGGTTAGCGCATTTGTTGACGGAGTAAATGCCTATGTCATGAGCCGTACTCCGGGTCAGCTCGCCATGCAATACGCGGTACTGGGATTGACTGGCATTGAGGTTAAACTCGAACCGTGGACACAAGCGGATACTTTGGCCTTCACTAGACTAATGGCGTATGACCTTGTTTACAACAACAATACGGAAAGACTGCGCTCGCTTCTCTACGACAGTCTGGGTAAAGAGATGACTGACGATTGGCTGACGCCACCATGGCCTTTTGGGATAAAGCCTACTATTCTAGAGGAAGAAGACATGCCCGAAATAGTGGTCGAAACCACGGGGAGTGCCACCATCAACGAAGACATAACGTCGGAGATAGTGGCACAACAAACCCGTGAGACAGCTTCCGATTTTCATATGCCATTTGGAGATAACTCTGAGATAGGCAGCAACAGCTGGGTTGCCACAGCAAACATGACGCAGAGCGGCCAGCCCTTGCTGGCCAATGACCCTCATCTTGGTATTCAGATGCCATCGATATGGTATGAGATCGGTCTGCACTGCGCTGATGATGGCACGGGCATTCCTTTTGACGTCGTAGGATTCACTTTTGCTACAACGCCGGGGGTTGTTATTGGTCACAACGGAAGCATAGCCTGGGCAGTAACCAATGCCTACCCTGATGTCTGCGATTTTTACCAGATAAAGGTCAACCCCGACAATCCACTACAGTACGAGTGGAACGGCAAGTGGCGCGACATGACCGTGCGTGAGGAAGATATCTCCTTTGGCGACGGCAAGCCACCCGTGACCATAAGGGTCCGGACGACTCACATGGGTCCCATATTGAACGACAACAAGGTTGATGAAGCCACCGGTAAGGTACTAGGCTTCAACAACGAAGACCCGGTGGCTCTGTGCTGGACTGCCCTGGACCCAAGCCTTATATCGCAAGCACTGGTCGATCTCAATAAGGCCAAGAACTGGGAGGATTTTCGCAACGCCCTCAAGTATTGGGATGTTCCTTCCCAGAATTTCCTTTATGCAGATTTGCAGGGCAACATAGGCTATCAGATGACCGGTCGTGTCCCTATAAGGACCAGCCAGCACGACGGCCTTTTGCCAGCGCCAGGGTGGACCGATGAATACGAATGGAAGGGCTTTATCCAATTTGACCTCTTGCCCCACACTTACAATCCTGAGCGCAATTACATAGTGGCAGCTAACCAAGCAGCAACCCCACCCGAATACGACGATTACCTGGCTCAGCAACTGGGTGATGGGAAGACCTGCATTCTGAGTCAAGAGTGCAGCTATGGTTACCGCGCGCAGCGGATCTCACAGCTGTTGGAGGAGAAAGCTCCCAACACGATTGGCACCTATCAGTCGATTCAAGACGACGTTAAACTCTTAAGCGCCGAGGAGGTAATACCTTTCCTTGCCGATCTGAAGTTTGACGATACCGAACTTACCCAGGCTCGTGACTGGCTCTCGGAGTGGGACTGTGAGCTTAGTGTGGATAACCCGGAGGCGACGCTCTACGAAGAATTCTGGGCACAACTGGTGGCCAATACGTTTGTCGATGAGATGAAAGCGAACGCTAACAAGTCACTGCAACAGGTAAAGCCTGCTGGAGGTGGCAGGGAAATGTGGAGCGTTTACCTGCTACTCCAAGAACCCGACAATCCATGGTGGGATGACGTAACAACAACGAGTGTGGTAGAGAAGAGAGATGACATACTCCTGAGATCCTTCAGCCAAGGGTACGGGAAAATCGTGGCTGCATTAGGCCACGACTGGGATCGTTGGAAATGGGGGAGTCTGCATACTGCAGAGTTTGTTTCTAACCCGCTTGGCGGTAGTGGTATTGGCTTGATTGAAAGAATAGTGAACCGGGGTGCTGTGCCGGTCGGCGGCGGCAACGAGACTGTTAACGTAAGTAGTTACAGGGCCGACAATTTCGCCACGACGTGGATACCCTCTATGCGGATGATCGTTGACACAAACGACTTCTCCAACTGCATCTGCATTAACTCGACAGGTCAGAGCGGTCACCCTTCCAGTCCTTATTACGGCAACATGATTGATGCTTGGCGGACTGGTAAGTACCATCCTATGCTCTGGACGCGAGAGCAGGTCCAGAATTCTGCCGTCCATACGCTTATTCTAAAACCTGCTGTCGGAACACAGTAAGGAGCATGAGAGGGAGCCCAGACGGACGACAGAACAGCCTCGCGCAAACTGGCAGCTCTCTGGATTTCTTTCGGGTCACAAATTGACTGATTGTTGGACTCGTGCGGGGTTAAACAAAACCGAGTTTTGTTGGGTCACATCCGGCGGCCGGCGAGCCATTTTACTGAACAATGTAAGCTAATGTTACCTAAG
>Ga0307378_10005589_pt1 | contig 17458 bp, 21 predicted proteins | sample UN1MG_FD_202238 | JGI IMG/M metagenome (GOLD analysis project Ga0307378, IMG submission 202238) | Soil microbial communities from Risofladan, Vaasa, Finland - UN-1 | ecosystem: Environmental > Terrestrial > Soil > Coastal area > Acid sulfate soil | place: Finland: Risofladan, Vaasa | collected... | reverse complement strand
TTTATTCAAATTTCAGAATAATGAAAATATAGCCTATTGTAGCATTCTACTATCATATAATAATAGACCGGTACTCTTTTTCAGTAAAATCTATAAAATTTTTCAGAAAATTAGTAGTTGTGATTTCGTTAAATGTCGGTAAAAAAAGCCTTTTTTTGATAGGATTTTAGTAGTAAATTAAGTATAGATATTATGAGGATAAAATAATATGTATACTAACTGTTTAACATTATAATAATAAGGAACAGAATAATGTCAAAGAAACGTATAGAACCCAATAAAGACTGGATATTGGTATATCCATTAACTCAAGATGAAAGAGAATTGGATTCTGGTATAATCTTGTTGTCTGGCACAAAGACTGATGAGATTGATTTATTGAGATGTGTAGTTACTGAAGTAAACCCTGGAGATGTTGATGATATGCTTAATCCTATAAAGAAGGATGCTATAATATTGATACCTAAGATGGATGGATTAAATCTTGAGATTGATAATAAGAAGTATAAGTTGGTTAAGATGGATAGAGTTATTGCTTTTGAGGTTGATGATGAAAGCAAGTAACTTAAAGATTGAAGATGCTTTGTTGCAATATTTTACTGATAGATGTGAGGGCGAAGATAATAATATTATCATAGAAAAGACACCACTTGAGAAATTAGCATGGGATGCGTTGGTGCAGATACAAATATTTGAAAGATTATTTAATGAGATTCTTGCCCATAAGGCTGTTTTCTTTCATAGAGTCAATGAAATAATAGATGAAAAGAATAGGTACGAAGTATGACTGGCGTTAAAGATATTGAGAAATTCATAAAGACACGTGATGAGTTATTAAAAAAGCCATTAAATGTTGAAGCAAGTAGATTAAATACTGATAAAGAAGTTGTTAAGATTGATGTGTTTGAGAATAAAGATGAATGCGGTTTAATAATTGGTGATAGCAGATATTCATTACATAAGAATGTGTTTGAATTATTTCTTGATATGTTATCTGGGAATAGATTACTCACAAAGAAAGTTGAGGAATTGAAGTTAATTATTAACAAACATAAGATAATGAGCAAACCTGAAGGTATTAATATAATCAAACCTGGAGGAATAATATAATGTTAATGTTTTTAATTCCAACCGAACAAGAAGATGGAATAGATTGGATATTATTTATTGTAGTTCCACCAAAAAGTTGTTGGAGATATTATGGGTAGTCCAGCATTAGAAGCATTAAAGGCAAAGATAGCAGCAAAGAATGCTACGCAGATAGATTCGATTGATGACCATCAAGAAGATATTAAAACTGAAAAGATTGAAGATACATTTGATTTTTGCGGTAAACATAACAAGACTAAAAAGAATGGAAAATGTGTTGTTTGTGATATGCAAGAAAAGAATAAAATTGAGATGCAAAGACGCAGAGAAGCCACTCTTGAAGGAACTGAGAAGTGGGAGAAAACTACCTGTTTTAAAAAAGATAGACAGACGAAGAAGTATGTGAAGCGAATGATGGGATTAACTGGTAAACAGTATAGAAACTTAAATAGAAAGGCAAAATTACATGAGCGAAAAAAACAAGATAGAAACACTATACGAAAACCATAAAGAGAAAGATGTTTCATTATGGAAACAATTATGGGAGGTAATTGAAAAAGATAAAGAAAGAGCATCAATACTAACAAGTTTAATACACGACAATAACTATATGCTTATTGGTCTTATCCAAAAGATAGCTGATTTTGAGCGTAAAGAATATCATAGAAGTGGTAACAAATAATGGCTGGCGTAGATAATGGTGATTATTTAGAAAAGGTAATTACTCTTGAAGAATCTCTTGGGCTTGACGGTGCTGCGAAAATGTTAAACATAAAAGAATCTACTGTTAAAAGAAGAATACAAGAAGCAAAGCGTAGAGGGATTAAACCATATCATGGAACACTGTCAAAGAATTTAATAAAAATTAAAGAGATATATACAGATGAAGAAATTAATGCGATTGCTAAAGGCGGTAGGGTTGCTCCTGGTATGCCAAGTATGCCTATTGCTAATTTCGATGGTGATATCGTCACTTTTGGTATTATTAGTGATACTCATATTGGCAGTATTTATACTGATAATAGTCATATACTTAGAGCATTTAATGAGTTTGATAAAGCAAAAGTAGATTTTATTGTTCATTGTGGCGATGTAACTGAAGGAATGTCAAATAGAGATGGGCATGTTTATGAGGTAACAAATATTGGCTATGAAGCACAGAAACATGCTGCAATTGAGATATTGAAATATGCTCCAGCTAAATTATATTTAATTGATGGTAATCACGATAGATGGTATAAAAAGAGAAGTGGAGCATATATTGTTCAAGATATTGCGAAAGCTATTGATGGTATATATTTAGGTGAAGATGAAGGTGATATTTCATTAAAAGGTTTGATAACTTTAAAGTTATGGCATGGTGAAGATGGAAATACTTATGCTATTAGTTATAGAATGCAAAAGATTGTAGAATCATTAACTGGTGGAACTAAACCGCATATTCTTATTGCTGGTCATGTTCATAAAATGATGTATAACTTCTTAAGACATATTCATTGTATAGGTGCTGGTTCAATACAAATGCAATCTAAATGGATGCGTGGTAAAAGATTAGAAGCACATACTGGATTTTGGGTTTGTAAGGTATGGATAAATGAAAAAGGAGTTGGGAAATTCCAATGTACTTGGTATCCACTATATGTATGAAAACAATTAGTTATACAGATATACATAGAGAGGAACATAGTCATAATATCTTTGATGATGTTGAAGAGTTCACTATGTTCTATGGAGGAAACCCCCCACCATTAGTTAAAGATTGGAAACTTGGACAGAAAGATGATTGGGTGTTAGCTGACGATGGAAAGATATGTGAAGTTATTTTTAGAAAAGATGAATTAGCACATCCTGGAGATATTGGTAAATATAAATATCATAAAGGTTATCTTAGGACTGTTGTAATGAGTGCTGTTATAAATAATAGTCCAAGTTCTAAATTAGATTGTGACCCAACTAAACATAGAACAAGATATCAATTTGGAGATGCAAAGCCATACGACCAAAGAAATAGAATTACAACAAGAAAGAATATAACGAAGAATGAAAGGGTTTTCATATTTAACTTGTTACATAGACGAATGACATTAGAAGAATCTTATAAAGATGCTTATAAGAAACATATAGTATCTGGTTCAAGGGTTCTTGAAAAAGCATTATTATTAGTTAAACAGGAGAGAATTTTGGCAGAAATAAAAAAAGAAGTTGCTGAAGCAGCAAGTAAACTTGGAATATCACACGAAACTGTGCTTGGTAGAATACAGCAATTTGCAGATAGTGATGCTGTTGACCCAAGAGTTTCGCTTGATGCTGCAAAAACATTAGGTAAAGCAATACAGACATTTGAACCTAAAGAAACAAAACAACAAATGCTTGGAGGATATGGAGTTGTTGTTGAGCAGATTGATGAAGGTGATATGAAATTAATTGATGAAGTGACAGATATTGAACAGGAACAACTGCCTGCTTGAAAATAAAAGACATATATACTAAATATCCATTTGACATCAATGCCATTGGTGAGGTTGAATCTGAAGCAAAGATGTTATTTGTTTGCTATCATAGTCAGGTAATGTATGGCAAGGTATTTCTGCCTGGAGATTTTAAAAGAAGTGAAAGTCCTGCTGTGCATTATGAGATATGTGCTGAGATTAACAATAGAACATCAATGCCATTTGCGTTGATTATTGCTCGTGACCATGCTAAGACTACTTTGATAAAATCTTTTATATTGAAGACTTTTTGTTACACAAGAGATAATATGTATAAATTCTCAAAAGCAACAAAGAATCCAATATTAAGGGCATATTGGGAACAAGAAGCTAAGGAATGGGAACCACATTTCTTTGGATGGGTATCATCAACACAAAAGAAATCATTCTCAAATGTTAAATATGTGTCACAACATTTAGATATTAATTTGAAGATTAGACATTATTTTGGAGATTTGAATGGCAAAAGACAAAAAGGATACACTTGGGCAAAAGAAGAAATTGTCACAGCAACAGAGGACAAGTTGCTTTCACGAAGTAATCTATCCAGTCTTAGAGGTGAAACCCACCCAACAACTGATTGGGGAGCTTTACGTTACACAGGAGTGTTCATTGATGACGCTGAGAATGAAGACAATACCAAAACTGAAAATGCAAGAGATGGTATAGCTTCAATGATAATGGATGGTGTATATCCCGCTATTGATAAAAAGCGTGGAAGATTATTCTTTATTGCTACACCAGTACATTATGATTCATTTGCACAAAGATTAATGGATGATTGGGCAGAAGTACAATCTGGACATCTTAAAGATTTTATGTGGAGAATGATTGTTAAACCTGCTACGCAACCGCTATTACCTGGTGGAGTTCTTTGGCCTGATAGATATCCAAAGGAAGAATTGGAAAAGATACGAAAGACTTATGTTCATTCACCAAAGGGCGAAGCTGGTTATTGGCAAGAATATGAGTTACAAGTACAGTCAGAAGCAGATGCTTTGTGGACTGATAAACATATTGAGGTATATAGAGGTTCATATATATATATTGATGGTACAAGTTATATTGTTATTAACGATGAATATGTTCCTGTATTAACCTTTTTAGGTTGTGACCCAGCTACTGATATTGATACTAAATCATCTGACTATTCAGTTATTATGGTTATTGGTGTTGATTCTGCAAATAATCGTTATTGCATTGATTATGAGCGACATAGGTCTATACCTACACTTGGAAGAAAAGTTTGGAATGTAGAACAAAAGAAATTTATCACGGAAGGTAAAAAGGGAGTTGTTGATTATATTATAGAGATGTATCAAAGATATCATTGCGAGCATGGAGTAGTTGAAGATGTTGCAATGACAAGAAGCGTACATCAAGATTTATGGAAAGAACAACGAAGGTTGAATATTCAGAATATGACCATCATTCCAGAGAAACCTGCTGGTAGAGATAAACATAATAAGATTTATACATATCTCAATCAATGGTTTACAATGGGTGCTGTTCATATATTAAAGAATCATACATCATTAAGGTATGAGATTAAAACATTTGGTGAAAAAATGGGTCATGATGATACAATAGAAACATTCTATTTTTGCTGTATGTATGCAAGACCACCAAAAACTGCTACGCAAGGTGCGATGGGGACAAGCAGAAGAGTATTAAAAAAAGAGAAACCAAGAGCTAAACATTGGTTTTATAATTAAAGGACAATTGAATGAAAGAAACTAATTACGAAGCACATACAGAAACAGACCTTGCTCAAATCAATAGAGATTTGTATTTGCATACAAATGATTCTGTTCATAAAAGATGGGAAAAGTTTGGGCAAAAGGGATTTGACTATTTTTTAAATGAACAATTAACTTCTGATGGAATTAAGAATCTTGAGAAACAAGGGCTTCCTACTTTTATTGTTAATGAAATAACTCCAGTAATAGAGATGATGAGATACTTTGCTACTGCGAATGACCCAAAATGGAAAGGTGTTGGGACAGAAGGTAGCGATATAGATATTGCACATATACATACTGTTGTTGCTGAACATTCTTGGAAGTTATCAAAAGGTAGAAGTGTTTATGCTCAAGTTATTCTTGATTCATTAACACGAGGTCTTGGTATTAAACAGATATATGTAGATGCCGATGCTGATAGAGGGCAAGGTGAGGTACTATTTAAAACTGTTAATCCAAAGCATGTATTTGTTGATAAACAATCAACTGATATAATGTGGGATGATGCTGGATTTGTACTTGTTAAACTTGATTTACCAAGAACTGTATTAATGACACAACTTCCAGATTATTCTAAAATAATTGAGGTTGCTGGTGCTGATTCTTCATATAATTATAGTTCATTAGCTGATAGACAAGATTCACAAGCAGTTATTGATGAAGATGTTAAGACTACTGCAATTACATCTTACGCTAAAGAAGATGATATACTTGATTATTATGAGTGTTATAGAAAGGTTAAAGTTCCTTATGTTAGTGTATTTTTAAGTATTAAGCCATCTGGTGAAACATTACAGTTTATACAAAGAAGTGTTAATGTTAAGATGACTGAGTTTTCAAAAGAAACGCAAGTCCAAGTTGAAGAACAAATAAGTAAGTTGAAACAACTAACAGAGAAACCAATTGAAGAAGGTGGAATTATTGAAAGTAGATTTAAACTTGAAGTTGAGAAACTCCAAACTGGAATGCGTCAAGCAATAACAAAAAGACGTGAAGATTTATTATCTCAAGGAGTGAAGGAAAATACAAAACTTAAACAATATATTGTAGCTAAAGCTGAATGGGATAAAGAAAAGAATAAACCTGAAGTTGTTGCAAATCTTGTTGATGCTATAACATATAATGCTACAAGAATAAAAGTTACTGTATCGGTTGGAGATAAATTCTTATATCAAAAACCAATTAAAAGTCTTGAGCATTATCCATTAGTACCATTCCCTTATACGTTTACAGGAACTCCAATGCCAATGTCGGCAGTTGCTCCATTAATCGGTAAACAAGATGAGATTAATAAAGCACATCAGATTATGATACATAATGCAAATCTATCTTCAAGTTTAAGATGGAAATATTTTGAAGGTTCAATTGATGAAGATGAATGGGAGCAGTATTCAAGTTCTGCTGGTGCCTTATTAAAGGTTAAGATGGGATTTGATATGCCACAAGAGATTATGCCATTACAACTTAACAATGCTTTCTATGAGATTGTAAGACAAGGCAAAGAAGAAATTCAATATCAATCTGGTATTCCTGGATTCTTACAAGGACAAACAGGTGGAAGTTCTGATACTTATAGAGGTATGTTAGCCAATGATGAATATGGCACACGAAGAATTAAATCTTGGATGCACAATATAATTGAACCATCACTTGAAAGAGTTGGTGAGATTCATAAGACATTGGCGCAGGCAACATATAAAGCACATAAGGTATTTAGAATAGTTCAACCAAATGCTGGAGGCGGTCAAGATGATGTTAAAACAGCAGAGATTAATATACCTAAATATAATAACTATGGAAATGTTATTGGGAAGTATAATGATTATGCTTCTGCAAGATTTGATGTTAAAATAGTTGCTGGTTCTACATTGCCTATTAATAGATGGGCATTAGTTGATGAGTTCTTTAAATGGGCACAAGCTGGATTTATAGATGATATTGCATTTATCGAACAAGCCGACATTCCAAATAAGGAAAGATTAATAGATAGAATGTCTAAACTTGCTAAGGCAATGAAGCAGATACAAGGACTTGAAAGGGATAATGAAGACTTAAATGGAGTTGTTGAAAGATTGAAAACTCAAATAATCCAAGGTGATATCCAACATGCTTCTGCAAGAGAACAAATGAGAATTGAAAAAGGTAGCAAGGATACACAGGGACAGCAAAAAGTATACCAGAAAGATTTAGCAAATGAAATGAAGTTTGCAAGAAAGGAAATACAATTAGCTGTTAAGGAAGTAATTATGGAATTTAAATTGGCTATGAAAGCAGAGTTAGAGGCTAATAAGCCATCACAAAATAGCCAAACAAAAGAAAAATAAGTATTGCATCATACGATAATTATTATTAAATTAAAGGGAATAATATGGATAATACAGGAACAAAATCTGGCAAACAGGATAGCAACTTTGGTGGGAGTAGAATGGGCGATAGTCCAGCTTTAGCAGCATTGAAAGCAACTGCACCAAACCCTAATTCTGTGCCAACACAAAATAGCAACAGACAAACATCAGCAAGAACGCAGGTTAAGCCAAATGACTTATTTAGTCGTATGGAAACTGCGCTTGAACCTGGATTGTTTGATGCTGATATTCCATTACAGGATGTTCCAAGTTCAAATAATCCTGCGGACTATCAAGTACCACCTCAACAAATTAACCAGCCTCCACAAAGGATGGTAACTCAGCAAGAGCAGTTAGCTGAAGTTTTAGGAATGAATAAACAACCATTACCAAATGAAGTTAATGTTCAAACTCAACAACAGCCACAGCAATTTGCTGACCCCAATCTCCAAGGACAACCTGATAAAAGCGTAGAGCAAAGGTATTCAGATTCAAGTAGGGAAGCAAAACGATTAGCACTTGAAAATGCAAACTTGAAAAAGCAAGTAGATTCAATTGCTCCAGTAATGCCCCTTATAATGAAACTAAAAGAAAGCGAATCATTGCGAAATATCGTTAATGGTTATTACTCGGATGGTGGTATCATGCCAAAAGACATTAAGAAAACATTAAACCTTTCTGATGACTTTGTTTTTGATGGTGATGATGCCTTTAATAAACCTGATTCAGAATCTGCGAAAGTACTTGCATCAACTATAGACATGGCTTCATTTGCGAGAGCAAATCAAGTTCGTGAAGAGATTATGCAAACATTGGCTAAACAACGCCACCAAGAAAATGCAGAAAGAGAAAGGCAATTATTTAAACAGAGTAATAATCTTGACGACACACAAATGTCAAATTTAGATAACTTTATGAAAACTCATACAGTTACTCTTGATGATATTTTGTATTTATCAAGCAGAGGTTTGCGAGAACAGAATATCGCTCAAAACGTTCAACAGGATGTCATAAATCAGATGCACAATGTTAGAGAGGTTATGCCTCAAACATTGAGTGGAGCATCTCCAGTGCCTGTTGATATGAATAGTGAGGATGCACTGTTCTTAAACGCATTTGGAAATGCCCAGAGTGAAAAAGGATTCTTTGATTAGAAACCAATTTCGCTAAGAACTGATTTACACAACTTAAAAGGAGATTTACATGAACGATTATAGTGGAATCACGATGCCTGCTAATTCAGGTGTCCCACATACAGTCAATGCTCCAGTGGCAAGTTTCGATGTATCAGGTCTTTCTACTTATGATATTGGCGATTTAAGGCGCAAATTCAATTTTGGAAATACCTATACTCGATTGTCATTTAGACGTGACCCATTTCTCCATTTAGCCAACACATTAAAAGGAATGAAACTTCCAACAGATGATGCTAAGTGGGAATATGCCGTCAAAAGAAATACCAGTGCATATAAGCGTTATGCTTATGTCGTTGGTATTGATGTTGATGCTACTGTTGCTGCCGATTACAATGTAACCGATGCGACAGGATTATGGACTACCTTTACTGCTGCTAATTCCAACAAGTTCTTACTTAGTGGAACAAGCAATGCTTTTGCAGATATTGCTGTAGGACAAGCGTTTAGTCTATTAATGGCTGGAGATTACAAAACTGCTGGTAATTTAGTTAATAAGATTGGTCGTACTGCTGATTATACACTTGGTTCCGATGGAACAAGACCTAACTTTTTCTTACCAAACCAAACACTTAAAATCCCATTAGCTGGAACCATTACAACTGGTGTTGTAGCTGATTACGCAACAGTAAAAATTAATTCCATATATAACTGGAATTATTGGACTGCTTCTGGTGGAACTGTCCACAAACAGGGTGTGGTTTTAAATGTTACTTTAGTAAAGGCAGCAATTACTTCAACAAATGAGTTTCCAGTTTATTGTGGAACTACTACCATCTTTGACGTAAGTCATAGCACTGGTTCAAGTTCAATAGCACAATACTTGGAACCTGCTCGTAGTTATGTTGAAGGAACTGCTTATCATGAAGTATCTGGTTACGGTTCAACTAATATTATGCAACCCTATTCAACTGAAGATGGATTAAATCAAATCTTTAAAGTAACTGCGATGATGAGTAATCGTGCTCGTGCTACTGTATTGAAATTTGGTGGAAATCCGTGGGCAGATGAATGGGAAGATAAGATGCGTGAAATGAATTGGGATGTTGGTCAAACAGCATACTTCGGAGAACAGGGAACTGACTCTGATGGTATTACATATACCGAAGGATTCATTAACTACGCATTAAACAACGCAAATTCATTTTCATTAACACTTTCAACCAAAACACTTGATGACTTTCTTGAGGATATGAGCGCATATAATGACCCAAGATATCAATATGATTTGGGTTCTAATATTGCTTATTTCTGTAGAACGGATGTTTGGAACTGGTTACACAAACTGAGTGGTTTTCAACAAAACAATGCTCAAATAAGTTCTAACTATTCATTTGATTTAAGTCGTAAAGGAAATATTGCCGGTGTTGATTATAGTCAGTTTACCGTACAGGGAACTACAATGAATGTCATTCGTGACGTACATTTAGATGGGACTAATGTTAAAATGGCTGCGATTAATTTAAAGGCTGCTCACATTCGACCATTGATTGGTAATGGAATTAACCGTGATATCACTGTATATCCTGGTGTTAAAACTATCGCAAATAGTGGTGAAGATTATAGAGTAGACTTAATACAGGGTGACATTGGATTTATGTTCACTTCACCTGAAACCCACGCTGTGTGGTTATAGGAGGAAATGATGTTAAAATCAAATAGAGGACAAATAAATAGTGGCAATGCTGCTGCTCCTGCAACCCTTAACGAACCATTCACATTAGCTAATCATCCAGAAGCAAGTATGAGCGTTGAAGACATTCAGCATCTTTTAGACTTTGCTAAAATGTTAAGAGTTGGTTCAGCTTCTGGACATGGTCGTCTTGTACAGAGATTTGTACATACAATACCTGTTGGTGGAGTAACTACTAAAACATTTACTGCTACAGTACATGCGTTAGCAGTTGAAGGTGGATATGTTAAGGTATCTAATGCTGAAGGTGATTATGATATTGATATTGGTATTGTAGATGCTGTGACGTCATTATGTAATGATGTTATTACACTTCTTTCAGGTAGTTCTGACGGATATAATGGTTATGCTCCAATATCAACAGAATACTTAACAGCTGATAAAGATGTTGCAATAACAATTACTACGAATGCCGCTGGTACGAATACTAAACCGATAACGATTGAAATATTCCTATTTTGTACTGACGCAAGAACAACAAGTTAATAGGAGGTTAATATGAGATTATTCAAATTAATTCTTCCATTTATATGTTTGTTTGCATTTGCAAATAGTCAAAGCACAACTTGGAAAGGTTGGGTAGCTAATCACCCAGACGCAGACGTTACTGGAACTGAGGCACAAGCATTAGACGAATTAGCCGATGCTATTGATGGAATAAGTTCTGCTGAAGCAGATGTCTTATATACAGTAGCTGGTGGCGGGGCATTAACACTTGGTTCATTAATTGTTGATAACTTAACACTTGATGCTAATGCGATAACATCAACTGCTGGAGATATAACAATTACTCCATTGGCTACAAATGACATAGTTCTTGATGGTCATTGGGAAGTTGATGGTCCACTAATAACTGGAATAACCGACAATAATACTACGATTACAGCTTATGCTGGAAAGAATGTTACTATTGATGGTACTACGTTTGATGGTGGAGTTGTTGCTGGAATATCTACTTTAACTACAACTGGTGACGTTGATGTTGGAGGAGATTTTACTCCTGCAACTATAACAATGGCACAAACAGCATCGGCTAATACTTACACTTGGTTGCAATATAATCAATGGACTACAGGTGCAGATATGGCTGCTGGCGGAACTTATGGTGCTTACAATAAGCTAAACATAGGTCATACTGTTCAAAATGCTATCGCTGGTAAAAGTACAGTTAGATACTTAACGCTTGCGGCTGATGAAACAGTTAATTATGCTGCTGGACTTGAGGCGACATTGGAACTTGATGATGTTAGTACTCATACGCTTACTGTAACTGACCATCTTTCAGCATTGAATCTATACTTTGATGGTATAGGTCAAGTTGAAGGTGTGGGTGGTGGTGCTTATTCGAAGATGAATCTTTCACGTGCTATGTGGAACTCAACTGCGAATTTTGCTATTGAAACCAACGGCTATCAAATAGAAACTGCTCCAAATTCATATTTGGATTATGGGTTTAATGTCTATAATGATGGAACAATGCAAGCGGGACTTTGGATTCATAATAATCCTGCACATGGTACGATGGTTAGTGACATTAAAACCTCAAGTGGTGCTATGATATTTACTGGTACTGCTGCTAATGGTGACGCTGTATATGCTGAAGTGGGTGCTGTAGATGCAACTGGTTCGATATACCTCAGTACTGCTGCTGGAGATTTATTTATCCAAGTGGCAAATGCTGGAGCAGCAACTGATTGGGAACGAATGACAAGTGCTGATACTGATTAGGTAATATCATGGAACTTAAAAGTGTTCATGTTGATGCCTATACTCAGCATACTGGAGTGGAGGAGTTTACTGTACTAAGTGGTAATGAATTGGAAATAAATTATTCCAATCCAGATAAGGTTGAAGTTCTTAAAGTTGAAGTTCCTAAAGGTAAAGAATATGATGTTCGCATTAATATTCTTATAACTGAAAAGGATGTTGAATGAAAAAAATACTATTAATACTATTTGTTAGTTGTTTGTTCTCTCAAGAAATTACTGTTAACGACACTATTGCTATTCAAAATAAAATGCTTGAAGAAGTAAAAATTGAATTAGCAAATCGTTATGATAATTTAGAAATAGAGAAACAACACATTATTTATACATGGCGAATAATTAATAATATGATTAAAGAAGTAAAGTCAGATAGTACTGTTATAAAATAATAAATTGGGGTGGGTTTAACGACTCACCCCAACATTATAGGAGTTTGAAATGAGCACATTGAGAATTCGTGGAAAAGTTGATTATTTACCGTTATCCTTACAACCAGAAGGAACAGATTGGCTTGATAAGGAAATTGCATTAACTTCAGATTTACATATTACAAATGTTCAAAGTATAGGAACTTCTGAAGAGGCTTTAGTACTTGGAGATGTAGTTACTCCAGGTTTTATTTTTGTTGAAAATTTAGACGTTACAAACTATGTAGAAATTGGACTTACTGGTTCATATACTGTCAAATTAAAGGCAAGAGAATGGGCTATTTTTCGTTTGGCTGGAGCACCTTATGCTTTAGCAAACACTGCTGATGTTATTATCAAGTATACAATATATGATGGTGCTTAATGAAGAATTTAACAGAACTGTTTTTACAGACAAGACAAACATTTCCAGATGTATTGTTTCCAGAAATCATAACTCATATTAATGAGGCTTATGATGATGGAGAGAAGTTTCTTATTGGAGATTATAATTTAGAAATCAATTTAGTTGGAGGTAAGTTATCATATTTATTAGCTCCAGGAACAATAGTAGTAAAAGATGTTTATTATAAAGATTCAAATGGCACATATCAATTAATACCAGAACTTTTAGGTAAGACATATACTGGAGATTTTGATACTTCACCAGACACAAGTTATTCTGAATCTACTGCAAGTAAATATGATTATCCACAGAAATATGTTAGATGGCAAATAGTTGATAGAAAGCTTGAAATTGTTACTAATTATATTGGAATCAGTGACCCTAATAGCAATAAGACTTATTCTGCTATAGATGAAACATTAACAAAAGGTGTTGTTGTTAAGTATGAGGGTGCAGTTCCAAAAATTGATATAACTAAGAGTGAGAAATTATCTAAACATGTTCCTGCAATTAGTGAAAGATTACATACTGCTCTTTATTTTTATATAATGAGCAGGCGTTATGAAATCAGAGCAGCAAATGAATTTGATTTAGGACAGGCAAAGGCATATTATGCACGTTGGTGGCACGCTGTTACATCTACAGATGGTGGTAAACCAAGGTCTGAAAAAGCACCTGTGATTAGACCAAATAGAAACCTTAATATGCTGGGGTATTAACAATGGCAATGCAAAATTTAGACCAACAGATTTTAGATAAAATTGGAACAACAGAAGGTGCTTATGACTTCATAGACCAAGGAATGATGGACGATTGGATAACTCAAGCACATAGAGAAATAGTTAATACTGTGTTTTCACTTAATCCTATGCTTTTACATAGATTTTGTGGGAATACAGCGGTTACTGATTCATCTGGGAAAACAGCAACTGTATTAACAAGTACTATGATATCACATGTTTCAAGAAATGATGGTGATTTTTATAGACCTTGTGACCTTGTTCATCCAAGATGGGAAGGAGAACTTGATGACATTAGTAGTCCAAATTTAGCAACTCCACTTGGTCCAAAGTATTATTTTAAGAATGGAACACTGTTTATAAAACCAAATCCAACAGGAACAAGAAGTGGGAATATAAGTCATGTTAAATTTGTAGACCATGATGCTTCTGCAATAACTGGATTAGAAAAAACTTCTGGTGTTGAATTTCCAACAGAGTTAAATCCAGCAGTAGTTTTATATGCGTTGATTCAAGCAAAGATTAGAGAGATTGGTTATTTGAGAACGCAAGGACAAGATGCAATTGAATTAGATTTCTCAACTACAAATGTTGTAGCAACTTTTGATGTTGATGGAGAAACAGAAGTAGTATGTGAACATAATGCAGGTCATTTTGTAGTCGTAACATTTCTTAATGCTGCTGGACAGCGTGAAGATTTTATGAATTGCAATCATAATGAAGCATTTACAATAGTAACTGTTACATTCGCTGTTGAGGCAACTGGTACTATATATATTAATAACTCTATGATAATGGGTGCATTGATTCAAAAATTTGAGGGTGCTTTACCTGTGTGGCAAGCACCAACAGAACCAACTATTAGTGAATTTTTTCCATCACAAACATTGACAGACTTACCTGCTGCTGATACATGGACTCCAAGTTTTAGTTTAACTGCTAAACCTGCAAATGTTGCTGCATTTAGTCCTTCAATTACACTAACTGCAATTCCAAATATTACATCTTTTGCTCCTGGAGCAAGTCCAACTTATACTGTTAGTGGAGGAAGCTCTGGTGCACCTGTAATATCTGGAGGTTCTCAAGACCTTATAAATAAATTAGAAGCATCAGATGTATTTGATGTAACAAGATTAAGATTTGCTTTAGAAAAAGCAGCAGATTTTTTACATGAGTATTGGGATGAAGATGCTGCTCCTGCTGCTGTTGACGATGATGTTGGTGGAGATGTTTCTAATACAATGGATGCTTTTGATTTTTTACAAGAACATGACACTGAAGAAGTTCAAGCGGCAGTTTCAGTTGCAATGGGTTATTTGAAAGTTGCTGAAGGTGAAATGACAGAAGCAACTTCTTTACTAACTGCATGGGCAACAGAAGCAAGTGAAAATATTAAGTTATATGTTGCAGACATACAACAACAGGCTGTTATTGCAAAAGCTGCTGGAGATAAAGCTGCTGCTGATGCAAGTGCATATTCTTCATTTATTACAGCATCTGCAAATGCGTATGGTGATGAAGTTCAATCAGATTCAAAACAATTTGCTGCAAGAATTTCAGCAGAAGCAGGTCAAATTGCTGCTGAGGCTAATGCCTATACAGGTGAACATTCTGCAGATGTAAGAATGTATGGTGATAGGATTCAAGCTGAAGCTGCTTTGCTTGGTGCAGAGGCACAGGCATTTGCAGCAACATCAGCATCAGATGCAAAAAATTATGCGTCAGTAATACAAGGTGAATCTGCTCAAATAGGAGCAGAAGCAAATGCTTATGGTAAATATTTAGACAATGTTGTAGGTAAATATGTTGGTGATATTCAATCTGAGAGTGCAAGAAATCAGATTGCAGTTCAAAGTGCTTTAGGATATTTACAAGCAGCACAAATGAAGTATCAGATTATACAATTATTATTCTCAAGGGGTCAAGAAATTGTTCCAGAGATTAGATTATTGACTCAAGAATTTGATAAAAAAGTGGCATCATATTGTGGTGTCCCATTAGGAATACAACAACAACAATCAGAACAACAAAGGAGATAATTATGCCTGATTATTTAGTTACAGTTAAAAGAATTATGATAACATCTGGGAAAATAGAAGTTGGTGCAGATGATGACACTGAAAGCATGGCTTATGCTATTAAGACTTATCTTGAAACAGTAGATAATGGTTTGACTATTCACTATATAGGTATTAGTGAAGAAAGAGGACACATGGTAGCTACTATAGTACACGCAAGGACATAATATATTATGGCAGATAAAATTGATTATGCAATAAAAGTAACTCCAGTTGGCACTTGTGAAGTTGAAGGAAGAACTTTTAAAGCAATCGATTCTGATGTTGCAAGAACATTGTTTTCTTCAAATATTGATTTAGATTGGAGTGGTACTGGTACTGGTTGGTCAGATGGTGTATGTACACATAAATCAAGTGGTGGAGGTACAATAGTTGCACCATCATCTGATGGAGTTTGGATTAAACATTCTGGATATGATTATAATGAATCATTTCCAGGTTATAAATCAACAATTGAGAATACTTCTCTTGTAACAATAACAGCTGGTGTTGAAGTAGACCATGATGGAGTTTGGATTCTACATTCATCGGTAATAGCAAAACTTAATGCAGGTGAGGCAATATTTTTACCAAAAGCCAATACTACATTCACATTAAGTGATGACGGAACAGCAGCAGCTATTGAATATGCGATATTAACATGAGGTTATTAAAATGAATTTACTTAAAAAACTGGTAGCAGTTCGTCATTGTTTGCTACTCCACATGTTGATGCTTACACTGGTTTTATCACCAGTGTGGGCTCAACGTGTCATGAATGCTGACCTTCACATACTTGGGTATGTGGACATAGATGGAGATTTAACAATATTTAAGAACTTTAATTTTCCAACTACTTCAAGTGACAGTGTTGGTGTAATAGAACAGAATGGAGCATGGTTTTTACATTCTTTTGGAAATAGAACTAACACATTTTTAGGGTATGGTGCTGGTAATTTTACATTAACCAAAGGTTCTAATACTGGAATTGGTAGTGGGGTTATGTATGGTCTTGTTGATGGACAACAAAATACTTCAGTTGGTGTTAATTCAATGCAACTTAATGAGGATGGGTCATTTAATACTGCTGTGGGTAATTTAGCGTTAAGAGGTGCAGGTGGAGGTGGAATTGAATTTGATTATAATGTAGGTATTGGATATGGTGCTGGTGCAGGATTAACAACTGGACAGAGTAATACTTTTATTGGTACTGGAGCAGGTGATGAATTAACAACTGGTGATAGCAATATTATTATAGGACGTGACCAACAGTCTACTGGTGTTGGAGCTGATAGTCAAATTAATATAGGTGGAGTATACAAAGGAGTTATTGACCGAGAGGCTATAATTAATGATGAGTTGAAAGCATATGGAAGATTAACTTTTGAATCTGAACAAGGTGGAGACCAACTTGCTGGTGCTGCAAGTCAAGCACTTAATTATTATAAAATTACTCTTGATTCTGAAAGTGAATATCATGCAGGTGATGTTCGTTTTACTGGAACTAATGGACATCTTTTTAAAGTTTATG
>Ga0307378_10005588_pt1 | contig 17459 bp, 15 predicted proteins | sample UN1MG_FD_202238 | JGI IMG/M metagenome (GOLD analysis project Ga0307378, IMG submission 202238) | Soil microbial communities from Risofladan, Vaasa, Finland - UN-1 | ecosystem: Environmental > Terrestrial > Soil > Coastal area > Acid sulfate soil | place: Finland: Risofladan, Vaasa | collected... | reverse complement strand
ATGATCACCAGCGCCACGCGCGGCGGCCGCGAAACGCTGACCACGCAGGCCCCGATGCCTAGGATGGTGGCCAGGGCCACGTTGAGCGAAGTGGGCGCCCATTGGACCAATTGGCCCATGAGCAGCCCGTTGAGCAAGTTGGCGTGGGCCGTAACGCCGGGGGCGTTGTTACTGATCGGAATCGGTTTCATGTCGGCCAACGACGTGGCGGTATACCCGATCAAGCAGATCTTCCCGGCGATTCTTTCCCGCAACCAGGTCAGCGTCTCTTCGATCTCGGTTTGCAGGCTCGTGTTGGCGTGCTGTGGCCGTTCGATCTTCCGGAGTTCGCTGACCAGAAGCTCGACAATGTCGAAAGTGCGGTTCTCCTCGGGCGAAAGCTGTTCGGGCGGGAGTCCACTCAGCCGCGCGTACTCGCTCCGCACGCGGGCCGACTGGTGTTGTTCGCGTTCGGCGACGGTGCGCTCCAGGGCCGCCAGCCGGGGCTCGAGCTCCGCGATCGCCTCCGCTAAGCCGTGATACCGCGCGTTGCGTAGCTCAGCTTGGAGCAGTTTCATCTCGTGGAGTTGTCGTGCATATTCCTCAGCGTCGCCGAAGTAGTCACTCGATAACACTCGTTCGAGCGTGTCACGAATCGTGCGCTCATTCTCGGCGATCAGCCGGCGCCGGTCATGTACCTGCCAGATCATCGCCGCCGGGATACGGGCGGACCGGCGCTCCACGCTGGTCTGCGATTGTGCTGCCGCGCCGTCGGACTCGCCGCCCGGCGGCACCCAAGGCACGAGCGTGCGCCCGTGGTCATCGAGTTGGATGACAAGTGGAGCGGTCTCGGTCCCGTGCGGGCGAAGTACCAGCCGGTTGGGTTTCACCACGATGTCGGCCGCCGTCACGCCGAGCAGGTCGCAGGCCAGCCCGAAGGCGAGTTGGGTCAGGACGCGATCGCCATGGCGGGCGAAGAGCGCCTCGCGGCGCATGATGCCGTCGCGGTCGGGCTTGAACGTGACGAAGCCGCAGCGCTTGGCCGCACGCGCCAGCAGGTAGTTCACCGGAACGATCGCCTCGAGTGGCTCGGCGACGCTCGCTACTCGCTCGAGCGGGACTAGTTGGGCCCGGGTCGTCGCCTCATAGCCCAGCACCTCGTGCAGCGCCACAGCCAACACTGCTTTCACTTCCGTGTCGTCCGCGAACGATTGCCCGGGGCCGGCCAAGTGCGTGTGCAGCGCACGGACCAGGTCCCAGGGCTCGCGTTCCCAGCGGTCGGGCTGCTCGTCCAGCCAGATACGGATGGCACGCCGGAAGGCCGCTTGTCGGCAGCGCTCGAAGGCCTCGACCACGGAAGCGCGCGGCAGGCCCAACTGCTCCGCCGTGGCGGCCGCGTTCAGTCCGGGCGCCGCCTGTAGGGCGGCGACGATGCGCGCCCGTGCGAGCGGATCCTTCCGCTTTTCCCGGTCGTCCTTGATGTGCCGCGCGCGTTCGGTTTCAAGCTGCAGCGCCCGGCGGCGCGCCTCCTGCTGATCGCCGTCCAGTAACGCATCCACTATTGCCTCGAACCCCGGGCTGCGCTCCAGGTCGTGTTCCGGGTAGTGGCACGCGACATAGACGTTCTCGGCTCGCGCCATCGCCGCCCGGAGCTCGTAATCCGGGAACGCAATCTCCGGATTCTGCTCCTCCGCCAACTCCAGCGGATCCCACAGAATCCCACCGCCGGGCGGCGCGACGGTCCGCCACGGCTCTTGTTCGACCCAGGTCAAGTCGACCAGCAGTGCCTTAACACCCACCTCGAGCGGTATCGATACGAGCGCCGCCTGCTTGTCGCGCGGCCAGGGCCAGCGCCCGACCAGCTCCAACGTTCGATCGTCGATGTCGATGTGAACGATGTCCGGATGCGCGCGGATCGAGTTCGCGTAGATGAACCGTAGATCCAGCGTCGTGAGCTCGAGCCAGTCGAGCCCGCCCAGCCCGTACGTTAGCAGGACAACGCCGGTCGCAGCCAGACCGACCAGGACTGCGGACAAGTTTGCTTGCCGTTGCCGACGTGTCACGGCTGATCAAGTCCCTCAAACGGCCACGCTCCGCGCGGGCCGGCCCCATGATAACCATCCTCCACCCGGGCAACACCGGTTCGTCCAGACAGCTCCGGCACGGATGGTCGGCGGGGACAAACAAGCTTGTCGGTACGAGCTCGCGCGCCGCTAGTTGGGGAACTCTGCCGGGGAAAGGCCGAGGTCCACGATGCTGCACGCCAGGATCGGGTCCAGGCCGAGCCGTTGGGCTTCGGCGACCAGCTCGTCGCTCTCGGCCCCAGGATTGACGAATAGTTCGCCCGGGTTCGCTGCCACGATGGCCGGGAGCGTTTTCAGGCCGATCTCCGGCGGCAGATAGAGCGTCACGCGATCGAGCTTGACGGCGATTTCCGCCAGCGAAGTGTAGACCTTGAGCCCTTCGATCTCGCCGCCCTTGGGATTGACCGGGTAGACCTCCCAGCCCTGCTTGAGGTGGGCCCGGACGGATTTGTTGCTGTACTTCGAACGATCGGCCGACGCTCCCACGACGGCGACGGTTTTCTCTTCCACGTGGCGTCCCTTCGTATCATCCGGGGGGGCACGGCCCGGCTTCGCTGAACAGTGCCACCCTTCGTTCCATCGTAGCCGGGTCGTCAGGCGCCGGGCAAGGCCGACCGGCCTTGTGCCGTCAGGTTCGGCGCGAACCGACGTTGCCTGGCGTCGCGCCGCCTTCGATGCACCCCACCACCCCACCGCTGCTTGTGGTATACTTGCCGCCGAAGACATGGACCATTCACCGCGATTCGTGCCATGAGCGATCAAACACCCGCGATCGGCGTCGGCAGCGCCGCGGGCGGGCTCTACCTGGCGGTGAACGAGCGGGCCACGCAGCGGGTCTGTTCGACGGTCGACCGGCTGGTCTCGGACTATCTCGCCGCCCACAAGGCCGAACCCAGCGTCACGCTTGATCTGACGGGCTGCGACTGGGTGGATAGCACCTTCGCCGGCTGGCTCATCGGGTTACGGAAGTGTCTGAAGCGGGCAGCCGGCGGCAAGCTGTGCTTGGTCGGCTGCTCGCCGCGTTGCCAGGCCTCGTTCGCGAAAATGCGCATCGCGGCCTTGTTCGAGTTTGCCGCCGCCCAGCCGCCGGAGCACGTACGGCCGGTTCCGTGCGGCGGCAGCGACCGCCCCGACCGGGACACGCTCGAAATAATGGCGCGCGCGCACGAGGAGTTGGCCGCGATCGACGAAGAGAATCGAGCCGTCTTCGCCCCCATTGCGGAACTCCTCCGCCGGCAACTCGAGTAGGGTCCCAGCCCGGCCCGTTACTGCTTTTCCCGCGCATAGCGGGTCGAAACGGCAGTAAAAGGCCGCCCGAGCAGCCGCTTGACGAGGATTACCTCGCCCATGTCGTTTCCCTCGTGGAGATGGCCGACGAATTGCAGCAGGTAACCCGCCGCCAGCAGCAGCACCGGCCGGTACCACAGGTCCCAACGCGACAGATGGAGCTGGTAGCCGGCCAGTACGATAGCGGCGATGGTGAGCGGGATTCCGACCAGGTGCAGCCAGAACGACAGCGGGCTTTGGTGCCGTTGGAGCCAGTTTTCGAGCCAGCGGGGGCGGCGTTTCATCACGGTTGGGATCATAGCGGGGCGGGCAACCTCGGCAAGAATTGCCCGGGCGCTCAGCCGCCCGCCATCAATGGTCCGATATCACCGAAAACGGAGAGCGAGCTATGATCGTCACGCTCGACGGCCAATGTTTGGAAGCAGACTTCACTTCCGCGGACACGCTGCAAGCGCTCATTGACCGGGTTCGTGCGGAACACCTGCCTGATCGGCTGGTCGTCTCCGTCGCCGTAAACGGCCAGCTTATGCTCCCGGAAGATCTCGACGCGCGTTTGTCGCGGCCACCTGCGCCGCAGGACCAGGTTGACCTGGAGTCCGGCGACCCGCGCGCCATCGTCGCCGACGCCCTGCGCCAAGCCGCGGAGCAGCTCGCGGCGGCAGGCCGGGCCCAGCAGGAGGTCGCGGACCAGCTCAACGCCGGTCAGGTCGCCGAGGCCCTGGAGCGTGTTGGCGAGTTGGTCGGCGTCTGGCAGGCGGGCCAGCAGGTCGTCGTGCGGTGCTGCGCCTTGCTGGGCGAAGACCTGACGGCGGTCGAATATGGCGAACGTCCCATACGCGAACACTTCAGCGAGTTGGCCGAGAAGCTGCGGGAACTCCGCGACGCGTTCGAGGCCCGCGACATGGTGCTGCTGGCCGACCTGCTCCACTACGAAATGCCGTCGCTGTGCCAGGCCTGGTACGGCTTGTTCACCCACGTGGCAGACACCATCGCGGGGCACGCCGTTGGCTCGCGCGGCGAGATAGAGCTGCCCTAGCCGGGCTTGTTCGGCCCCTTCTCCGATCAGCCGGGAATCTTCTTGATCAGTTCGACGACCGCCTCTTCCATCGCCTTATCGCGCAGGCCGCGGTGGCGGATGATGCCCTCGTGGTCGAGGATATAGATGGTCGGCCAGCCGTGCACGTTCCAGCGGTTGGCGATCTCGCCCTGTCCGGCCGGGCCGTTGTAGATGTTGGGCCACGTGATCTTTTCGTCTTCCAGGATCTTCTTCAGAGCCGACCGGCTCGAATCGCTGTTGATCCCGAGCAGCGTGAATGGCTGATCCGCCAGCCGTTTTACCATCTCACGCTCGTGCGGGAGCATTGCGCGGCAAGGACCTCACCAGAAACCCCAGAAGTCCAGCACAACCACTTGCCCGCGAAACTGCGAAAGCCGGATTTCCTTCCCGTCCGCATCGCTCCCGACGATCTCCGGCGCCTTCATGCCGATCTGCAAATGCTCGATCTCGAAAACGTAACCCCCGGCCCGCTTCGCCGCCTCGGTGTCCGGATACTCCTGCACGATCTTGCGAAACAGCTTCTCAGCGCGCTTATTCTCGACGGCGCGTGCTTCGGCATCCTCCGCCGACGCGCCCCAACTACGGAAGAGCGTAAAGGCCAGGTTGAACGAGGCGGCGGCCCGGGCCTGCTTGTCGCTGTTGGCCTTGATGATTCGCTCGTACAACGCGATCAGCGGTTCTGAGCCCACGTCGTACGCGGAGTACCGGAAACCGCGCAGCACATCCTTGATGGCCGGGTCCGCGGCGTGATCTTTGGCCAGGCGTTCGAGCGCCCACGTCACATCAGCGCCTGGTTTCCCGGGCCCGTCCGAAATCTGCCCGGCAGCGCCGACGATCCACCCAAGGGCCGGAATGGCCTCCGACCTGCCGGCGTGTTCTTCGGCGTAGCGGCGGAACCGAGGCAGGAAGTCCTTCGCCGGGTGTGGTGGTTGCTCAGAGACCTCTGCCTCACGAAGCTGCTGGACCCATTGCTGTTGCGCTTGCTCGAACTCCTGCAAAAGCAGATCGTACTCCACGTCTGCTTGGACGATCGGACCGGCCCACAGACACGCCAGCAGCACCAGGCAGGTTCCAAACCTACGCATCGCCGTCCTCCTCGCAGATAAAATCCGCGTGCCCCCTTTGGATTGTGGCCCGGGAGCCGCACCGGGTCAACAATCCCTTTACGCGCCGCTCGCGGACCGCGATACTGGCGCCGGCGATGCCACCGGTTTTGGGTACCGAACGTACGCAGCGCGGCGGAGAGCCACATGGCGATTCAACGGACCTTGCTCGAACGGCTGCGGAACCCCGGCCCCACAGGCGAGCGACGCCTGCGCGTCTCCAGCCGCGAGGTGTTCGACTCGATCCTGCGCAACTTGCAAAACCTGCTGAACACCTGCCACGGCAACTGCTTGACGGACCCACGCTACGGCCTGCCGCACATGACCGAAGTACGCGGGACCATGCCGGACTCGATCGGCAGCTTTGCCGCCGCCATCCGCAGCACCATCGAGCGCTACGAGCCGCGTTTGAGGAATGTCACCGTTCGGCACGCGCCGCACACCGACGGGCTCGAATTGCGCTTCGAGATCTCCGGGCTGGTCGTGGATGAGGAAGAGCGTACCGCCGTGCGGTTCGAAACCTACGTGGGCGAGGAGGGTCGCCTGGTTGTCCGGTAGCGGTCGGCCGGGAGGCGGGCCGTAGAGAGCCGGGGTGGCCACACCGGTTGCGCCCGTCCCGCGGCTGGCCAAGCCGGTCGCGGAACGCTACATTAGTTGCCGCATCAGCGGGCGACTTTTCGAGGGCCAGGTCGAAGGTCGACATGTACAACATTTACTATCAGGAAGAGCTGGCGTTTCTCCGCGAGATGGGGCGTGAGTTCGCCGTCGCCCACCCCACCGTGGCCCACATGCTGGAGGCCGCCGGTGCCGACCCGGACGTCGAGCGGCTGCTGGAGGGCGTGGCGTTCCTGACCGGCCGGCTGCGCCAAAAGCTGGACGACGAAATCCCCGAGCTTTTCCAGTCGATGATGTCGCTGCTGTGGCCCCACTACCTGCGGCCCGTGCCCTCGACCGGGATCCTGGCCTTCCAGCCGCTGGCCCAACAGCTCACCGACGTCATCACCGTGCCGCGCGGCACGAGCGTGGAATCGGTCCCGGTGGACGGGACGGCCTGCCACTTCCAGACCTGCTGCGACGTCGAGCTGGCCCCATTGGGCGTCGCCGCCGCCACGCTCGATAGGCCCATGGCCGCCGACGCCCAACTGCGCATCACGTTGCAGGCGACCGGGAAGGTCCCCCTGGCCCAGATGAAGTTGCGCCGGCTGCGGTTCTTCCTGGCGGATGAGGTGGTTCGCGCTTCGGCGCTCTACCTTTGGCTGATGCGCTACGCGCGGCACGTCGAGGTCCGCGACCCGACCAGCGGTCGGAGTCTCCGCCTGCCTGCGCGCAACATCAAGGCCGGCGGGTTTGCCCGTCAGGAGGCCGTCCTGCCCTACCCCGAGCACTCGTTCGCCGGCTACCGCTTCCTCCAGGAGTACTTCACCTGCCCGGCCAAGTTCTACTTCATCGACTTCGAGGGTCTGGAAAAACTGGCGGCGCTCGAGCCCGGCAAGAGTTTCGAGATCCTGGTGCCGTTCTCCCGCCGGCCCGAAGACGACCTGCGCGTCGAGACGGCCTCGCTTCGGCTGTTCTGCACGCCGATCGTTAACCTGTTCAAGCACTCGGCGGACGGGGTCCGCGTCGACCATAGCCGAACGCAGTACCGCATCCGGCCCAGCACGACCGGCGGCACCCCGCCCGACCACTTCGAGATCTACTCGGTTGACCGGGTGGTCGGGCTGGTGCAGGGTGAGGCCGCGCGACGCGAGTACCCCCCGCTGCACGCCTTCCAACACGTAGGTGGCGGGGCCGGCAACGACGCGATCTACCACCAGACGCGCCTATACGACGCGGTGGTGGGCGAGGGGACCGATACCTACATCTCGTTCGTCTCAGCCGATCAGAAGCACGTGGTTCCGCCCACCGAGAGTATCTCCATCGACCTGAGCGTCTCCAACCGCAACCTGGCGTCGCGGCTGAAGGCCGGCGACGTGAGCGTGCCCACCACCGACTCGCCGGAGTTCGCCAAGTTTCGCAACATTACGCCGATCAGTCGCTCGCTGCGCCCGCCGCTGGGCCGCGGTTTGCACTGGCGCTTGATCTCGCACTTGTCGCTGAACTACCTGTCGCTCACGTCGGTCGAGGCGCTACGCGGCGTTTTGGAGCTCTACAACTACCAGGCCCTTTATGACCGCCAGGCGGCTCGCGAAAACGTGCTGCGGCTCGAGGGCCTGGTCGCGCTGGAGGCCAAGCCGGCCGAGCGCCTGATTCACGGCGCGCCGATCCGCGGCACGGCCCTCCGCCTGGACATGAACGAGGCGAGCTTCGCCGGCGAAGGCGACATGTACGTCTTCGCCACCGTGCTCAATGAGTTTCTCGCGCTGTACGCGTCGATCAACGCATTCACGGAATTGACCGTTCGGGGAACGAAGTTTGGTGAGGTCTATCGGTGGACGCCCCGTCTTGGACAGCAGAGCATCCTCTAGTCCGCTGGGTGATGCGCGGACCACGCTCGTTCGAGTTCTTCCAGCTCCTGCACCTGGTGGAGCGGATCGAGCGCGACGCCCCGCTCATCGGGCAGCTCGGCCCGGCCCACGCGGAGCGGATCCGGGTCCGCCCGGCCCTCAGCCTCGGGTTCCCCGCCGCCGACCTCGACAGCGCCGCCTGGCGCGACGGCATCGGCGACGGAGAGGGGCGCCTGCAGTTGACCACGACCTTCCTGGGGCTCTATGGGAGCGACTCGCCGCTGGCGACGCACTTCACCGAGCAACTGCTACCCGAGCAGGAAGACGATCAGATGGTGCGCGAGTTCCTCGATCTGTTCCACCATCGGATCTACTCGCTGCTGTATCGCGTTTGGAAGAAATACCGCTACTACGTGGGGTTCCGCGCGGACGGCCGCGACCCGATCTCCCAGGTCGTCCGCGGGTTCCTGGGCATCGCCACCGCGCACCTGGACGAGGCCCTGCAGGTCCCGGCAGTGCGGATGTTCCGCTACACGGGGCTGCTCATGCAGCGGCCGCGGTCGGCGACCGGCCTCAGCGGACTGTTGCGCGACTTCTTCAAGAATGTCGATTTCGATCTGGAGTCGTGCGTGGGACGCTGGCTGACCATCCAGCCCAGCGACCAGAACCGCCTCGGCTTCGGCAAATGCTCCCTGGGTGAGGACTTCCTGCTCGGCGAACGCGTGTACGACCGCAGTGGCAAGTTCCGCGTGAAGATCGGGCCGGTCGGCTTCGAGCACTACCTGCGCTTCCTCCCGCCCGGCGATGAGGCCGCCGAGCTCCGCGAGCTCGTCACCTTCTACTGCGACGACCCGCTGGATTTTGACGTTCAGGTGACGCTGCGTGGCGACGAGGTGCCCGAAACGCCGCTGGGCGAGCAGGGGATGTTCGGCCGACTCTCGTGGACAAGCTGGCTCAAGTCGCAGCCTAGCGACGACAAGTCGGTTATATTCAACGTGCCGCGCCGGGCGGGCTAGCGGTGCGGGGCAGGACTGTAGTTGGCAGGTCGGGTCCGTAGACCTGATCTATGGTTAGCGGAGTTGGAGTGAATCGACCATGGCTCATGTAGACATGAGACTTCTGCGGCAGCAACTGAACAACGTGTGCGTTCGGGCGTTGGAGGCTGCCGCCGGCACCTGCATCAATCGCACCCATTACGAGATCACCATCGAGCACATGCTCGCGCCGTTGCTCGACGTCGGCACGAGCGACCTGATGTGCATCTGCGACCACTTCAAGGTGGACGTCTCCAAGCTGCGGCAGGCGCTCAACCGGTCGCTGGAGGACCTCAAGACCGGCAACAGCGGCCGACCGCAGTTCTCCCCCTTCCTGGCCGATTGGCTCAGCGAAGCCTGGCAGATCGCGTCGCTGGAACTGTCGCTGCCGAAGATCCGCTCCGCGGCGCTGGTGCTGGCCCTGGTCCGCAACCCGTCCCGGGCCTACTTCACCGACTACACCGAAGAGTTCAACAAGATCGTCGAGAACGAGCTCAAGACCAAGTTCATCGACATCACCGGCGAATCGAGCGAGATCGAGGTGGCCATGCCCGGCGAGCGCCCCGCCGCAGCGCCCGGCGTCGGCGGCGTGGGCGACGCCCTCTCCCAGTTCACCTATGACCTCACCGCCCGCGCCCGAGACGGAAAGGTGGACGCGGTCATCGGCCGCGAGCAGGAAATCCGCCAGGTCACCGACATCCTGATGCGCCGCTACCAGAACAACCCGCTGATCGTCGGCGACCCGGGCACCGGCAAAACCGCCATCGCCGAAGGCTTCGCCCTGCGCGTCATAGCGAACGACGTGCCGCCCGTTCTGGCTAACGTAACCATCCGCACGCTCGACGTCGGGCTGCTCAACGCCGGGGCAAACGTCAAAGGCGAGTTTGAGCGCCGCCTCAAGGAAGTCATTAAGGAGGTCAACGCCTCCAACGCGTCCGCCAACCCGATCATCCTGTTCATCGACGAAGCCCATACGCTGATCGGCGGCGGCGGGGCGGGCACCGACGCGGCCAACCTGCTCAAGCCCGCCCTGGCCCGCGGCGAGCTGCGCACCATCGCGGCGACGACCTGGGCCGAATACAAAAGATACATCGAGAAAGATCCCCCGTTCGCCCAGCGCTTCGGGTTGGTCAAGCTCGATGAGCCCTCGGTGGACGTGGCGATCGAGATGCTGCGCGGCACCAAGGACAAGTTCGAGGGTCACCACAAGGTGCGCATCCTCGACGACGCCGTCCGCGCCGCGGTCGCCATGTCCAACCAGTATCTCTCCGATCAGCAACTGCCGCGCAAGGCCATCTCGCTGCTCGACACTGCCAGTGCCCGCGTGGCGGTCGGCCTGAACACCACGCCCGGCCCGCTCGAGGACATCCGCCGACGCGTCATCCAGCTCGACACCGCCATCCGGGCGATCGAGCGCGACGCCGAAGCGGGCCATCCTGGTGACCCCGAGGACCTGGCGGATTTGAAGAAGGAGCGCGTCGAGCAGCAGAAGAAGTATGACGACCTCGAGAAGTCTTGGAAGCAGGAGCGCGCAATGGCCCAGGAGGTCATCCGCCTGCGCGAGGAGGTTGAGAAGGCCAGAAAGGCGGAAGACGGCGACGGCAAGCCTCCGGTCGCGATCCCCGAGGCCTCACCGCCGGCCCCCGCCGCCACCGCGGAGCCGGCCGAAGGTGCCGAGGCCAAGCCCGGCGTCCCGGCCGAAGCCGCTGAGCCGCAACGCACCCTCGACGACATCCGCGCCGACCTCACCGCCGCCACCGAGAAGCTCGATAACTTTCTCGGCAAGCAAACCCCGCTGGTCCCGCTCCAGGTGGACGGTGACGTGGTCGCCCAGGTTCTCAGCGACTGGACCGGCATCCCCGCCGGCAAGATGGTCCGCGACCAGGCCGAGGCCATCCTGCACTTCGAGGACCGCATCGGCGAGCGCATCATCGGCCAGGACCACGCCATCCACGAGATCGGCAAACGCCTGCGCATCGCCAGCGGCAAGCTCCAGGACCCCAAGCTCCCGCTGGCCGTCATCTTCATGGTCGGCCCGTCCGGCACCGGCAAGACCGAAACCGGCCTGGCGGTTGCCGACCTGATCTTCGGCGGCGAACGCTTCATGACCAGCATCAACATGACCGAGTATTCCAGCTCGATGAACGTCTCGCGCCTGATCGGCTCGGCCCCCGGGCTGGTCGGTTACGGCGAGGGCGGCGTGCTGACCGAGGCCGTTCGCCAGCGGCCCTACAGCGTCGTCCTGCTCGACGAGATGGAAAAGGCCCACATGGACGTCAACCTGCTGTTCATGCAGGTCTTCGACAAGGGCGAGCTGCAGGACAGCGAGGGCCGCACCGCCTCGTTCAAGAACACCGTGATCATGCTCACCAGCAACGAGGGCAGCGACATGGTCATGGAGATGTCCCAGGACCCCAACGACATGCCCTCGCTCGACGAGCTGCGCAAGGCCGTCCAGCCGATCCTGGAGAAGCGCTTCACGCCGGCCTTCATCGGCCGCCTGACGGTGATCCCCTTCTACCCGCTGCACCCGGACACGATGCGGAAGATCGTCGATCTGAAGCTGGCCAAAATCCGCGAGCGGCTGGAGACGGTCTACCGGATGGGTCTGGAGATCGAGCCGGCCGTCGGCGACGCCATCGCCGCCCGCTGCGACGTGATGACCACCGGCGCCCGCAACATCAACCTGATCATCAACGAAACCATCCTCCCCGAAATCGCCCGCCGCCTGCTCGAAGTCATGGGCGAAGACAAGAAGCCGGCCATGCTCAAGCTCGGCGCAACCGAGCAAGGCGAGTTCACCTACGCATTCGCGTTGGGTCCGCCGTGCGGACCACCAATCCTAGCCCGACGCGCAAGCTAGGGTTAATGTCGCGGCCGGGCCCCGTACCGGCCGTCTTCTGTGGGAGTGTCTGGTGCGAGAATCCTTTCTCGCACCCAGACTATGGGGAAGCGGCCAATCCGAGCCCGAACCGCCAGCGAAGGTCAATGTAGCGCCCCGCGCCCCGCGCGGCCGAGCAGAACCGCGCCCGCAAGGAAGCGGCCAATCCGAGCCCGAAGCGCCAGCGAGGGTTAATGTAGCGGCCGGTCTCCGTGCCGGCCGTCTCCTGTGGGACCGGTCTCTGACCGGTCAATGTACCGTCGGCTCCCCGTGCCGGCCGTCTTCTGTGGGACCGGCCTCCGGCCGGTGAACGCAGCCGCCGACGTCTCGTCACCCGATCCAACCTGACAGCTCATCGCTGACGCCTGACGGCTAATCGCACCCGCTGATCGGCGGAAAACGTCCGCTCGTCGGACTGGTCGGCCCCCTGTCGCTGTTTGACCTATTTTCGGTGACCACGTATCATACCTCCGTATAGTAGAAACTGGCGCACAAGCCGTCGGTGGCACCAGTGCGATTTGTCCGGTCTGAGAGAGGGCACAAACACTGTGAGCGTTGGAAGCCAAGTGGACGACGCTGTAAGGAAGTTGTCGCAGAACCGGTTCGAAGACGCGGTCATCGCTGCGAGTGTTGCACTGTCGGCAACGGCCCGACTGGAGTATCCGACGGACCACGACAAAGCGGCATGCCGGAAGTTCTTGGAGCAGAACCTGCCGATCATCAGCAAGATCGGTTGGGTGTCATTCGGCGTTTCGCAGCCGATGAACTTCAGGTATCGGCGGCTGGATAGGCGGGCGCACGCCGTCGGTGTCCGAACAATGCCGGAGATGCTGTATGATGTCGTGCGGTGCACGGCGCTTCACGAAGCACGACTGCCCGACAACCTACGTTTTACAGATGAACCCGTCATTCAAACGGGGTCCGACGGTGAACTCGTGTTACCGATCGACGTAATCTACGGACTGCTGATTGCGGTTGTCGCGTCGCCCAAGAACGCCGACGAGGAAGCTGGAGGGGATCCAACCTTTTCGTTCGGCGGAAAGAGGATCCGACTTAATGAGATGTGGGGGAAGCGCGACAAAGTCGCTGCGTTCATCGGGATTGAATAAGGCCCCATGGCGCTGCAGAGGACAGCCATTGGTACGTACGCCACCGGCGCCGACGGACACTCGCGGACAGGCCGTCAGTGGCACCCGACCCGCATCGTTGGAGGGACGAAGATGAAACGCGACCTTGAGCTTGTCAGGAAGCTTCTCATCTTCTTTGAGGACAAGCCAGACGGTGCACATGTCGAAGTTCCCCCGATCGAGGGATACTCCGAACTGCAGATCAAGTACCACCTCGTGCTGATGCACGAGGCGGCATTCCTACGTTGCGAACGGATTCTCTCGTCAACCGATCCCCAGCGCGTGATCTACGTGATCCCATTCGAACTCACGTGGCAGGGCCACGAGTTTCTCCAGTCCGTCAAGGACGACACGCTTTGGCGCAAGCTGAACGACCGTGTGGTCAAGGCGTCCGCGTCGTGGACCTTCGGGATTCTCACGGAGTGGCTCAAGCACGAAATCAAGCAGAGAATCGGACTCGAATGAGACTTCGAACAAGGCCGGGTCGCACTGTTCGAACCGTGAGGGATTATGCGTGTGCCACTGCTCTTGAGAGGATTTTGCATGAAGGCCGGTCATGACGCCAGCCTCCTGCAGCTTTCCCTGTATCAAACCCCGCCAATAACCCGCCAAAAACCGCCAATTCCGCGCGACCCCTCGTGCCCTTGATCCCTCGATCCCTTGATCCCTGTTCCCCGCCTATAATTCCTAGACAGGCGCTGCGTCCTCTGCGCGCCTCCGCGCCTCCGCGGTCGCCTTTGTCGAACGAGACCCATGCACGACAACCACAACGCCGACCTCTACGCCGCCCTCCGCTTCGCCAACGACGTTCAGCCCGAGCAACGCCGCTGGCTCTGGCCCGCCCGCATTCCACTAGGCAAGCTTACCCTCCTCGTCGGCGACCCCGGCGTCGGTAAGTCCCTCCTCGCAACCGACCTCGCCGCCCGCGTCTCCGCCGGACTCCCCTGGCCCGACACCCCCAATCCCCAATCATCAATTCCCAATCCCCAATCTGCACTCTCCGTGCCTCCGTCCCTCTCCTGTCCGACTTCACCCTTTCGTCGCTCCGTGCCTCCGTCCCTTCCGCCTGAACCCCGAACCCTGAACCCTGAACCCTCTATGCCCTCGGTGCCCTCTTCTCCCCACCACGGCGTCATCCTCGTCTGCCCCGAAGACGGCCCCGCCGACACTCTCCAACCACGTCTCGCCGCCGCCGGCGCCGACCTCGCCTCCATCTGCATCCTTGAGGGCGTCACCGATACCCTCCCTTCGTCCTCTCCTCCTGAACCCCGAACCCTGAACCCTGAACCCTCGCCTCTCCCCTTCTCCCTCCCCGCCCACGCCGACGTCCTCGAACAAGCCATCCGCGCCGTAAACCAGCCGCGCCTCGTCATCCTCGACCCCCTCCACGCTTCGCTCTCACCAGACGCGCAGGCGCGCCTCGACGCCATCGTGGGACGCCTGGCCGAGACGGCTGACCGCTACATGGTCGCGATTGTCGCCGTCTGCCACTTGGCCAAGGCGCGCGCCCATCGCATGCTTTACCGAGTCCGCGGATCATCGGCCCTGATCGCGGGCGCCCGAGCGGCCCACCTGCTTGCCGCCGACCCGCACGAGCCCGACCGCCGCATCCTGTGTCCGCTGAAAACGGTATATGCTCCGCCGGCGCCCGCCCTGGCTTTCCGCATAGTCCCCGGACCCCGACTTGAGTGGCAGGCACAGCCGCTGGTGCGAGAATCCCTTCTCGCACCCGGACAAGCCGGAATCCCTTCCGGCCCCCAACCGCTCTGTGCCACAGCCGACCCCGCCCTGTCACGTGGTTGGAGCGCCTCACCGGACCTCTTGGATCTCTCCGGCGACGCCCAGTCCGCGCTGTCCGACGCATCCGCTTGGCTGCTCGATTACTTGGCTGCCGGTCCACGCCCCGCTCGCAAAGTCCTCCGCGCGGCTCGCGCCGCCGGCGTGAGTATCGCCACGCTGCGCCGCGCCAAGCGCATCTGCCGCGTCCGTTCCGTCAAGCCCGACCTCCAGTCCGCTTGGCTCTGGTTGCCCGAACAACCGTCCGATAACAAAGATGCTCCAATAAGGGGGGCGCACAAATGAGCGCCTTGCGCACCTTCGCACTCATCGCCCCAGAAAGCGGGTGCCCAGGCTCACCGCTGCCCCGCCCATGGCACCTAACCGGGGGAGCGCATTCCCAAGGTCGTGCGTGCGAGAAGCGATTCTCGCACCGGCGGGGGTCGGCCGACTGGGGGATCGCGGTTGTCGCCGGATGGTGGAGATTGGCGGGTTGTGGTAGTATTTGTGTGGTCGAGTTTTGGCATGCCCACGCTGCGCGCGGGCATGGCAGCCGCGAGTGTCGCGTCCATGACTCGACCTGCGTCGCTGACACCGCGGCGGCACACCGCCGTAACCGTTGGGAGCTCGAAGATGAACTGCCCTGCCTGCCAAACCGGCGTGGAAGCCACTACGTATGAAGGCGTCCAGATCGAAACGTGTCCGTCCTGTGGTGGCGAGTGGCTGGATGCCGGGGAGCTGCGCCAGATCGCCAAGGCGCGCGAGGTACGGTTCACGGAGGAAGAACGCCGGGCGATCGGGGAGGTCCCGCCGGTCACGGGCGTGACGCTCGAGGACGTTGAGCGGGGCCTGCGCTGCCCGAAGTGCACTGGCACGACCGAGCCGATCAACTACGGGTATGATTCCGGCATCGTCATCGATCGCTGCAAGAGCTGCCGCGGCATTTGGCTGGACGGCGGCGAGCTCGAGAAGGTTCAAATGGTCGCGGAAGGCTGGCACGGGCAGCTAAAGGAGATCCTGGCCAAGCACGGCGAGCGGCTGCGAGCGATCGAGGCTAAGTGGGAAAGGGCGAACGACCTCCGCGTCTCGCGTTTCGCCTTCGTCAACGCGCTGATCAACGCCGTGCTCGACATCGTGAGATGAGTCCCTCCCGCCCTCTCAACAAGAGTCGCCCACGCGGCCCCGCTTGCCGACCGACCGCCCTAACCATACCTTCGCGCCGAAAGGTATCATTAGCCGCTCTGGTGCTGAAGCAAAGTATCATTGCGACGCAACTCTTTGGTTTCAAAGGAGATAGGCGGGTGCCACTGCTCTTGAGCAGCGTCTTAGGGATGGGGAGACAACTCTCGAAAAGCACTGCTGACACAGCAATGGCACACCGCCCTTGTCAGCCCCGCCCGGCTGGTCAGCCGTTGACCGTGCCTCGTAGGTACTTGACGGCTGTCTCGGCTAATGATACCTTTCCAGCCAAAGGTATCATTAGCGGCGGCGCTGGCGTAGCAAAGTATCGTTGCGATGCAACCCTCTGACTTTACAGAAGATAGGTGGGGCAGGCTCACGAGAGCAGCCGAGGGCTATTGGGCGTTCGTGCCGAATCCCTTGCCGCCCGCCCTGGAGCCGGGCTGGGAGCTGGCGGACCAAGTATCGGAGGCGGATCGGGCCCTGGGCCTGCTGGCCGGAACGGCCAGGAACCTCCCGAACCCGCACCTGCTTATCGGGCCCTTTGTCCGCCGTGAGGCGGTCTTGTCCAGCCGTATCGAGGGGACGCTGGCATCATTGTCCGACCTTTTCTTCTTCGAGGCCGCCAACGGACCGGCCCCGGATCGTCCACAGGCCCCCGACGTGCACGAGGTGATGAACTACGTCCGGGCCATGGAATACGGCCTGGAACGTCTCAGCGAGCTGCCGGCGAGCCTGCGCCTGATCCGCGAGCTTCATGCCAAGCTCATGGAGGGCGTACGCGGAGAGCGCCAGGCACCGGGAGAGTTTCGGCGCAGCCAGAACTGGATCGGCCCACCCGGTTGCACGTTGATGGAGGCATCGTACGTGCCTCCGCCGGTTCCCGAAATGGAGGATGCGCTCGGGGGGTTCGAAGCATACCTCCACGCTAAGTCACCGCTTCCGCCGCTCGTGCGACTGGCGCTAGTCCATTATCAGTTCGAGGCGATTCATCCCTTTCTCGACGGGAACGGTCGGATCGGGCGCCTGTTGATCTCGCTTTTGCTCTGTTCTGAGGGATTGCTCCCGCAGCCGCTGCTGCATCTAAGCGCCTTCTTTGAGCGCCACCGCGACCAGTACTACGGCCTGCTGCTCGATGTGAGCCGCAGAGGAGCGTGGCTGCCGTGGATTCTGTTTTTCTTGCGCGGGGTGGCCGAGCAATCGCATGACGCGGTAGCACGGACCAAGCGACTGCTCGACCTGTGGGGCGAATACAGGGGCAAGTTCCTCGCGGCCCGCTCGTCCGCTCTGTTGCTGCGGCTGGTGGATGACTTGTTCTTCTATCCTGTGGTTACGATTCCGCGTGCGGCGGAGCGACTGGGAATTACGCACCGTTCGGCGGCGCTGAATATCGAGAAGATGGTCAATGCCGGCATTCTCACCGAGGTCACGGGTAGGGAGCGGTACAAGGTCTACGTGGCTCGGCGCATCATAGACCTCGTTGAAGCTCAATCAAGCACGTAGGACAT
>Ga0307378_10005586_pt1 | contig 17462 bp, 8 predicted proteins | sample UN1MG_FD_202238 | JGI IMG/M metagenome (GOLD analysis project Ga0307378, IMG submission 202238) | Soil microbial communities from Risofladan, Vaasa, Finland - UN-1 | ecosystem: Environmental > Terrestrial > Soil > Coastal area > Acid sulfate soil | place: Finland: Risofladan, Vaasa | collected... | reverse complement strand
GCAGCCCACCCAGACGAGGATCGGCAGGCTGAGCCACAGGGTGGGCCGGAAGTGGGCCGCCAGGGCGAACGCGATCAGACCCGCCCCGAACGCCGCCGCCGCCAGCAGAATCATCCGGCCCAGCCGCATCCGTTCTTTCCGCGCCGCCAGCAGTGCCGCGCCCACCAGGGCCCCCACGCCTGTGGCCCCCATCAGGTACCCGAGGGTGTGCGGCCCGCCCTTCAGAATGTCGCGGGCGAAGACCGGCATCAGCGTCGTGTAGGGGACGCCCACCAGGCTCGTCACGGCCAGGACGATGATGGCGGCCCGGATGACGGGCGTCCGCCGGGCGTACGCGAACCCTTCCACGAGTCCGGCCATCACGCCGCCGGTCGGCCGCAGCCGCGGACGCGGCGCGATGCGCATGGCCACCAGGGCCGCGATGACCGCCCCGTACGAGACGCCGTTGACGAGGAAACACGTCCCCTCGCCGACCATCGCGATGATGCCGCCGGCCATCAGCGGTCCCACCAGGCGCGCGGCATTCACCATGAACGAGTTCAGCGCGATGGCGTTGGGCAGGTCGGACCGGTCGTCGAGCATCTGGATGATGAACGACTGGCGCGTCGGCACCTCGAACCCCCGGACGAGGCCCGTGAAAAAACTCAGCGCGATGATGTGCCAGACCTCCACCGTCCCGGTCAGCGTGATGGCGGCCATGGCCAGCGCCTGGGCCATGGCCAGCGTCTGGGCGACGATCAGGGCCCGCCGCCGGTCCCACCGGTCGGCCAGCACGCCCGCCAGCGGGGCCACGACGAACGTCAGAATCTGGGCCGTAAACCCCACCACCCCCAGCAGTATCTTCGAGTCCGTCAGCCGATAGACCAGCCACCCCATGGCCACGCTCTGCATCCACGTGCCGGTTACGGAGATGCTCTGGCCGATGAAGTAGAGTCGGAAGTTGCGATGCCTGAGCGAACGGATGATGGACTTCATGACGGGGACCTGCGGTCAGGTGGATGCGGTCGATTCACGATCTCGCCTTCCCGGACGCCGCCATTTTAAACCCCGCCCGCCACCGGGTGCCACCGGCAAATCTCGCAACGAGACCCTGGCGGCGTGCCAAGAGTTTCTGACGCGGGTGGCATGCCCAGAGCCTGCCCGCCTTGGGCGGGCCGTCGTGAGCATTTTGCATCGTGAATCGCAACCGGCCATCGGAGCATGACTTGTAGCGCGGGGGTTTACCCCCCGCGCCACGTGTCCTAAGCCCCACGACCGCGGGGGATGAACCCCCGCGCTACAGCCTGTGCTCGCCGCGCCTCGTATACCCACGACCGCGGGGGATGAACCCCCGCGCTACAGCGGTGGATGCAAAACGCTCGCCGTTGCCTGGGCATGCTCCGCGGCACGCAGGCGGCAGTCGTCAGTCAGCGGCATTCACGATCTGGCGCCAAACGTGCTCAGGAACATGACCACGATCACCACAAGCGACGAGACCGCGACAACGGCCTTGTGCCGGCGCATGTCGTGGTTGACGATCCAGAGCGGAAAGTACGTCAGCGGGGCGTAGATGCAGATCGCCAGGGGTATGCCCGCGAGCAGCAGCGGAAACGAGAGGACGAACGGATTCCGCGTGCAGACCCCTTCGATGAGACCGATGGCGACGACCGTCGCCAGGAAGAGTCTCCAGCCTGACCATTGGCGACGGAAAATAAGATACGAAAAGGCCAGTGGATACCCCAGGTAGAACACGAGCAGCAGGGGGCCATACGTGGTGAAGTAAGAAAGCCTGAACCCGCCCGCTGTCCCCAGATCGATAATGACCCAAAGCAGGAACCCCAGGAGGACGTATTGGACCGGCCTTGATCGGGCGGTTACTCGCCACATGCCAAGGTCTCCGCTGCGATGCTGCTTTCCGAAGTCGCGATGCTACTTCGCCACGAATCACGCGCCAGCACGCCCTGCGCGGCCATCATTCGGGCCGCCGGTGCCGGTGTCTCGACTGCGGTCTGCTGCATATTGACAAGGAGTACGTGTAACGAACGAACAATCAGCCTGATCGGCGCGGCTTGTCCGTGTCCGCTGCAGGCTCTTGTTCGGCTCTTCTCTCTCTCGCCCCAGGGGAGGAAGGCATGATATCGTGCATATGCATGCGGTAGCGTTCATAGAGTTCCGGACTCCCTGCCTCGAAGCATAGATGCCTTATTGCACGGTCCATACGCCGCACCATGGGTACGCCCACGTCTCCGTGTTCGCGAGCGGTGAAATACAGCAGTTCAGTGAGATTGTCGAGCAGTTCCATCATGGCTCGTGGACCAATTCTCGATGACCTGTGGGCACGTTCTGCGTTCATTCGAGTCAGTTCGAGGATTTCTTCCAGAATATCTCTTTCCGGGCGCCGCTCCCTTTCGGCCCCTTTCTCGTGGGTCCCCAGAATTTCAGCAACCTGCTCCTCTAATTCTGGCCACCACTTGTCGAAGACGCTTTCAAGAACCGATGTCTCCAGCTTGGCCTCTCCGGCAGTGCTGTTGATCGTGGACACTAGGCGTTTAAAGTCGTCGCGCACGAACTTCGTTGCCTGGAAGCTTGTCAAAGGCCCCTTCACATCTGCCGCATCCAAGTTAAAAAGGAGTGTGCACACGCGCGCCTTATCGAGACTCTTCGATAAGGCGCCCGACTCAAAGAGTATCCAAGGCCTTTCGGTATTGTCCTGCGTGAGGCAAATGACGCCGACGTTCGATGTTTCCAGTTCCTTGGCGATTTCCGAATTCCACTTTGCCCCCTTCTCGATGTCGTCGGGCGAGAAGTAGGGCTTGACGTACTGCAAAGTGGCCGGAAGCCAGTTACGCAACGCTTCGCCGAGTTTCCGACTCAAGTCCCCGCTCCATCTTATGAATACCTTTGTCGCCATGTTCCTTGTCCTTCCCAAATGTGGGCATAACAATGTGCCAGCTGATCCGCCTGACACCCCAAGCCCGGCTTGGAGTGCCGTATAGGGGCCGGCCTTCGCGGCGTGCCTACCGTGCGTTCATCATGCTGATGAACTTGTCCCACGCGATCCACTTTCCGTGGCTCCTGTCAGTTCTGCCTTTGCACCAGATAAGGCCGGTCTTGGTCAAGTACACATCGCCAAGCTGCTTGCTGTTGTCCGGGCTGCGCACTTCAAACTCGATGCCCTTGGACTTGACCTGCATGTCTATTCCCAGACTCTTGATCAATACGCGCATTGACTTCTCCTTTCTCGTTCGGTTAGGAACGGGGTCGCGTTCCCGAAGTGGCTGGAAATCGGGGGTCGGCGCGACCCCTATGCGAAGCCCCATCCGGCCCGCCGTCCGAACGGGACGGCCCCCACTCTACCCGGCCTCCTTGTCCCTGTCAAGGACCGATACGTCGACCAATGTCGTTGCACGCGAGATTCGATACCTTGGCCGACGGCACGCCCTACGCGCCCATCATGCGCCGCCGCTGGCGCTGCCTGGACTGTGGACAAGTGAGAATCGACAAGGAACACGCCCAACGCCCAGCATGAGCGGCTTGCAGTGCCAGCCGCTGCAACCGGTTGCCAGACCGCGAGCTATTTGCCCTTCTTGTTGTGCGGAGGTTTGGCGCGAGAGATGATCCGTCTCTCCTTGGTCTCTGCCTCTTTGATGGTGCCCATCTGCTCGATCCGAACTTTCGCTCCCGGAACATGGTCTTTGCCGCCCGGGAGGTGCTCCTTCAGTCGCTCTTGGACGCGGCCTCGTTGCGCGACGCCAGTGTAGTTGTTGCTGCCTCCAGCTGTCAGGATCTTGTAGACGACGGGCTTGTTATCCGGGAGCTTTTCCACGCCCTTCTGATTTAACGGTACCGTTTTCTCTGCCATTGAACATTCCTCCTTTTGCTTTCTAACAATGCCTAGGTCGATCCGCTTGACGCCCCAAGCTCGATCTGGTGTGCCGCATGAGACGCCCGCGACTCTAGACTACGTGCTGAAATGGAGTATACGCGGCAGACCCGAACTGTGCCAATACATTCCGATGTCAGACTGGCATGGGTGTGTGGGTGCGTGTTGTGGCAGCCCCGCCAGGGGCGTCAGGTAATAGCCCGCGGCGTGAGCCGTGGGTAGGCGGGCGGAGGGGGCCACGTTCGTTTTTTGCAGTTGAGCCCCGGCAGGGGCGAGAGAAGGCGGGCGGGTCGATCGTCCTGTTGCCCCTTCGGGGCTCGAAGGAATGAGACGGGGCGACGCGGTCTCCCACGGCTTGCGGCGTGGGTTATTCTCTATCGTGCCTTCGGCACTCGATCCCCCGGCGGTGCCGGGGGCTTACCGGGCGGGGGCGCGACGGCGTTTGTCGGCAGCCCATCCCCGGGCTCGCGTCCGGGGCTACAGACCAGCCGCCCCTGACGGGGCTGCCACACGATGCGGCCACGGCCGTGCAGGTTCAGGCGGCGGGGGATTCGGTTTGCACTTCGCCGGTCGCGCGGTATGATTCGCGCGGCGGTCCGGGGGGCGGACTGCGAGGGCTTCGGCCGTGGTCCTTTTGTGGGGGTGTGCACCATGATTCACTTCACGTGCGACCTGTGCGGCAAGCCGCTGCTGGCCGACGAGGACATTCGGTACGTCGTCAAGATCGAGGTCTATGCCGCCTACGACCCGATGGAGATTGCGCCGGAGGACCTCCAGGACGACCGGTCCGACGAGATCCGCGACCTCCTGGACGAGATGGCCGACATGGACCCCGAGCATCTGGAGGACCAGGTCTACAAGTCGTTCCGGTTCGACCTGTGCGGTGCGTGCCACGCCGCGTACCTCAAGGACCCGTTGTCGCGGGGGATGCGTCTGCGGGCGCGCTTCGAGACCAACTGAGGCTACTTGGTCAACTCCGCGTGGGTGCCGGACAACCTGACGCGGCGGCCTGGGAAGGCCGCCGCGCAACAGGTGAAGGAGGCGACAACGTATCACTGAGACTCGCCCGCGCCGTGCCGCGCGGCCGACCGGTGGAGTGCCAGCCGCCATGCCCATGACGATTACCGAGAAGATCATCGCCGCCCACTGCGGTCGCGACGCCGTCGCGCCCGGCGATTTCGTGTACGCCTCGGTCGACATCGCCCTGGGCAACGACATCACGGCCCCCATCGCCATCCGCGAGTTCACCGAGGCCGGCATCGAGCGCGTCTGGGATCGCGAGCGGGTGGTGCTGGTGCCCGATCACTTCACGCCCAACAAAGACATCGCCAGCGCCCAGCAATCGAAGGTGCTTCGCGACTTCGCCCATGCCCAGGGCCTGACGCATTATTGGGAGGTCGGCCGCGTGGGCATCGAGCACGCCCTCCTGCCCGAGCAGGGCGTCGTGGGGCCCGGCGACCTGGTCATCGGTGCCGACAGTCACACGTGCACTTATGGCGGCCTGGGCGCGTTCGCCACGGGCGTCGGATCGACCGACCTGGCGGCCGCCATGGCCATCGGCACGGTCTGGCTCCGCGTGCCGGAGTCGATGAAGTTCGTGTTCACGGGCGTGCGCGGCCGGTGGATCGGCGGCAAGGATTTGATTCTGCACACGATCGGCCAGATCGGCGTCTCCGGGGCGCTGTACCGGGCCATGGAGTTCACGGGCCCGGTCATCGAGTCGCTGCCGATGGACGACCGGCTCACGATGTGCAACATGGCCATCGAGGCGGGCGCCAAGAACGGCATCGTCCCGCCCGACCGGGTCACGCGCGAGTACGCCGAGGGCCGGCTCGAACGCCCCGCCGTCTACCACGCCAGCGACCCCGGTGCCACGTACGCCCAGACCCACGAGTGGGACGTTTCGGACCTCGAACCCGTCGTCGCGTGCCCCAACCTGCCGGAGAACGCCAAGCCGGTCTCGGCGGTGGCGGGCGTGCGGCTGGACCAGGTCGTCATCGGCTCGTGCACGAACGGACGGCTGAGCGACCTGAAGGTGGCGGCCAGCATCCTCCGCGGTCGCCAGGTGGCCGACGGCCTGCGGTGCATCGTCATCCCGGCCACGCCGGAGATTGAGCGCGAGGCCCTGCGCCGAGGCTGGCTAGAGATCTTCATGGAGGCCGGGGCGGTCGTCTCTCCGCCGACGTGCGGGCCGTGCCTGGGCGGGCACATGGGTGTCCTGGCCGAGGGCGAGGTCGCCCTGGCCACCACCAACCGCAACTTCACCGGCCGCATGGGACACCCGGGGAGCCACGTGTACCTGTCGGGTCCCGCCGTTGCGGCCGCCAGCGCCGTCACCGGGTGCATCACCCATCCGGACGAGGTGGCGTAAACCATTTCAGATTTGAGATTTCAGATTGCAGATTGCGGATTTCGGATTGCGCCGCGTGCCACTGGCTGCTTGCAGCCAGTGCCGCCAGAACACTGGCGGACAAGCCGCCAGTGGCACCCGGTGATTTCGGATTGCGCGGCGGCCATCCTTTTCTTTGCGCGGTGGGTACGGGGACCCACCGCGCACAAGCGCAAGCGAGGAGCACGGCCGGGCAAGACCGGCCGTGGCACCCGGCGTAACCATTTCGGATTTCAGATTTCGGATTTCAGATGGCGCGCGAGCGCCGTCCCGAGGTCCGTCGGCCCGATCACCCCTTTGCCGACACGCCGGGGATGAACGTGTCCGTGGGCCTGAGCGTCAGGACGTACTCCGTCAGCAGCCGGATCGTCTGGTCGAGGTCCTTCAGGCTGACGACCTCGACGGGGGTGTGCATGTAGCGGTTCGGCACGCTTACCAGGGCCGCGGCGGCACCCGCCCGGTTGACCTGGATGGCGTTGGCGTCGGTGCCGGTGGCGCGCGGTTCGGCCTGGAACTGGTACGGGATCCGCTTGGCCTTGGCCACGCGCTCCAGGCCCGCGCCCACGACCGCGTTGATGTTGGGCCCGCGGCAGAGGATCGGGCCGCCGCCTACCTTGACGTCGCTGAAGCGCCGCTTGTCCTTCTCCATGCCGGGGAAGTCTGAGGCGTGCCCCACGTCCACCGCGATCCCCACGTGCGGGTCCAGTCCGAACGCGCTCGTCCGGGCCCCGCGCAGGCCGATCTCCTCCTGCACCGTGCTCACGCTCCAGAGGGCCACGCGGGGTTTGCGACGGGCCGCCTCGATCAGCGTCTCCATGACCACGAACGCGCCCACGCGGTCGTCGAACCCGCGCGACACGGCCAGGTCGTTCAGCAGGTACTTCAGGCCGACGTCCAGCGTCACGGGGTCGCTGACGCGGGCGCGCTGGCGGGCGTCCTTGGCGTTCTTGGCCCCGATGTCGATGAAGAGGTCTTCCATCTTCGGCACGGCCTTGCGTTCCTCCTCCGAGAGCAGGTGGATGGCCTTGCGGCCGATGAGGCCCTGCACGGGCCCCTGGGCGCCGTGGACGAGAACGCGCTGCCCCGCCAGGACGTTGGCGTCGTACCCCCCGATGGCCTGGAAGAAGAGGTACCCGTTCTCGTCGATGTGCGTGACCATCAGGCCGATTTCGTCGATGTGCCCGGCCAGCATGACCCGCAGGGACGCCTCGCCGTTCACCCCCGCCAGGACGTTGCCGTGGACGTCGGTCCGGACCACGTCGCACCGCCCGGTCAGCCGTTGGCGCACGACCTCCTGGCCCTCCTCCTCAAAGCCCGAGGGCGACCACGACGCCATCAGGTCTTCCAGGAACTGCTGCCGTTCTTTCTGCATGTCGCGCTCCTCCTGTGTGTGGCCGTGTCGCCGTGTCCCTATCGTATCGCCTTCGCGCGCCGACGGTCGGCGTTTTACGATTGCCTGTTCACACCACCACTTGGGCACGGTGGGTCCCCGTACCCACCGCGCCAGCCCGCAGTCGAACCGCTAGCGCGGCGGGTGCGGGGACCCGCCGCGCCAATCGCGCGGCCCGTCGCGTTGCTGCCCTAACCCACCTGGACGCGTACCAGGTGGTCCTTGCGGTCGTCGACCATGTGGATCTTGCCGTCGGGCTGGGCCACGTTGTCGATCCGCACGCTCCGGACCTTCCACGTCGCGGGACCCACCACGCTGATTTTGATATGGTACTGCGTCTCGCGGTACCGGTAATGGATGGTGTACCCCTTCCATCCGGGCGGCAGGACGGGGGAGAGCGTCAGCGTGTCGGCGTCCCGCGTCAGGCCCAGGAGGTTCTCGATGAGCAGCCGGTACATCCACGCGGCGGCGCCGGTGTACCAGGTCCACCCGCCTCGGCCCTCGTGTCCGCGGGCGGTGTAGACGTCGGCGGCCATCACGTACGGCTCGACCTTGTAGCGGGCGATGCGTTCGGGCGTGTCGCCGTGGTGGATCGGGCTGAGCGCCGTCGTCAGCCGCCACGCCATGTCGGACTGGTGCAGCCCCGCGGCCGCCATCGCCACCCAGACGGCGGCGTGCGTGTACTGGCCCCCGTTCTCGCGGACGCCCGGCACGTAGCCCTTGATGTACCCGGGGTCCCACGGGGCGCCGTCGAACGGCGGCTCGAACAGTTTGACCAGTTGCAGGTTCCAGTCCACCAGGTTCTCGTAGACCGACTGCATGGCCATGGCGGCCCGGTCGGGGGCGGCGGCGCCCGAGAGGACGGCCCACGACTGCGGCAGGGAATCGATGCGGCACTCCGGGCTCTGGGCCGAACCCAGCGGGGCCCCGTTGTCGAAGTACGCCCGGCGATACCACCGGCCGTCCCAGCCGCCGGTCTCGATGCTGGCCCGCAGCGTCTCGGCGGTCTCCAGGCACTTCGTGGTCGTGGCGTGGTCGTTGCGGCCCAAGGCCAGGGGGGCGAACCGCTTCAGCAGGTCGTACAGGAAGAAGGCCAGCCACACGCTTTCGCCCTTGCCGTCCTTGCCGACGCGGCTCAGGCCGTCGTTCCAGTCGCCGCAGCCGATGAGCGGCAGGCCGTGCGGGCCGAACGTCAGGCTCCGGCGGATCGCCCGGACGCAATGGTCGTACAGCGAGGCCGCCTCGTCGGCGACCTGCGGCAGGTCGTAGTACGATTCCTCGTTCTCCTCGAGGGGCCGCCCTTCGATGAAGGGGACCATTTCGTCGAGCACGCCCGTGTCGCCGGTGCCGACGACGTATCGGCAGACGGCGTAAGGCAGCCAGAGGTAATCGTCGGAGAACCGCGTCCGCACGCCGCGCCCCGTCGGCGGGTGCCACCAGTGCTGGACGTCGCCCTCGCGGAACTGGCGCGACGCGCACGAGAGCAGGTGCTGGCGCATCAGCCAGGGGCACTCGTGCAGAAAGGCCATGGAGTCCTGCAACTGGTCGCGGAACCCGAACGCCCCGCCCGACTGGTAATGCCCGCTCCGGCCCCAGAACCGGCCGGCCACCGTCTGGTACAGAAGCCAGTGGTTGGCCAGCAGGTCGACGGCCGGGTCGGGCGTCTCGACGTACACGCCGCCCAGCAGCCGCTTCCAGAAGTCCCAGACGGTCTCCAGGACCACCCGGGCCCCGTCGACGCCGCCGTACCGGTTCAGCAGGTCGTGGGCCTGTTGCTCGCTTCGCGCGGCCCCCAGGACGAAGACGACCTGCCGCTCCTGCCCGGCCGGCACCGTGACGAACGCCTGGATGGCGCCGCACGAGTCGACCCCCGGGCCGATGGTGTCGCTGAGGCGCTGGCGGTGCATGGCGGCGGGGTCGGCCGGCGACCCGTTGCGGCCGAGGAACTCGGTGCGGTCGCCGGTCAGGCTGCGGTCGAGTTCGCTCGACTGGAAGAACGCCACACGCGAGGCGAAGTCGGTGCCGTAGGCGCTGGTGGCCATGATGGCGCCGGTCTGCGGGTCGAGCCGCGTCGCCACGTGCATGGCGCCGCGGTCGCGGGTCTGACCCAGAACCCACTCGCAGAACCCCGTGACGCTCAGCCGCCGGTCGCGGTCCGACAGGTTCCGCAGCGTGACCAGGGCGAACTTGACGGGCTCGTCCGTCGCCACGTACACGTACATCTCCGTGAAGAGACGCTGCTCGGTGTGCTCGAAGGCCGAGTACCCCAGGCCGTGCCGGCAGACGTACGGCGTGGGGCCGGGGGCCGGCCGAGGCGTCAGCGACCAGAAGCGGCCCGTCTCTTCGTCGCGGACGTAATACGCCTCGCCCATCGTGTCCGAGACCGGGTCGTTGTACCACGGTGTCAGCCGGTACTCGTGGGCGTTTTCGAACCACGTGTACCCGCCGCCCGACTCCGTCACGATCGAGCCGAACTCCGGGTTGGCCAGGACGTTGGTCCACGGCGCCGGCGTGGCCGCACCGGGCGGCAGGATGGTGACGTACTCGCGTCCGTCGGGCGTGAAGCCGCCCAGACCGTTGAAGAACGCCAGGTCGCGCCGGGGCAGGTCGGCCTCGCCCGGCAGCAGCGGCTCGGGGCTCCGGACCGGCCGGTGTTCGGGCATAGGGGTCTTGGTGCGGCGGCGGCGGTCGGCCTGTTCGGCCAGCGTGCCGCCGCGGTCCGACAGCACCAGCCGGGCCACCGATTGGAGCAGCAGCCGGTCGTCTTCGGGCAACTGGTCGGTGCTCCGGATGAAGACGCCCCCCTGCTGGTCCATCGCGGAGGCCATCGGCCCGGCGTTCACCACGCCCATGATCTGGTCCCACAGGCTCTGCCGGTACCCGGAGAAGGCGTCGACCCAGATGACCAGGTCGGCCCGCAGACCCTTGCTCCGCCAGTATCCGTGGGCCTGGGTGATCCGGCGGACCAGTTCCAGGCCCGACTGGTCGGTCACGCGGACCAGGACGATGGGCAGATCGCCCGAGATACCGTACCGCCACAGGTCGGCCTGGCCCTTGCGGTTGCGGGCCAGCAGCGAGGCATTGGCCCGGTACCGCGCATTGGCAAAGACGACCGATCCGGCCAGCCGCGCAAACAGCAGCGCGTCGGCCTCGGTGCCCTGCAACTGGTGCAGCAGGATCTGGCTCTGCGTCCAGGCGAGTTCGAAGACGCGGTCGGCCAGGCGCCGGTCGTGGTACCGGTCGACCAGGGCCATGGCCTCGTCGCGGTTCTTGCCGACGCCGGCGATGACGTCGACGACGACCACGTCGCCGGGCCCGAGGCGGAGGCGCCGCCGGACGGCGATGCTGGGATCGAGCACCGCCCCGGCCGTGTTCGACAGGGGCCCCGCGTGTTGCAGCGCCTCCGGGTAGGCCGACGTGCGTCCGCGGCCGATGAAACGCGCCCGGTCCGTCTCGAACGAGGCCCACGGCATGATCTTGTCGGCGTGGACGATCATGGCGTGGCACATCCAGGGGGGCGTCTCCTCGCTGGAGCGAGGCCGGCGGCTGACGAGGATGGCCGACTTCTCGGGCAGCGTCTCGGTCTGGATGAACAGGGCGTTGAAGGCCGGGTGGGCCAGGTCGACCGCTTGTTCGGCCAGCGCCACCTCGGCGAACGACGTCAGTTCCAGCGTCCGGGTCTTGTTCGACAGGTTCGTCAGCGTGATGCGGCGCAGTTCGATGTCGTCTTCCGGCGACACCGAAATCTGCGTGTGGGCCTCGATCTGCCGGTGCACCGTCCGGAACTCGGCCCGCGCTTGCGAGAACACGGCCTCGTAGCGGCCGACCCGGCGGCCGAGGGGTTGGTGCGTGCACGACCACGTGTGACTGTCCTCGACGTCGTGCAGGTAGAAGAACAGGCCCCAGTTGTCGCGCGTCGGGTCTTCGCGCCACCGCGTCAGCGCCAGGTCGTGCCACCGGCTGAACCCGCCGCCCGCGCTCGTGACCATGACGTGGTACCGCCCGTTGGACAGCAGGTGGACCTCCGGCACCGGCGAGTCCGGGTCGGCATAGGCCCGCATGGTGGCCTCGCGGTCGGCGTCGCCCGGTTCGCGGTGGATGAGCGGCACCTGCCGATGCTCTTGCCGCGCGCTCGCCCGCGCCACCGGCACCCGCTCCTGCAGCAGCAGGACGGTGGCCCGGACCCGCGGTTCCATCATGAACCGGCGCTGCATGGGCTGCCCGAGCAGCGTGTGGGCCATCGCCAGCAGGCTCATCCCGCCGTGATGGGCCATGAACGACCGGACCACCGCGAACTCCTTGTCGGCGGGCACGCGGCTGGGGGTGTAATCGACGGCCTCGTACAGGCCGAACCGGCCCACCATGCCCAGCTGGGCGAGCGTCTGGAGGTTGGCGCACGCTTCCTTCGGCGCGACCATCAGCGCCAGGGCCGACGCGTACGGTGCCACGACCAGGTCGTCGGCCAGGCCGCGCTTCAGACCCAGTTCCGGCACGCCGAACGCCCGGTACTGGTAGTTCATCTGGACGTCGACCTGGTTGTAGCACGACTCGGAGATGCCCCAGGGCACCCGCTGCCGCCGGCCGTACTGGATTTGCCGCTGGACGGCGTTGCGGCAGGCCCGGTCCAGCAGCGTCCCCTCGAAGTTCGGCATGATGAGCAGCGGCATGAGGTACTCGAACATCGACCCGCTCCACGACATGAGCGTGGGCCGGTCGAGGCCGGGCGTCAGTTGCCGCCCCAGCAGAAACCAGTGTTCCTGCGGCAGCCGGCCCTGGGCCACACCCAGAAACGAGCACAACCGCGACTCCGACGCGAACAAATCGTAATACCCCGGGTCGCGGCGGCGACCGTCGAGCGCAAAGCCGATCGAGAGCAGTTTCCGCGACCGGTCGTACAGAAACTCCAGGTCGATCTCCGAGAGTTCCTGGCATCGCAGGGCCAGGTCTTCGAGGGCACGGATCCGGGCCGACGCCCGTTCGCTGGCCTCGGTAATGTGGGCCCGCAGGCGCCGCAGCGGTTCGTCCGGCGACGCCTCGGCCGGCGCCTGGTTGCCGAGAAGTTCGTCGACGCGCGGGCCCAGTCGCCGGTCGAGTTCCACCAGGTCCTTGAGCGTCTCGACGCGGTCGAGTTCTTTGCGCAGGCGGCCGACGGTGTCGACCGCTCCCTCACGGTCGCGGCTCGGATCGGCGCGGCTCGGCTGGTCGGGGCTCGGATCGGCGCGGCTCGGATCGGCGGCGAGCCACGGCGCGAGGTAAGCCAGGTCGTTGAGCAATCCGTCGGCCTGGCGCCTGAGGGCCGCCAGCCAGAACACCATGCCCGTGTCGTGCTGGCAATGGCGGGCCACGCGGTTCAGGTCGGTGGCCAGTTGCCGCACGGCCCGCTCGATGGCGGCGGGCGCGGCGGCCGTCTCGGCGAGACGCTCCAGATGGTCGCGGACCGTCTGGACGACCTGCTGGACGTTCTCGCGCACGCGCGCGTCGACGATGCGGGCCAGGGCCTTCTGGGCCTCTTCCTCGAGGACGCCGGCGACGTCTCGAAGGCCCTCGAGCCACCGAGCGGGCACGATGCGGCCGGTCATGAGTTCGAGCATGCCGCCCCGCAGGGCCACCAGGCAGCAGGCCAGGTTTCCGCTGTCGACCGTGGAGACGTAGCTGGGGTGCAGCGGCTCGCAGGTCCAGGTGTCGTACCAGTTGAGGAAATGGTCGCGGTACCGGGGCAGGCGTTCGAGGGTGGCGAAGGTCTTCTCGGTCCGCTCAATCAGGGCGCCGACCGTCAGGTACCCGAAGTCGTGGGCGGCCAGGTTCGAGAGCAGGGCCAGGCCGACGTTGGTGGGGGAGGTCCTTTCGCTGACGCGGTTCTGGGGTTGTTCCTGGAAGTTGTCGGGCGGCAGCCAGTTCTGGTTGGGTCCCACGAAGTGCTCGAAGTACGCCCACGTCCGCCGGGCCAGGCCCTGGAGAAAGCGAGTCTGGTCGCCGGTGAAATGGGCCTCGCGCCGCTTCAGCGGCCGGCTGATGACCCACGCCGCCAGCGGTCCGACCGCCCACGCCCCCAGGATGGCCCACGCGACGGGCGGCACGGCAATGCCGAGGCCGAGCACCGCCGCCGCCGTGGCGGCGGCGAGGGCCGGGGCCGCCCACATCTCGCGGAGCGTCGGCCCCAGGCCCGTCCGGACGCTGCGCTCGGCGGCGTGGGCGGTCAGCCATTCGAGCAGGTGCCGATGGCTGACGAGCGTCCGCCAGGCCACGCGGGCAATGGCGTCCACGTGTGTGATCGCCTCGAACGGCAGCAGCGCCAGGTGCAGCGCGCTGATGGCCAGTTGCCGGCCGGCGGTCATGACTGCGTGCCGCAGGTGCGCCGTCCACAGGAGCTTGCTTGGCTTGGCCACCAGGGCCCAGAGCGTCCGCACGACGTCGGGCGCGAAGTAGATGGCCAGCAGCCAGAACGTCCAGGCCGGCTGGACGTCGGGCAGGGCCAGCCACCCGCCGATGAGCAGGGCCAGGGCGACGGGCGGCACGAGGCTTCGCCGCAGGTTATCGAAGATCATCCAGCGGGGCAGGCGGCCCAGGGGGTTGGGGGCGCGGCTGCCGTCGGGCGTGGGGACGCGCGGCATGAGCCAGGGGGCGATCTGCCAGTCGCCGCGGATCCACCGGTGACGGCGCTTGACGTCGGCCAGGTACCGGGCGGGGTGGTCCTCGATGAGTTCGACGTCGCTCAGGAACCCGCACCGGGCGAAGCATCCCTCGATGAGGTCGTGGCTGAGGATCCGGTTGTCGGGGAACCGGCCGCCCACCGCCTCGTCGAAAGCCTCCAGGTCGTAGATGCCTTTGCCGATGAACTGGCCACGCCTGAACAGGTCGTGGTACACGTTCGAGACCTGGCGCGTGTACGGGTCGATGCCCACCTCGCCGGCAAACAGCCGCGCAAACAGCGACCGGCTGGCCCCCGCCAGGCCGATGGCGATGCGCGGCTGGAGGACGCCGTACCCGTGCCGGACGCAGCGTGTCTCGGGGTCGAGGATGGGCCGGTTCAGCGGATGGGCGATGGCGCCGACCATCCGGGCGGCGGTCTCGGGCGGTAGTTGGGTGTCGGTGTCGAGGGGAATGACGTACCGGACCTGGCGGAGGATCTCGACGTCGCCGACGACCATCGCGAACGCCCCCGCCGGCCCGCCACGAAGCAGACGGTTGAACGCCATCAGTTTGCCGCGCTTCCGCTCCTGGCCCATCCAGACGCCTTCCGCGGCGTTCCACGTCCGCGGACGGTGCAGCAGGAAGAAGATGGGCTGGCTGGGCTCGGCGTACGTGGCGTTCAGGTTGCGGACGCCCATGACGGCGAGGCGCAGGGTGTCGTCGTCGTCGGGCATCGACTCCTGGGGCGCGTCGGGAAAGTCGGTCAGCAGGCCGAACACCAGGTTGGGGCTGCGGTTGGCGAGGTAATGGATTTCGAGGCTCTCCAGGAGCGCGTCGGCCGCCCGCCGCGACGTGAGCAGCGTCGGTATGACCACCGCCGCCATGTGCTCGCGCGGGACGCCCTTCGAAAAATCGAGCCGCGGCAGCCCCCGCACCGGTACCAGCACCGTCGCCAGCCAGTTGATGAGCGAGATGACCGACTGCGATACGAACACCAGCAGCGCCACCGTGACCGGCGCCAGCCACGCCCAGCCGTACACCACGAGGCTCTTCGTCAGGAGCACCAGCGCGCCGGTGGCGACGGCCGTGGCGACCGCCTCGCCCAGAACGTAGACCCAGGGAAGCCATCGCCCAATCCGGCGGTTCAGGCGCCGGCGCAGCGGCGGCCGGCAGCCCAGGGCCTGTTCGAGGTCCGCCCGCCCGGCCCGGATGAGGAACCAGCCGACGTGGCCGTGACGCGGGTCGGCCTCGGGGTCGGCGGCCTGTTGTTCGGCCATGCGGACGGCGGCGGCGGCCACCTCGTGCTCGTCCTGGCGGCCCCAGCGGGCCAGTTCCTCGACGACGTGGCGGTAGGCGTCGCGCGTGGCGAAGTCCATCGTCGGATACACGCCCGCCGGGTCGCGCCGCAGGGCGGCCTCGGTCGCGCTGAGGGCCTCGACGAAATCGTGCCAGTCCATCGCCGTCAGCGTCCGCAGGCTCGTGATGCTGTTGGCGATGGAAATGCGGTCGGCGGCCTGGTCGTGGCTCTCGGCCCGCAGAATCTGCTCGATCGTCTGGCCGCGCTCGGCCAGTTCCTGCTCGATCCAACTGATGATTAGCGCCAGGGCCGGGTGCTGGCCCTGGAGGCCCGTGCACAACTCGGCGATGAACGCCTGCGACATCTTGGGCGAGGCCCGGACGAAATCGGCCAGTTCGGTAATCAGCCCCTTGGGCTGCGTGTGGACCACCTCGAGGAACCGCCGGGCCCACCCGAGCGCCCGGTCGCGGTGACGCCGCCGCGACGCCGTCCGATACGACACCCGCCGCAGGTTCTCCAGCAGCGCCAGCCGCAGCATGATGGGCACGGCCCACAGTTCGCCCAGGCCCAGCGGCAGGACCGTCTGGAACCCCTTAATGAACCGCGACAGGTTCTCCATGTCGACGTGCCCGTCGGTGTGCGACACCAGTTCCAGCGCCAGTTCGTGGACCCGCGGGAATCCCTTGAGGGGTCCGGTGGCGAGGCGCGGCAACTGTCGGCTGTAACCGGGGGGCAGGTGCTCGCGGGCAATGTCGATCTGCTCTTCGACCAGGTAGTAGTTGTCGAGGAGCCAATCGGCGCCGGGGGCCGTCTGGAGGCCTTTGCCGACGGCATCGGCCACCACCTGGTACGATCGGCGGATGACCTGCTCGTTCTCGCGCAGACGGCCCAGCAGCACCTCGGGGCCGGGGGTGGGGTCGATCTGCTGGTCCACGGCGAGGCGGCGGCCGTGGGTCTCCAACTGGCCGAGCGCAAAGAGTTCGGCCCGTAGCGGGTGCTCGGCTTCGGCCGGTCGGTCGGTCTCCTGGCCGAACAGACGGCGCCAAGACGGCCCCCTCAGGGACGATAGAAAACTGTTTGGGCTCATTCGCTCCAGCCGATGCTCGGCGCCGACCGGCCGCTGCCGGGACCGCTGACGCCGACGATTCGCTCTCGGGTATGCCGGCCGCCCCGTCCGAAGGCCGGATCGCTCCCAGGCGGGGCTGCCGAAGGGACCCTCCCGACACCTGTCTTACCTTGCGGACGCGCGCCCTGTCAAGCCTAACGCGGTCCGCGGTGGGAAGTCCCCCAGACATCGTATCCCCCCGGCGTTGTCTTCATCGGTCAACACAAGGGGTTTTCCGCCGCCAAAGTGCGTTCGCAGCGCGGCCCCTGCGGCCGGTTTCGCCGCGCCAGCCCCCGCCGTTATACGCTTTAGGAACACGACCTCTTGCCGCGGGGGGCAAAATGGGCCTTGCGGAAGGCCCAAACCCCGTTTTCGACAGCGCCAGGGCCGATTTGACCACTTCTTGGTAAGATAGGCAAGGGGAAACGCGCGGTTTTTGATCGTTTTTTCGATTTTTGATCCGAACGCGCCGGAATCGGTCGTTTCGCGCGCCGTTTTGATCGTGAATGGACGGGCCTCAATATAAACTAAAGCATACCAAAGCCGCCCGCGGCTGGGCTGCGCGACGATTCTGGTGCGTGCGAAGCACGCACCCTACTTGCCCGGCGCGCCTGCCGTCGTTTAGCCGCGGGCGGTACGCCCGCGGGCTTGAGCGCGGCGGGCTAATCCTACAACGCCAGTTCGCTACTTCATCCCGCCTGGCGGCCTTCCTAGGCCGCCAGGAACACTCTTCAGGCCCGATCGCGGCGGCCGGGGAAGGCCGCCGCGCAAGTGGCGTTGATGGCTCAG
>Ga0307378_10005583_pt1 | contig 17466 bp, 29 predicted proteins | sample UN1MG_FD_202238 | JGI IMG/M metagenome (GOLD analysis project Ga0307378, IMG submission 202238) | Soil microbial communities from Risofladan, Vaasa, Finland - UN-1 | ecosystem: Environmental > Terrestrial > Soil > Coastal area > Acid sulfate soil | place: Finland: Risofladan, Vaasa | collected... | reverse complement strand
ATCAGGGTAATGAAGTGTTAAATCATAACAATCTTTAATGAGTTCCTTTTTATCCTCTGGAATCTGAATTTGATCTTCGGTTTTTCCTCTTAGAATATCTGCTAGTACCTCATAAATTTTTGTGGCCTTCATTATACTTTCTTACTTTTAATTACCTTAGTTAAAAATTCACCAGAACTCATTCCACTCTTTAAACATGCAGTTTCCCCAATTCCTTCACCAAAATAAATCCTTCCGTTTCTTTCTACAATTTGAGATGTTCCTTCGTCTGCAATGTTCGGTGGTAACGCGCCTGCATTCAATGTTCTTTGCGAAGCAAAATTTCTGTCTTCAAATTTATCAAGGTCTGCGTCCCTTTTTGGAATTTTAGAGGGGTCTATGTATTTATATGAGTCTCGTATACGCTTGGATGGATCATCTGATTCAGATCCAGATCCCGTTGTCTTTGTGTTTTTCTTTGCGCTTTCTAGGTTTGGAACCAAGATTATTTCTCCTTCATTTAAAGTAAACGGGTTTGAAATTCCATTGTATTTCAAGATGTATTCGGCATAAAGCGTGTTGTTGTACACTGCCTGCGAAATTAAATCGGGTCTCATTACATAGTCCCTGGGAATCTTGAACATGTTGAATGACGTATAGTTATTCGACTGAAAATCAAACATAGATTTTGTCAAATCTCTAACGGTGTTTCCATCAGATTTTTTAAAGAATGGTTTTCTATCTATTGAACTTAAAAACATTATTTATATTTATTTTTTATCATCATTTGAATGTTATCCTTTACATATGTACTAATATACATTAATGCTTCACCGCTTTTTTGGGTTCCGTTTTTTAATACTTTGTCACCGTACAAAGCAACCCTTGTATACGAGCCACCTTGACCATACATGTTCCTGAAAGATTTTGATTCTATCACTACATCTCTGGCTGTAAATCCTTGACCGATTCCTCGTAACGTATCGGGGCTTAATTTGTCAGCCGGACCACCATCTGCATAAAATTTTTCTTCAGACATATATTTACCAAATCGTATTCCTGCATCATACCAGACTTTATAACAAATGTCCATTAAATCTCTTGAAAATTTATCGCCCAGATCAGCACTTTTCTCAAAACCAGTTTCAACCTCCTTTTGAGATTTTGGTTTAAAGACATCTTCCACGTCTTCCTTTATAAACTTTGCCTTCATTTTTACTTAAGTGATTTTAATGATACCCAGTCAACAGTTCTGTATGCACTTCTGAATAATGGATTATCTTTAGTTCTCGTAACATCATCCGCGTTTGGAGAAACCGCAGTGAATGCGCTTCGGTTCCAAACACTTACTGATCCCTGCATTGAGTTTTCTACCACCTTTGATGTACCAAATTTTCCACCAACGGTTGTGCTGTCCGCAACGGGAACCCTGTAATAAACGGGTTGCCTTCCGGTTCTTGGAACGTCAACTCCGGTTTTATTATCAATCTTAGATTCATCTTCTGCCGCACCTCTCATTGAATCCGGAAGATCGTAGATACGTCCCATACCACGGTTGAATATCGATTGGATGGCATCTCTATCTCTTGCCATTCCGTGTTCTAGTTTAACAATGACTCTCATTTCTGTTGGAAAATCATCGGGCCCAATTTCGTTTCCAAATTCTACCTCAACCGATTCACACACCAAGTTACCAATCATTGCGATTGGATTCAATGGGTTTCCTATCGTTACGTGCCACTCTCCAACCGGTTCGCCAATCAATAAAGCTTTTAAACCTTGTAGATATGGAATTTGTCCGTTTGATTTTTCTGCAGCATATTGTTTCACCAAGTTTCCCGCGATTCCGGTTCCACCGCCATATACGTTTTCAAGAGATCCAAAAAGATCTTTGTTTCCGCTTCCTGGTTTACCCAATATAGAATTAAAGAAGTTCTTGGCTTGTTCGATTATTCCACTTCCAGCTTCTTTTCCTTTACCAAGGAATTGTTTAATGGAGGATGCACCCCATTCAAGAGGTTTACCCGAATACCATTGCTGTATACCTTTATCTCCTCCTAGGAAAGGGTACGTCTGTGGGTTCCCCATGAACCTGTGTTGACCTCCCCAGAACACCGCTGCGGTTGATCCCATTATGAGGAAGTTTGAGAGTATATCGAGAAGAACAGCCTTGGTGTTGATTCCACCAACCGGTCTTGCAACGTAATCAAACTTTAATTCGATCCCGCTCATTTCAAATTTTATTCCAGCCGCACGTTTCTTAACTTTGGTTATCCTGTTAACGGGTCCAATGATTCTATTTTCGTATGGTCCATCCTCGTAAGGATCCGGCGGTAACATACCCTGGTTTAATACAGCTTGTTGGTTCCAGTTTCCAGTAGCAACGTTTAATTGCGATGCGAATTTGGTAAATCCTGGCCACAAAGCGCCTGGTCCCTGTTCAGCATTTGGCGTTTCAGTAGGGGTTACTTTCCAAACGTTTGCTTCAGCTTCATCCCACATGAAACCAGTAGTAAACTTAAGTATGTCTTTGAGCGTATTATCAGTTTCCTCTCCGAAATACGTAACAGCAGTTGCCATTGGTGGAAATGTTATCTTCTTAGCAGATCCACCCGGTTCAGTTCCAGAAGTAGTAATATCTTGAACAGCTGCAGACCCTTCATTCGCCTGCTCGTTTCCACTTGGAGCTCCCTCTGACATTGTACCGTCCATTCCCGGGAACTTAAGGTTGTCAATGATTGGAGCAGGAAACCTTCGTAAGGTTATCAGCCTATTGTTTGGTATTTTATTCCAGTGCTTACTGAATACAAAATCTGTAAAGTTATATGGAGTTCTTCCATATGGATCACCATTGCCCCACGAAATTAAAGAGGATGTTGTTGGGGTTTGGGATATGTTTAATTCTTTATCATCAATACTCTGATCAACCTCATACCATTTTCTTTGACCCTTTTGGTTGACTAAATATCTTCCACCCTTGGATCCATATAGCTTAACATATGCATAGTTATTCATTAACGCGGGAACACCAATGTAATAATCATCGTTTTGCATCTTCTCGACGTCTTTTCTTACCTTGTCAATAAGCTCTTGTTTCTTCTCTGCTTTTGAATTTTGTATGAATGATTCAGATACGGTGTATCCAATTGTTCCAGATTGTGCGTACATGGTGCTTATTGGTGTTAATGCGTACACGTTTTCGTTATCAATGACCAATCGATCTATCCTTCTATCAAAGGGTGATATTAACGGAGTGTCGGGGTTTGGCTCATCATTGGTGTTTAGATTAGCAAAAATATTGTTTTGGTTATCTTTCACCAAGTCTAATGCTCCATCAGCCTGTAAGCATTGTCCAAGCGCAGCCTGCGCTTCGCTTAAAAAATTAGCATGCACTGCGATTGGAGCAAGAAGCCTTAAATCATCTCCCTCAATGCTTTCGGCCTTTTTCTTAAAACGTTCTCTATCTTTTTCTTGATACTTTCGTTCAAGAACTTTAATATAAAGAGCGTTTACTTTAGCACGAAAACATCCATTTTGGATGTAATAGTATTCAAATTTAGAAATGTCCCTTATGCTTTGAACAATTCCATCAATTTTAGTCTGTGTCTGATCACTAAATGGCATCTATTCGAATTTATTTTATATATTCAGATAAATAAAACAAAGCCCGCATGCATGTTAGTTCGTGAAAGTTTAGATGATATTTTAAAACCAAAGGAGTTATCTCCGGCACTCGAAAAGAGATGGAAGCAGGAAGAGCTTAAGAATGCTGCTAAAGAAGGAGACGTAGAGCGGTTTTTCCGAGGTATTGATGCTGGACTAAAAATTTCTTACCCATTGTTTAGGAAAATGATAACTGACTGGGCTTATAGAAGGGGCACAGGAGATATTTTTACCTCTGGGCTAGGTTGGGATATTTTTGAACAGACGCATTTAGATAAGATAAAAATAGAAATGGCAGCTTTCAACGAAGATCTTTCAGCATTTGAGGATGCAATTGAATCGGGCTCTAAAATTTCTTACAAAGTGTTACGTTTAATTCTTGATTCCTATAAATCCAAGGATGAGTTTTTAAACTACATAAAAACGTTAGATCTAGATAAAGTAACGGAACCAAAAGATCGCAAGAAAATAAAGGGTATATTTAATCTTGATTCTACTCAAGAACATAGAAGCTACCCAAGAGCGTATAAACAATACAGGGTTCTTAAGTACATAAAGGAAAAAAAGGTAACCCAACGTCAACAATTAATAAAACTAATTTTTGAATTAGGTTACGGCCCAAATACGTTTCACCCAATAAGTGATAGAGGATATTGGAGCGCAAATTATATGAATGTCATAGGAAAATATTATGATAAGGATGAAGATGGTCGTTTTGTTTTAAACAACGATGGAAAAGAAAAATATAGGGAGCTTCACAAAAAATTCAAAAATATGGAAGATGAAAGATTAAAGGATCCCTTCCGTTAAACCTTCCAATCAATTTTATCCTTTATAGATTTACACTCAATCAACCTCACTTTCTTTATTGAAGGAAAGAATATTATTTCATTGAAGTATTGATACAGGTGTTGGAGTCTTGGTAAGTTAAATTCATCGATGAGTACGATTTCATTTATCTTTTCAAATTCTCCTATTATTTCTTTGAGATTTTCAATGGTATCTTCGTTTATGTAAGGATTTGAATAAATGATTCCTCTTATCCTTTTAGATTTTGTGTAATTTTTAATAAGTCCAACTATTTTTTTGTTCACGATAAAGGCTCCATATTCATCGATGGTATCATACGTATAGCCACAATCCTCGAGAATATCTTGGACGTTAATTATGGAAAATAGTTTAAGATTTAGAAAGGATCGTTTTAACTTTTGAACCCCTTCTAATGTTATGTAAAACTTCATAAATTACTTGGTTTTTTCTGATGCCTCGACTTCTCTTTTGTAAACTTCTTTTGCTTCTTCGAGTGCATCAATGTAGGACATATCCTTACCAACCATGAGTTCGGTAGCGATAGATGCTATACGACTGTTATCTACTTCCTGCGTTTTGCCTTCTTCTTGAAGTCTTCTGATTTCTTTCATTTCTGCCTGAAGTTGCTTCCCTGTAGCAATGTTTTCTCTAACACCTTCCATCCTCTTATGTAATGGTAATGAATTTTTGTACTTGATAAGTCCAAGCTTCTTTTCCATGTGCCTTCTTTCTCTTCTATTCATAGTTTTTAATCTTTATCGGTCTTATTTAATGAATTTACGTAAAAGTAATTAAACAATCTAAGATACGCTGCAAGGAATAAAATATCATCTGTTTGAATAACCTTGCTTGAATCGAGCATCTTAAATCTTTTTCTTTGTTGTTCTTCTTCGACATCTTCATCCGCTTTTATTTCAACATCTGTGATGTCTACTGCATATATTTTAATGGGTGAATCTGAGGACATGTTATTATAGAGACTTCCGAGGTACATCCATAAATCAGCGTCCGTAATGTTTGTTCCAATGATTTCAAAAAGAACCCTGTTTCCTGCAACCAAATCGGTGCTATCGTCAGCCAAGAGGTAATCATTTACGAGAGTTAATACTCTCTCTTCTTCGATGTAGTTCCAATCCTCCATCACTCCCAAACGGTCGAGAAGACCATTTGCGGATATTGTATATGGTAACACGCATATCTTATCCTTTTTATCAACGAGATAATAGTGTTCATTCAATTGAATTACATTTTCGAATGGACCTTCAAGAACGAGTTTCTTCTCTATTTTTTTATCCATTTTCATTTTGATGATTTTCGGTTAGAACCTTCCCATCCTTGGTTAATTTAATTCCGGGCTGTGGATTTCCAACAACTTGCTCTTCAACCACTTCTGGTTCATACATCATTGGTACTTCTAGTTCTACGATTTCCGCGGTATCTTCATAAGCTTCCAATAATGCACGTTTAAGACTTAGTTTTAAATCAGTGTCATCCAGGTTACTTATTATATATTCTACCACTTTAGGACCCCCATCCTCAAACGATTCTTTTGCCACATCATAAAGTGCCTTTGATGGTAACGAAATTGTGAGTGACATTGGAACTTCGGTATCAAACTTTTTTGCTCGATCCATCATTACCCATACAGGGTCACTCATTAATTCAGGGGTTTTCTTTTCTTCCATAACTGGCGATTCAATTCTTTTTGCGATTTGGCCAAATTTAGCTGCGGAAGTTCTTCGAGGAGGCGTGGATATTATATTTCGGCGTCCTTCAGCGTAAGGTTGAACACATACGCGTTCTTGGGCCTCATTGAGTTCCCATCTTTCTTCTTGTCTTCCAACCCACTCTTCTGAAAATTTCCAAACATTGGTGTGGCTATCAACTTCAGCCATCAACATGCTTCCCGGTGTTCTTTCATTTAACGGAAGTATCAGTTCTTCGTTGCATCGTGATCCGTCTTTAAAACAAACAAACACCATATCATCTTCTTCCTCAACGTGATCGTAAAGGAGAACTTCACCACACCGTGGTCCCGCTAAATATTGAAAATATCTATTTTCCATTACTTAAGATTTATCTTCTTTATACTAACTTTCTTTATCTGTACATCAAAGGGTGACGAATCTGGAGAAGTCTTCTCGATAGGCTTGCATCCAGTCGGCGTACCATCCTTCTTCGGCCCATCCTTTATAGTCTTCTCTGAACCCTTCCAGAGCCTCTTCAAAATGCGTCTCATACTTACCCTCTGTTATAAAATTCATTCTTAAAACAGGAATGACAAACGTGTGCTTTGTGCCTTTAACTCTCCAATAATATGCCTGGGTATCGCTATGGTACCCCTGGCCATATTCGATGATAAGAGGGCTCACCCATCCTGTTGGGCGAACCATTATTTCTCTTACATCGTCTAAATTACTGAAGTCGTAATTGTTTGGCATCTTATCCTTGTTGTTCTGAATCCGTGTTAACTTGTGATGTTCCTTTTCTTCCAGTTAAAACTCCACTGAATTTTCTTATTCCCATTAGAGCAGCAGACAAAAGACCCAATTGTAAAACATAATCAAGGTACTCCATTACCGCTTCAATTCCTAAGAACCATCCTATACTTCCGGCTATGAAACCAAGGATGGCTATTATTCCCATCAATACACCAACAAACCCGGATCCAGATGTTTTACCATCTGAGTTGTTAAAGGTCTCGCTAAATCGAAATTTAGACTTTTCATAATCCGTCATGGCCATAATAAATAATTTTAGGTTATATTTTATTTATCTGACCAAAAATATTAATTGTCAAGTACTGCGAGGATCTTGGTCAAGGAAATCTGTACAACTTCCCATTCTCCCATGGCTCCTTCCATTTCATCGGCTACTTGTTTCTCAACATCGGTTGCATTAACTGCATTTACAAGGTACTCTTCTTTTTTGGATTTTACCTGTCCTTTGTCGTTCTCATACTCAACTTTCACTGCGCATTTGTAATACTGTTTCTCACTCATAATTTTAGATTTTAAATTTATTTTTTAACTGATTTCTTAGCAACCTTCTTTTTGGGGGTTACTTTCTCTTCTTCGGGCCTCACTGACTTTCCAATGTTATCCCTTAAATATTGCTTTAAATCTTTCATTTTAAAATTTATTAAAATGTACTTGATATTCCATGATTAATCTTTAACCACTTCCATTTTTGGCGTCACATCTCCGGCCAACATTTCTGAAACCACGTGTTTGGCATTTTCAGAAGGTACGGCTTTCAGCTCATTTGGAACCACGTTGTGAGGGTCAAATATCTTTGATACCTTTTCACACACGTCACATACAATAACGGGCATGGGAACGACTTCCTCCTTACCCGTTGGTGATAGTATGGCAGATATTTTTTTGAATGTGAGTACCTCTTTAAATGTGATATTCCCACACTCGTCACACGAAACCCCTGATGCATTCTTTATCATGTCGGGGGTAATTTGTAATTGTTGTTGATTCATTCTTTATTGATTTTTATTATTATATGAAAAAAGAGGGAGAAGTTTTCACTCCTCCCCCGATGTATTGAAAAATAATCGAGAAATTTCAAGATACTTTAGGTGGTTTACTAACTGATTGGAAGGTCGCAAGCGGTCCAGCAATTTCTAAATATGAAACATAAAATTTGTCAGGTTCCATATCAAATTGTTGAACTTCTCCGTTTGCTAATTTAATATAGTAACCCTGGGTTATATACATGTTCCATTTGACTTTCAATATATCTTCCCTGGAAACTCGATGAGCCTCCTTTAAGAAATAGTTTTTAAGTCTTTCGTTGAAAATCCTTTCATTCACCAATAATGGCGGATTAATTTTCTTTTCATCAATCGAAATTATGTAAAGACCCTGAATCTTACGAATGTCTGTAATTGTTACGTCCTTATGTGTCCAATCTTTTATTTCCATCTTAGTTTTTGTTTAGTATTACTTTTTTGGCATCTTTGCTAGCTCTACGTCCAGCTCTTCTTCGGTTAAATTGAAGTTATCCATTGAAGCGGCAGCGACACCACCCATACGCACGTTAGATGTGTAATATGACATTCCCTTCATAGATCTGCCCATATCTGCCTTAGAGAAAGATACGTTATTGTGAATTCCAATCTCAGCGCCCCATGCCTCAACATCAGCTCCAAGGAATAAAAATTCCCACTTATACTTATCTTTTTGGTGATTAATCATCTCGGTAATTTGAGATCTTGTAAATTCTCTTGAGGAATTTTCTTCACCATCAGTGATAACAGCAAAAATAACTGTTTCAGCTCTTTCGCTTTCCGGTAATTTCTTTAGACGATTACCAACACTGTTGATAGCTTGACCAACTGCGTCCAGCAATGCTGTTGAAGCAGAAGGCGTGTAGTTACTTTCATTCAGTTCAGCAGCATGTGCAATGGGAGTTCCCTCGTTAATTACATGATAATAATTACTGAATTTTACAAAGGTGAAGTTGGCTTCACCTTCTAAACTTTTTTGTGATCTTAAAAATTCATTAAAACCACCGATTGTGTCTTTCTTTCCGAAGCTCATTGACCCCGATTCATCCAAAACAACAACAATTTCACTTAATCCTTTTTTCATAACAATTTCAAATTTATTTTTGGTTCATATAATTATATGCTCGTGTTCGGATAAAGTTTTTGTAATCCATTCATCTAAATTCATAAAACCTACATCCTTAAAATTCCAAAATTTAATGCCCATGTCACCTGAACTGAGCGGCTCTTTGGTATATTTATCCTGAAAGCCCTTCAAATGTTCTCGGGGGATCACCACGTTCTCCTTTAAAAAGTGGTGATATACCAAGAAATAGTCACCAGCAAAGGCATTGAGTGAATCGATAGAGACACTATTTCTTTTTACATCGAAATAATAATTTGTTTCTTCGATGGTTATTACGATATCACCCCATAACTTGTCGACATGCGGGCTCCATGCTTCTCCAAAATGAGATTTTGAAGATTTAAACCAAACATGACGATGGCGCAATGTTTTGTAGGATTCTTGAACGGCATACTCACCGTAATTGAATCGGCTTATGTCTATCATCTAAGTTGTTTTAGACACCAATCAATGAGTGGGTTACCTGTATCAGTGTTATAATCCGGAACCTCGCCCCTCCATATAGGCATCAATAAATCATAATATTTTGCCTTAATTCCTCCAAATTCATTCACAACAGTTTCATTTAATAATGGAATTGAATCGGCTACGAGTGGTGCCCTTTGTGGATAAGTTGGCGTATCAACCATCTTTTTAACTAAGTCATAATGACGCTCGTATAGATGCATTGAATGACTGATGTGAGTGTATGAACCCATTTCGATTTCAGGATAGTGTTCCTTCATCTGTAAAAATACGTGATACTGCAATATTGAAAAGAAAGCCCAATCGGTCATGAATCCAAATATCACATCGTTACTTCTCATTGTAAGAGTCATGTAAAGTTTATTGTCTCTTATGTGAAACAATGCTTGTAGCGTACAAACCTGATCCTTGTTTTCAAGAAACTGATGATGCGGTTTGTTAAAATGCATGAATGCTTGACGGCTGTCTTTGTCTTTCTTTAGTGATTCAATCACCCACTGATATTGAGTTAATCCATGTTCATTTTTTTCAGTAAATAATAGATTACCATAACTACTATTGACGGTACCATTTGGGTTATGTAAATTCTTCCACATCCCAGCATAATTTTCAATGTAGCTTGGGTTGTTTGTTCCTGAAAAATACCATAGAAGTTCAGCCGCTATGTATTTTACGGGGGAACTTCTATGCTCGTTTGTGTAAATGTTAATCATTGGATGATCAATTTCCATTGAACAATCTCTAATTTCTTTTACTTTCATCCCTCGTGGAGATGTTTCAAAATCAGGATCAAACCAGAGATCCTCTAACACGTCTTCAAACGTATCAACTATGTTATCGCCAAAGTATGCCCTCATATCAATGTTTTATTATCTTATTATATGTTTGCGAACAGTATTTGATTTGTTTTTTACAATCATTAAGCGCGTGATGGCTAATATCATTCCACGTGTTACAAACTACACTCTTTATTTCTGGCGCAAATTGAACAAGCGTACGAACATCCATTTCCTTTCTGTGGTTCCACGGAACCACAAGCTCCAATCTCCTGTATGCGTTTTCTAAAATAGCGATATCAAATCTTAAACCGTTTGACCACATAGCGTAATCATCATCCTGTAAGAAGGTTGCTAATTTTTGAAGCGCTAAAGCTATGTGTATACCTTCTTTCCCAAACTCTCGTCTTGCACCATCACTTTGTTTCATCCACCATTTTATGGTTCCTCCCGTTACCTCGAATCCTGCTTTTAGACATGAATCAATATCAACCGTTTCATAAAAAGTATCACCGGTTTCTCCTGAAATTATATCAAATTTCACTGCTCCTATTGAAACAATAACGGCATTGTTTGTGTCCGCTAAAGTTTCGATATCTACCATTACGTGTTTCATTTGTCTAACGTATAAAATTTACCTTCGTCAAAAATTATCTTGTATTTTATGTCAAGCGCCTTATCGTAAAGCATTCCTCTTTGCGTACTGAAGTTGTACTTTATTTCAAGGCTATCACTATCTGTTTTGGCCTTTTCATTCACAATCGTTAGGTTGTAGCTTTCACCTTCGTGAATTTCCTTTACCCATTCGATGAAACTTGAACTATCGTTAACAAACGATTTTGAAAAAAGAGCCCTCCTCGGTACAATAATAAAAAGAAGAAGTACCACTACTATTAAAAGTCCTACTGCGTATATCATTTTCTTATGTTTTTATAATTTTCAAGGAACCATTCATATGCATTCGTTATTCCTTTATCTAAAGAGATGCTTGGTTCCCATCCCAATGATTTTATCTTTGAATTGTCCATTAGTTTTTTCATTGTTCCATTTGGGTACTGTGGGTTCCAAACTATTTCTCCATTGTAACCAACAATGTCTTTTATCATTTTCGCAAGAAATTTGATTGGGACATCAACCCCTGTTCCAACGTTTATGTGGGATACATCGTTATAGTTTTGCATTAAGAAGTATAAAGCATCGGCAAGGTCATCAACGTGCATAAATTCTCTTAATGGGGTTCCGTCTCCCCACACTTCTACCTGAGGAATGTTATTGATCTTTGCATCGTGAAACTTTCGTATGAATGCAGGTAAAACGTGTGATCCCATCAATGAGAAGTTATCGTTTGGCCCATACAAATTACACGGCATTACCGAAATAAAGTTCGAACCCCATTGTTTACGATATGATTTACACATTTCAATCCCCGCAATCTTTGCTGTTGCGTATCCACTATTGGTTTGCTCCAATGGAGCAGTCATTAGGTATTCTTCTTTGATTGGCTGAGGTGCTTCCTTCGGATAGATACACGAAGATCCTAAAAATATGAGTTTTTTAACACCCGCTTTCCTTGCAGCTTCCATCACATTCGTTTGAATCATGATGTTGTCATAAAAATATTGTCCTGACTCAGTATTATTTGCATGAATTCCTCCAACCTTTGCTGCCGCAAGAAAAACATAGGTTGGACGATAAAGGCGAAACATTGTTTCGGTATCTTCTTTGTTGGTTAAGTCAAGATCCTTATGGCAAAAAGTAAATACGTTCCTGTGTCGCTCCTCTTTTAGTTTTCGTAAGATCGCCGATCCCACCAAACCGTTGTGACCTGCAACGTATATTTTACTAGTCCTCCTCATCAAACTTCTCCTTAACTTTTTCGAACATTGCGATTTCTCGGAACCCTGCGATGATTCCAGTTACGTTATCCCATGAAGTTTTTGAATCGCTTTCGAGCACTGCTTCATCAGTAAGCATAAAACCAGACTTGGCTTCACCACCAACTCTCATGACCATAAATAAATCGGCCTTTTTCAAAGGATCATAAAACAGTTTTACACCATCTAATGTTCCAACTAATTGAATTTTTGTTTCCATTTTTATAAATATTTAATTTCCGGGTGAGGGTCCTAACAGAAAGCATGCCGCTGATCAGATCATCCTTGGACTTTTATCGACACCTTTGTCTTGGATCTCCAAGCGCCCGCAGGGATACTGGTTTGGCCCTCTTAATTACACTACTGGAATCCCTTTTTCATGTAGTTACCCCTAATTCTTATAGATCTTATCGAAACAAGTTTTGCAAAGTTGGCCTGCGCCTTCAATGTAGTGTTCTCTAAGATCGATGTGCGTATCTTTAAAATATTTTGTTTCCGCTTTACAAGAAATACAGTATTCTATTTCATGTTCCGTGATAATTAATGTCATCGATTCTATTTTCATTTTCCATCATCCTCCAAACTAAATCCTTAAATTTTATTTTGGGTTCCCAACCAAGTTTTTCCTTGGCTTTTGATGCATCACCCAATAAAAGATCTACTTCAGCGGGTCTGTAATATTTTTCGTCAATTCCAATTACCAATTGGTCCAATTGCGTATCCCATAAAATATCTCTATCTTTGTCATCCTTTCTCCATTCAAAGTAAAAGTGTTCAGAAATATATGTGAACCAGTTAAACTGTAAATATTCCATACATTCCTCGATAAATTCTTTTATGGTATGTGTTTCTCCTGTTGCCAACACAAAATCTTCCGGTTCTTCCTGTTGTAATATCATCCACATTCCTTCAACGAATTCTGGGGCATATCCCCAATCTCGTTTTGCTTCTAAATTACCCAGATAAAATGGCGTTCCTGTCTTCATGTAATTTATCATACCCTTAACGATTTTCATCGTTACGAATGTTTCACCCCTTCTTTCAGATTCGTGATTGAATAGTATTCCGTTAACAGCAAACATATCATATGCTTCTCTATAATTTTTCACGATCCAATAGGAGTAAAGTTTAGCTACTCCATATGGAGACCGAGGATGAAATGGAGTAGTCTCTGTCTGAGGAGTTTCTTGTACCCTTCCGAAAAGTTCAGATGTGGTTGCATTATAGATCTTCGCTCCAGGCGCATGCTTCCTAGCGGCCTCGAGTATGTGTAGTGTTCCCAATCCATCAACTTCTCCTGTGTATTTGGGGACATCATATGATACGCGAACGTGAGATTGAGCTGCCAAATGATAAATTTCATCAGGCTTAACTTTATGGACGATATCGTCGATCGATAAACTGTCAGTGATATCACCGTAGTATAGAAATAAACGCCTATTATCGACATGAGGATCTTGATAAATTCTATTTAATCGTTCTGTATTAAATGAAGAACTTCTACGAATTATTCCATGAACTTCGTATCCTTTCTCCAAAAGTAATTCTGCAAGATAACTTCCATCCTGCCCGGTTATTCCCGTTATGAGTGCTTTTTTCATTTACATTAATTCGTCTTTGTATTTCATGAAGTCCAACACTGCGCCAAGAAGGTATTCCTTTGGAAGAAATTCTCCGTTTTCACTGACATTCAATCTCAATTTATTATCAATCTGAGATTTTTCAAAAATGTCATCAAACAAAGCAAGCTCTATCGTTTTATCTTTTAAATTTTGAGAAAAGGATTGACCATCTTCTTTACTTAAAAAGAATTTCGGATCCGCAGTTAATAAGACAAGGAACGTTTCATCAGATTTATCTACGAGATGTCTGATTTCGAAATTGTGCAGATAATTTTCTAATTCTTTCGGGTCTTGTCCACGAAACATTTGACCATAAACGTATTCTCCTAAATGCGCTCGATTCCATATTACGACGTTTTCGTAATAACAATATTCGTCGTTCTCCATTTGACGAATTGATTCTAGTAAATGTGCTTCTTTCCAAAAACATTTTGCTTGAAATTCTAATGGTGAAATACCTTCTGGAAATACCCTTGGTGGTTTTCCGAAGTGTCTTATTGAAACGTTATCATAGTTAAAATGTTTCGAAATTCCCTCGATGAGAGTTGATTTTCCCAGACGATCTCCTCCCTCTATAATTACGTGTTTCATATTTTGTTTTTTTGTTCTATAAAGAAAATGACTGAAAGTTTTAAGTTTCAGCCATTTAATTGATTACTTTACAAAATGTGGGTTATCATCACCTACCTCCCATTTAAGTTCTCGCCATCCTCCTGGAATGTAGTGAGAAACTCCTTGTGCATCAAAAACTCTGTGTCCCTGGCTTGAGAAATTTACATTTAACGCAACTGGGTGATTGATTTTTACGGTGTGATCTGGGAAGATGTATTCCCTGTAGGTTTCAGAAGAAATGTCCTCAAATTTATGTGCGGTTCCATTTCTAAAATCTTGGAAGCCCATCCTTTTCATGGCCTCCACTCTTTCGTTTTTTGGTTTTTCGTCAATCATAACAATCAATTTATTTTACATGCGCATCATTGCGCTATATAGTATTTATATAAATGAATGTATGAGAAGTTTTAAAAGTTGTGCCCAGCGAGACTTTAACTCGCGACTTACAACGGTCTGTTGTTGCTTTTTTCGTGTTAAGCTATAGACGCAACCTGACTTTGAAAGGAGGGTTATTTAAGTCCGCGTCTTGCGTTTTGCTTTATGAACTGAAGAGCTTCTTCTTCAGAATCAACTGGAATTAGCATTCCACCACCAACGACATACCAACCATCGGATCTTTTTTCTGGGTGCATTGGTTTTGATGTGTCAAATTCCATGCCATCAGAGAATTTTAAATATTCATTAACCTTCTTCGCTTTCATCTTCTTGAATAGTCATTTTAAAAAATTCTTGTACGGGTTGTACATCGCCCCCACCATATGTTTTGATGTCATTTAAAACAGATATATCCATTGAATTGTCTACTTCTAAACCATCTTCAAATTTAACCCATACACCAACGCTATCAACAGATTTATTATTTTTTTTCATTAACGCCTCATATAAGATTTGTGATGATTTTAAGACAAATTCTTCATATTCCGCATCTTCATAATCTTCTACACCTTGCAATCGCATGTATTTTTCTACTTCTAAAACAGCAGAACTTCTTATTATGAAATTAAGTTTGCCCTTTTCCTTTGTTGGAAACTCTTCATCCTTTTCCATCAATGACATTCGAAATTCTTTAATCTTTTTCATTTTAATTATGTATAAGTTTTATTATTTATACATCTAAAAATTTCTTTCTGTTTTCAAGTTGAATTTTTCTTTCCTCGGCTTTCTTTAATTTGTGGTTTAAATGTTCTAAATCATTATAATTTACAAACAATAAGTGATCTACTTCATGGTCTTTTATTGATTCTAGTTCTTCCAAAATTTTCTTAAACAATTTTTTCCATGAACCATCTGGAGACTTTATTCTTTTTTCACCCACTGCTGTGTTAATTATAGCGTACCATTGATCAAGTAATTCATCGAGAGCTTCTTTTTGCCATATTCTTTTAGCTTCTTCTCCATCCGAATAAACTATTCTGCTAACAGAATGACCTGTGCCTATTATAAATTCAATTTGATAGAATGAATGAGAATAAGTTGGTGGGCGTGGGCTAAATCCCGTGTTTTGTAAATCTGTGTACACAACATTCCATGCTTCATTGCCTATTGGTCCTAAATCTTTTGGTTTAAATGTTTTTGTTAACTCTTCAAATATATCCAAGACTGATTCATTCAAATTGTTTATGCCATTCTGTACTTGAAGAACCATCTGTACGTGAGGGTTGCGATATAATCGTCCCTGGGGTATCCAGGACGGTCCTATGCCACCTATCTTCTTTAGGTTATAAACCTTATAGGGTTTCCACAAAAAGGTGTATAGGAAGCCGTCTCGCGTTGCCTCATATGTTCCATCAGGAAAGCGATAGATCTTTAACGCTGCAGGGATTTTATTTTCTACTAACTTGGCCTTCATAAAAATATATGAAATTTGTTAAATCATATGTGATTGTTCCTTTTTCTTCTTCCTCTTCTGGCGCTCCTAAATCTGTCAAGTGATTTCTTATCCATGCGGGTGGTTTGTACCCACCTTCACCTGTACCAATGTGCCACTCCCAACTATCTATTTCCTTTAATTCTTGGGGATCTAATCCGTCTCCGTCATAAAGAGAGGTAGCTTTCCAATCATATAGAGTGGCTACTCGTCCTTTATCATCTTCAACAACCCACGTAAATGCAACCTTATATCCATCTTGAGAATAATCTTCTGGCTCGCCAAAGAGTTCAATCAATCTTTTATATGATGTATTTACTTCTCCGGCGAGAGATGTTCCTGAGGCTTTACTTGGACTCGTGCGCTTAAACACAACGAGATCTTCACCAGGAATTACATCTTCCTTGGATTTGCCTTTTAAAATATCTCCTATAGATTCTCTTACCAGTTTTTTCATATTTCTGATATTACTATTTCATCTTCATCTACCATCCCATCTGTTTCTAACCCTATGTCATGTAACAAACGTGTCAATAAATCTGTGTAATGAGAATTTTCATGAATATCTACAAAATCTCTTATGGATTGTTGTAACTTGGGATCATCGACAATATCCATACCTATGTTTATAAAACCCATATAATCTTCACTATCTTTATCTAATTGAAAATCCTGTGCCGCATATCTAATCAATTCAATTGCACTTGATAATTTTACTAAAAAATCATCCAAGTGTTTACTTTTAGCAGTTTGAATTTCTTTACCGCTTTTGGGTTTTAAAATATCACGTATGTTTTCGTTTATGACTTTTGCTCTCATGATTGTCCTGATCCGATTATTGCGATACCGCTACGGACAGGATTTGCAGGATTTTTGGGAGAAGATATTGATTTCATTGTATCAGTACCTTTTATATCTGCTGCATTCGGTTGAACCTCACTTTCTTCAAGATCCTTTCCGCCAGGTATGGTATTTACCTTTCCAGCAACAGGCATGCCTTGATTTCTATCTGTTCTTTCTTCGTCACCGAAAGTTTTGAATGTCATTCGTTCCATCCAATAATCTTGACCATAGTTTATCGTTAGTTCTTCACCCAACTTAACGACTTTCTTTGTGATGAAGTACATTTGTTTGGTGAGCTTATTATATGCA
>Ga0307378_10005580_pt1 | contig 17472 bp, 11 predicted proteins | sample UN1MG_FD_202238 | JGI IMG/M metagenome (GOLD analysis project Ga0307378, IMG submission 202238) | Soil microbial communities from Risofladan, Vaasa, Finland - UN-1 | ecosystem: Environmental > Terrestrial > Soil > Coastal area > Acid sulfate soil | place: Finland: Risofladan, Vaasa | collected... | reverse complement strand
CCAGATCCACCTGCTGGCGCGCCACCGCACCGTTCACCTCCAGGCGCGTCGCCCGGCCAAGCTCTGTCTCCGCGTAGTCGAGCGTCACTTGCGCCTGACGCACGCCGGCGCGGAGCTGGGCGATGTCCTCCCGGCGCGGGCCGGCCCTCACGAGATCGAGACGCGCCTTCGCCTGGTCCTTGGCATTCACCGCCGCCTCGTACTGCGCCCGCGCGCTAGCGATGTCCTGCGGACGACTGCCGGCCTGCAGTTCCCCGAGCTGCGCCTCCGCCGTCTGGGCCGCGCTCTGCGCCTGCGCCACCTGGGTGTCCAGAGCCGCTGCATCGAGCGACGCAATGCGCTGACCCGCCCGCACCCGGTCACCCTCTTGCACCGTCAAGGAGATCAGCTTGCTAGGCGTCTGCGTGGTTACGTCCACCTCGGTCGCCTCGACGGTGCCGTTCCCGAAGAGCCGGTCCGAAGGTGGCTGCTCACGGCCGGCCCGCACATGCCAAACCGCCGCCGCGGCGGCCCCGAGCAAGAGCAGTGCCCCAGCAGCGAGCCATGGGGATGGTCGCCTTCTCATCGGTGGCGCTCCTTTCCGCTGCTTCTTTCGGGATGGCGGCGCACGCCGTCGAGAAGAATGGAAGTCAGCGTATCGGCCACCCGCCTGGGTGGGTAGCGCCTCATCTCATCGGGAAGCACTGTAGGCAAGATGACTCCGACCATGAGGAAAAGCCCGATCAGCGCCCCTGCGGCGAGCTTAGTGTCGACTGCCGAAACTGCCCTGCCCGCGTGTGCTCGGCGATCCTCTTCTCGAGGAGTGCCAGCCTAGGCCTGGCCACCTCGGCATATCGGCGAGCGAACTCCTCGTCGAAAAGCACCTCTCCGATAATGACCTTCAAGAGGGGCAGGGGCTGCGCGGCGGTGGAGAAGCGGTCGAGGAAGAACCGGCGGAAGGGCTCGTCGCCGTCGGCCTGCGGGGGCTGCAGCAGTGCCCTCACACGCGCGGTGGCCTCGCGCTCGATGAACGCAAAGAGGATGTCCTGCTTGCCGGCGAAGTGCTTGTAGATGGTACCCTCAGAGATACCAGCCTCACGGGCGAGCTCTTTGGTCGTAGTCCGGGCGAAGCCCTGACGGGCGAAGAGCCGGATCGCTGCCTCCATGATCTGGGCGCGGCGCTCCTCTGCACGCCGCCAGCGCTGATTCGGTTCTATCTTCCGACTCATGTCAGCACTCTCGTGAACGCGAGGTGATGTGACTGCTCACTTTCGAAAGTGAGCAGTCACTCAAATGGTCATTATCTACCATACTGGACCCAAGGAGTCAAGAGGCCCAGGTTCCACCTAATGCGATCCCGGGGGTGACCGTTTCTCGTTGGGATGGCTGGGCGCACACCCGGGCGCGATCTCGTAGGGGCAAGGCATCCCTTGCCCCTACATCCGCGGTCGTTCACCCCCCGCACTCAGGGGCGACGACCGGGCGTGGCAGCAGCCCCGCATGCTCCACGATCTCGGGCACTTTGCGCTCCCATTCGATGGCCTGGAGGTGCACCCCGCGCACGCCCTCGATCTCCCGCGCCTGCTCGATCAGCTCGACGCTGATGCGGATGCCCTCCTGCTCCTGGTTGCCCCGCGCTTGCTGCTTGTCGTCGCCGGCAGCGTCGCGCGCCCGGGCCATGCGCTGCATGAGCTCCTGGGGCACGCTCACCCCCGCCACCGCGCTGTCCATGTACTTGAGCATCCCCAGGTTGCGCGGGACGATGATACCGGCCAGAAGGGCCGTCCGCTCGTGCAGCCCCAGGTCGCGGGCGCGCGCCATCTGCTGCCGGAAGAGGTCCATGTCGTAGACGCCCTGGGTTTGGATGAAATCGGCGCCGGCCGCGACCTTCTTGCCCAGGCGCAGCGGCCGGAAGTCAATGGGGTCGCCCATGGGCGTCCACACCGCGCCGATGAAGAACGGCGGTCGCAGCTCGATCTCGTCCCCGCCCTGCTGGCGGCCGTCGTCGCGCAAGCCCTTGAGAATGGACACCAGCTGGATGGAATCCACGTCATAGACGTTCTTGGCGCCGGGGTGGCCCTTGAGTCTGCCGGCGGCGCCGAAGGACTGATGGTCGCCGGCGATGCACAGGCAGTTGCGAATCCCCAGCGCCGCCGCCCCCAGCAGGTCGGCCTGGATGGCGATGCGGTTGCGGTCGCGGCAGGTCATCTGCAGCACCGGCTCCAGCCCCTCGCGCATGATGAGCACCGCCGAGGCCAGGCTCGACATGCGCACCACCGCGGTCTGGCAATCAGTGATGTTGAAGGCGTCGGCGTAGCCCTTGAGCAGGCGCGCCTTCTCCAGCACCACCTCCGCGTTGCAGTCCATGGGGGGGCCGATCTCCGCGGTCACCGCGAAATGCCCCGCCGCCAACACCCGCTCCAGGTTGCTGCCGCTGTTCATGATGCCGCCACGCTCTCCTTTTCCGCCGTTTCCTCACCCTCGACCGCGATCTGGCGCAGATCCTCGCGCACCACCCGGCGCGGTCCGCCGTGCGCCGAGTGCGACCAGTCCCGCGCCGGCGTCAGCTCCGCTAACCGGTCGAGCGTACCCAGCTTCCGCATGCGCTCGATGATCAGCGCCCAGGCGCAGTCCACGTCGGGGCTGATCTCGCACTTGCCCTGGTTGCTGCCCCCGCACGGGCCGTTGAGGATGGACTTTGCGCAGCGCGCGACGGGACAAATCCCTCCCGTCAGGTGCAGCACGCACTCGCCGCAGCCCGCGCACATCTCGGCCCAGACCCCGGGCTCGGTGCACGCGCCGTAGAACTTGGTGTCCACCCCCGGAAACACCGGCACCTCGCCCAGCCGCTCGGCCAGGAAGTTGACGCCGACCCCGCAGGCCAACGACAGCACGGCGGCGATGCCTTCGCGCTCCACCAGCTCGATGATCGGCTGAACGAACTCCGGCTCGCACTGGCGCGTGACGCAGTCCTCCACCAGCTCCTGCGCGCGCTGGTCCCGGCGCGCGGCGATGCGCAGCGCGCCGGCGACGGTCTTGACTTCCTTCTCACCTCCCGCGTGACACACGGTCACGCACTCCCCGCAGCCCACGACCAGGACCTTGCTGTACTGCCGGACGAACCCCTCGACCTCACTCAGTGACTTTGCTTCCGCTACAATCATTCTGCCTCGCCTCTTTGCTCGACCGGGGCGCGCTCGAGCCTTGTCTTGAAGTCATCCCAGATGGTGGGCCAGGAGGCCTCGGCCGTCCCCACCGTCCGCGCCAGCTCCAACCGCTCGCGGCCCAGGCCCAACTCGTCCAAGATGCGCCGTACCTGTTCGACCCTCATCGCCAACTGCTCGTCGGCGGTCGGATAGGCGCAGTCACCCTCGGCACAGGCGATGACGCACACCCCGGCGGCGCCCATCTCGAACGGTTTCAGCAGGTCCGGCACGCTTAGCCGCGCCACGCACGGCACGACCACCCGTGCCACGCCGGTGTCCTTGACCTCCTGCGCGGTCTGCTCCAGCAAGCGCCGACTGGTAGTGGCAAACAGGCAGCCGAACGACACCACCAGCGTGGGCGGCGCCGCCGCCTCCAGAGCCCCCACCAGGTGCTGAAGCTCGCTCCCCAGGCGGTCGGGGTCGAAGCGCTTGAGCGCGATCGCCGCTGCCGGGCATACCGCCGCGCACAGGCCGCAGGCTTGACACTTCTCCGCCGGCATGGCCGCCGTGCTGGTCACCGTGGCGACGCCGAACGGACACACCCGCACGCAGGTCAGACAGGCGGCGCAGCGCTCCTCGTCCGGCACCGCCCCGGCGGTGCAAGCCAGGCACCGGCGCGCCTCGGCGCAGGCCTCGGATTCGCAGAAGCACGGCTCGAACTCGGAGAAATCACGCACGCGCGCCTCGGCCGGCGTCAGCGGCACCTCGACGCGCCCCCGGCTGCGTACGCGCCGCAGCACGTCGTCCGGCAGCTCGCTCAGCGCCGGCAACTCCTCCTTGGGCGCCTGCCGCAGCAGCTCGCCGGTGTCCAGGAAATGCGAGATCGCCCGCGCCGCGCGATGCGCGTCCGCCACCGCCTCCACCGCCGCCCCCGGGCCGGTGACGACTTCGCCGCAGGCGAAGACGCCGCGCTCGGAGGTCGCCATCGTTTCCGGATCGTACTGGAGCCGGTCGCCCGGGCGGGTGGCGACCTGCGATCCCTCCACGCATGCCAGATCCGCCCGCTGCCCGATGGAGAGGACGATGCTGTCGGCCGGCAGTTCGGTCGTCTCGCTGTCGTCAAACGACGGACTGAACTTGCCCTGCTCGTCGAACACGCGCACACAGCGCTTGAGGACGATGCCGGTGACGGCGCCGTCCTCGGCCAGCACCTCCTGCGGGCCCCACGACGGGGCCAGCTTGACGCCTTCCTCCAGCGCCTCCTGCACCTCCCAGTCCCAGGCCGGCAGCTCCTTCCGCGACTCCAGTGAAACCGCCGTCACCTCGCCCGCCCCCAGCCGCCGCGCCGAGCGCGCGACATCCATGGCGACGTTGCCGCCGCCGATCACGACCACCCGCTCCCCCAGCGCCGGCGGCCGGCCGGCGGCCACCGCCCGCAGAAACGGCAAGGCCAGCAGCACCCCACGGCTGTCAATCCCCGGCACCCCCAGGGCGCGGCTCTCGCTCAACCCGGTGGCGATGAGCACGACGTCAAAGTCCCGCTGGAGTTGGGCGAGCTGGACTTCCTTGCCGACGGCGCACCGGGTGCGCAGCTCCACCCCCAGCGCCAGGATGTCGTCAATGTCCTCGCGCAGCACCGCGTAGGGCAACCGATAGCGGGGGATGGTCTGCCCCAGCATCCCGCCCGGCGTGTCGGCAGCCTCGAAGACGGTCACCCCGAAGCCCGCGCGCGCCAGATCGTGGGCGGCGGTGAGGCCCGCGGGGCCGGCGCCGATGATAGCGATGCGCTCGCAGCGCGTATGCTCGACCGGGGCGCGGCGGCGCTGGCGATAGTCGCCGGTCGCCTCGACCACGAAGCGCTTGAGCTGGCGCAGCGCGACCGGGGCGTCAACCTGGGCGCGGCGGCAGCTTTGCTCGCAGGGGTGATGGCAGATGCGCCCGCAGACGGAGGTGAAAGGGTTGGCCGCCAGCAGCAGGTCCAGGGCCTCCTCGTAGTGTCCCTCGGCGATGCATTCAGCGTAGCCGCGCGTGTCGGTGTGCACCGGACACGCCGCCAGGCATGGGGCCTGGGGCTCGACCTCGGTACCCATTACCGCCTCCCATAGGTCCCTCGCCCCGGCGTCGCTGGGTCGCTGGCACCGTCCGGGGCAAGAAGATGCGGCACCATCGCGCCCTCCCCGGCCTGCTCAGGCCACTGCCGACTGCGTGCTGCTGGCCGGAGACCGCGCCTGTGCCGCTTTACTATCCATGTTTCCCTTCCGCGGGGTCAAACTCCTTGTGGCTTGTCCTGCGGGGCGACAGGGCCCGGGCTTTCGGGCACCCGCCAACGCCACCGCGCGCAATCGGCGCGAACCGGAGCTCCTGTGGAGCATGGGCTGACGATTGACGGCCGGGTGGGGCTATGGTACACTGCGGGTGCCTGCGTCATCACCGGATGGAATCGAAGCCGTGGGTAAGACAGCAGTCACGGGCATGATGAACGTCCCCCGAAGCAAGTGGGGGACGTTTCGCATTTGAGCAGGCGAGCGCTCGCCGGCAGGAGCGGACCATGGCGTGGCGCCTTGAGGCGATCGAGTGGGAGGACGTGACCATCGTCTCCCGTTTCACCCTCGACCAGGATTTCGAAGCGCAGCGGCTGTTCAAGGTGTCGGTTGGTTTCGTCATCCGGGAAACGCCCGAATATGTGGTGCTGGCGGATGACGTGGACCTGAGCGGCCGGCGCGACTCCCCCAACAACTACGGGGCGATCATTCCCAAGGGCTGTATTCGCAGTCGCCGGGCGCTCCACGACGAGGTTGGGACGGAGCCGGCACAGGGGTCCAAGGGGCAGGGCGGCGGGGGCGCGCTGGTGCGCCGTTTCCTGGAGCGCAAGCCTCACGTGGTGGCGACCGCGCACGACATCGGACTGCGCCTGGGGGTGGAGCAGTCGGAGGCGCAGCGTGAGCTGGCGGAGCTGGAGCGCACCGGCGAAGCGCGCCAGATGATGCCGGGCTTGTGGCACAAGGGCAAGCCCGCGGCGCGCCGGAGGCGCTGATCTACCGTCGCTCCTCCGCCATCCGCCGTACCGCCATGGTTGGGTCCTCGCGTACCGCGCCGCCCCCAACCTCATTGCGTAACGCGCTCGCTTGACACGCGAGGCTGGCGTTGGTAGCCTTGCGATGTTGGGCACACCGTGTCGAGGAGAAACGCTGTTGCCTGTTTATGATGTGAGCGACCGCCGCGGGCGAGCCCTGGCGGCGGTGCTGGTGGTGATCGTGCTCGTGGTCATTGCGGTCACGGCGGTAACGTGGCGGATGGTGCGCGAGCGCGGCGCTCGCCCCTACCGGCTGGGGGCGGCGGGGGCGCTGCCGGAGGATATCAGCCGGGCGGTGGCGCGAGTGGCGCCGGCGGTGGTGCGGATTGACACGACGGCGGGGGCCGGGCCGGGAGCGCTCTTGCCGGGGCTGTTTGGGGGTCCCCAGGATCTCTTCCCGCACCCCGGCCAAGGCTCAGGGGTGATCGTCAATGGGCGGCACGGTTATGTCTTGACCAACGCTCACGTGGTGGCAGGGGCGCGCGCGATTTGGGTGGTGCTGCCGTCGGGGCGCAGCTTGCGCGGGAGATTGCTGGGCGCGGATGTGGTCACCGACATCGCGGTGGTGCAGATCCGTGGGCGGAATCTGCCCGAGGCCGAGCTGGGCAGCTCGGAGGCGCTGGCGGTCGGCAGTTGGGTGATCGCGGTCGGCAACCCCTTCGGACTGGAGAACACGGTGACGACGGGCGTGCTGAGCGCGAAGGGCCGTACCATCGCCGGCGAGGGGGCGAGTGCGGTGACGGACCTGCTGCAGACCGACGCGGCAATCAACGCCGGCAACAGCGGCGGGGCCCTGATTGACCTGCGCGGGCAAGTGGTGGGAATGCCGACCGCGATCGTGCCCTATGCCAAGGGCATCGGTTTCGCGGTGGCGAGCGACACCGTGAAGGCCGTCCTGCCGGAGCTGGTGCGGGCGGGCAAGGTCTCCTACCCGTGGTTGGGCATCGCCTACGGGACGCCGCGGACGCAACCGGGCGCGGTCGTCGAGCGCGTGCTGCCCCATACGCCGGCGGCGCGGGCGGGGCTGCGCCAGGGTGACCTGATCGTGGCCCTGGACGGACGCGCGGTCCGACGCAGGGAGGACGTCGCGCGCATCATCCGCGCCAAACGCCCTGGGGACAAGCTGACGATAACCATCCGCCGCGAGGGCGAGGATCGGAAGATCGGGTTGCGCCTGGCGGAGATGGCGCGGGAGCGCTAGACGCGACATGGACTGGCTCACTCCCGGGTCATGGACGAACCGACTCGCCACTCGAGCGCTCACTCTTCCCAGTCTCCCGCGCGGCCCTGGCTGGGCGCGGATCCTGGGCGCGCTGGCCCTGGTCTGCGCCGCCCTCGCGGGCGGCGGGTGCCCGCGCAGCATGACCACCAACGGCTGGCCCGAGGCCGAACCCCCTGCGCGCGCGAACCTTGCCGCGGCGCAGGAGGCTTGCGGCGCGGCAAATATCGTGATCTGTGTCATCGACGCCGCGCGCGCGGACCACCTGGGCTGCTATGGCTACGACCGGCCCACCACGCCGGAGATAGACCGCGTGGCGGCGCACGGCACGCGCTTTACCCATGCCGTGACCGATGCCCCCTTCACCCTCGCCGCCATTACCTCGCTGTACACCGGCCAGTACTACGATACCCACGGCGTGTCCACCGCCTCCATGCGCATCCCGACCGAGTTGGTGACCCTGCCCGAGGCCTGTCGCGCGGCGGGCATGCGCACGGCCGTTATCACCGGCAGCGGGATGATCATTCGCGGCCACGGTTTGGGCGACGGCGTTGACCATTTCCAGGTCATCCTCGACCGCGACCCGGCGCAGGGCAGCGTCCCCGCGCTGCGCAAGGCCTGGGGTGCATGGCTCGACGACAACCGGGACGAGCGCTTCTTCCTCTACGTCCACATCATGCCGCCCCATCACCCCTACGAGCGCGCGGGGCCGTTTCGCGGCCGGTTCGACCGGAACTACCGGGGGGCGCTGCCGCCGACCAGCGAACTCCTGCTGCAGCGCGATGCCGACGTGCTCAAGCTGTCGCCGCGCGATGTCACGCATATGGTCGACATGTACGACGAGGCGCTGGCCTACGCCGACTGGGCGGTAGGGCGACTGGTGGACGACCTGCGCGCGCGGGGCTTGCTCGACAAGACGGTGCTGGTCCTCTTGGCTGATCACGGCGAGGCCTTCGGCGAGCACGGGCAGTTCCTGCACGGCAATACCGTGTACAATGAGATGACTCACATGCCGCTGATCTTGCGCTTTCCCGCCGGGGTGAAGGGCGCGGCGGCGGAGGTGGACAGCCTGATCCAACTCAGCGACTTGGCGCCGACCCTGGGCGCGCTGTGCGGGTTCCAGATGCCGCAGGAACAGGTGCAGGGCCTGGACGCCTCGGGCGTGATCTTCGGCGACCGCGCCAACGCGCGCCCGGCCGCTTTTTCAACGTGCCTCGCTTTGCCCCGGATTCAGCATGCGGTGGAGATCCCGGGCGCCAAGGGCATCTTCAATGACCGCGGCCGTCTGGTACAGGTGTTCGACCTCAAGGCGGATCCCCTCGAGCGCCGGAACCTCATCACCCGTCGTCCCGAGCTCGCGCAGCGACTGTCGGCGCTGTGGCGGGCGTGGGCCGAGCGCCAAACCTATATCCGCGGCGCGCCTCCCGCCAAGGAGGGCGAGCTCGACCCCGACATCCGCGAGTGGCTGCGGACGCTGGGCTATCTCTGAGCTGCCAGGACGCGCGGCCGGGCGCCGCTACTCTCTACTTGACCCCATCGCAGGTGCGAAAACGGTGCCAAGATCGCGGCGCCTTGTGCGGCCGCGCTGGCAAGGTCTGCCCTGGGCAAGGTCGAAGGCACGTTCGCGCCCGGCGAAGTGAGAGTGCGGGTCGGCGGAGCGGCATTCCGTCGGCTTCGGGGAGGCCTTATGCAATACGGTCGTTTCAGCGATGACGGCAGGGAGTTCCTCATAACCACCCACTCCCCCCCGCGGCCATGGATCAACTACCTGTCGAATGAACACTACTGCGCCCTGTGCTCGCACACGGGGGGCGGTTATTCGTTCTACGAGAGCGCGGGGTATGACCGCATCCTGGGGGGGTACCCGTCGCTGGCGGTGCTGCGCGACCGCCCGGGGCGCTACATCTACGTGCGCGACGCGGATAACCCCAAGCACTGCTGGGGGCTGACGTGGCAGCCGACGATGGTGGAGCCGGAGCGCTGGGAGAGCGGCCACGGTCAGGGCTATACCTGGGTGCGCTCGCTGTACTTCGACCTCGAGGGCGAAGTCACGTTCGTCGTGCCACGCGACGACGACCTCGAGCTGTGGCTGGTCAAGCTGCGCAACACCGGCGCGCAGCCCCGCAGCTTCAACCTCTTCTTCTACGCCGACTGGTGCCTGGGCAACTACGCCTACCACCTGACCGAGCACGCTTTCGCCGAGCTCTTCACCCAGACCTGGGTCGCGGACGGCATCATCCACGCCACCTCGCGCTACTGGAACAAGCCGACGCGCGACGGCTTGCCGCCCAATGAGGCGTGGGACAAGCTCGCCTTCTTCGCCGGCGACTTCGAGGTGCACGGCTACGACACCTCGGAGGAGGACTTCATCGGCATGTACCGCTCGTGGCACTGCCCGCTGGCGGTGGAGCGAGGGGCGTGCTCCAACACCGCCGCCAGCGGCAAGGCGGCGGCGGCGGCACTCCAGCACAACCTATCGCTGGCCCCCGGCGAGGAGCGCGAGCTGGCGGCGATCCTGGGCGTGGCCTTCGACCGCGAGGGCGTCCAGCGCCTGGTGCGCAAGTACCGCCGGCGCGGCGCGGGCGCCGCCGCCGTGGCGCAGGTCAAGTCATACTGGGATTCCTACCTTGCGCGGGTCCGGGGGCGGACTCCGGCCCCGCGCTTCGACCTGTCGGTCAACATCTGGAACAAGTACCAGGCGTGGGTGACCGCGCACTGGTCGCGCATGGACTCCTACTACATCGGCGGGGGCTCGATCGTGGGCTTCCGCGATAGCTGGCAGGACCTGCTCGGGGTCTTGCCCAACGACCCCCGGTGGAGCCGGCAGCGCATGCTCTACCTGCTGCGCCACCAGTTCTCCGACGGTAGTTGCCTGCACAACTGGGACCCGCGCACCGACATCGGCGTCAAGAGTGGGCATTCCGACGACCCCTTGTGGCTCGCTCTGGGCATGGTCTTCTACCTCAAGGAGACGGGCGAGTTCGGCCTCCTGGACTCGCGCGTGCCCTACCACGACGGCCCGGAGGGAACGGTCTACGAGCACCTGGTGCGGGCGATTGACTACACGTTGGGCCGCTTCAGCCCACGGGGCCTGCCGCTGATGGGCGCCGCCGACTGGAACGACGGCCTCGACTTCGTGGGACGCGAGGGGCGCGGTGAGAGCGTGATGGTGGCCGGCCACCTGTGCTGGATGCTGCACGAGGTGCGCGAGCTCGCGCAGCGCCGCGGCGACGAGCGGCGGGCGCGGCGCTACACCGCCGAGTGCTCCTTGCTCGCCGATCGCGTCAATGACCTATGCTGGGACGGCGAGTGGTATATTCGCGCGACCACGGATGAGGGCCGAGTGCTCGGCTCCGCGCACGACGAGGAAGGCCGCATCTTCCTCAACGCCCAGACCTGGTGCGTGATCGCGGGCATCGCCGCCGACGAGCGCGCGCGGCGGTGCCTGGACGCGGTGGCGGAGCATCTCGACACCCCCTACGGCCCGTGCCTGTTCCTGCCCGCCTACCGTCGGCCCGATCCCGAGATCGGCATCATCACCCGCTTCGCCCCCGGCACCAAGGAAAACGGCACCATCTTCAACCACCCCGTGTGCTGGGCCATCATCGCCGAATGCAAGCTCGGACGCGGCGACCGCGCCTACGACCTGTGGCGGCGGACGTCGTTCATCACCCGCGGCGAGGAACCCGACGTCTACAAGGCTGAGCCCTACGTCTATTCCGAGTTCGTGTGCGGGCCCGATTCCGAGGACTTCGGTCAGGGGGAGTTCTCGTGGGCCACTGGCACCGCGGCGTGGATGTGGCGGGCGTGCTTGGACTGGATCCTGGGCGTCCACCCGGCGTGGGACGGCCTGAGAATAGACCCCTGCATGCCCGGCGAGTGGGAGCGCGCCGAGGTCACGCGGCCCTTCCGCGGAGCCACCTATCACATCGTAATCGAGAAGCCCAGGGGCGTATGCTGCGGCGAGGTCACGCTCACCTGCGACGGGGAGCAGCTCGCGGGCAACATCATCCCGCCCCACGACGACAATGAGACCCACGAAGTGCGCGCGGTAGTGCATCCACGCCGGTGAGGGGGACGCGCGGTCTTCATCCCCACGCGCCCCGAATGTACTCAAGTGCCGCGCACTGTGCGCGCAAGCATGGGCGCGCGCCCTGCTTCCCGAAAGGAGAGCGTAGAACGCTGACCGCCCCGACATGTCGGGGCGCCAACCCGAATCATAACTGATCCGGGTTGGCGGGGGGCAGCATGGACTCCAGGCGTGAGCGCACGATGTGCGCCGTGTCGGCGAGCGCGGAGGTGCGGAGCGCGACCGCCGACCAGTCATCGAGGTACCAGCGCAGCCGCCCCAGCCATGCCTCGGCGCCGAACTTGCGCGCGAAATTGGCGGCGGCCCCGGCGTAGCTCAAACCCTTGAACAGCGCCGCGTAGTCGGCGGCCGCGGGGGCGCCGGGGGGAAGCGGCTCGGTCTCGGCCTTGGCGACCGCCTCGTGGTAGCGCCCGAGCAAACGCTGCACCTCGGGCTCCGTCAGGTCGCTGTCGGGGGAGCGCAGCAGCGCCACCACGTCGAATTCCGGCGGGCCGATGGTGGCCTGCTCGAAGTCAAAGGCGACGAAGGCGGCCCCGCGCAGCGCGAGGTGGTGCGGCGTCAACTCGAAGTGGATGAAGGTCCTGGGTTGAGTCGCCAGCATGGCTGCCACCTCCCTGAACTGCCCCTCGATGATGCCCCACTCATCCACCGATAGGTCCGCCCGCGCCAGCTCCAGCAGTCGCCCCAGCGCGATCTTGAATGCGTCCATGTAGTAGCGCTCGCTCAGCGCCTCTTTGTCAATGCGCAGGATCTCCTCCCGCAGCCGCGGCAGGTGGCGGCGGGCGGTGGCGTGCATGGCTGCCACTGCCTCCACCGCGCGCTCCAGCACGCGCACGCGCTGCTCGCGCCCGACCTCGCCCAGCCGCTGAGCTAAGGTCGCCGGCCCCAGGTCCTCGAAGAACCCCACCGCCCGTCGCCGGTTGAGCGCGCCGCCGTAGAACTCCGGCACCGCGCACCCGTACTCGTGCAGCAGTCGCACCACCTCCGCCTCGCGCCGGTAACAGGCCGCGAAGAAGCGGATGCGCGCGGGATCGTAGCACTTGGCGATGATTGTCGCCGGCCCCGCCCACTGCGCGTCGAGGCGGTAGATCTCGTTGCGCGAGGCCCCCGGCACCTCCTCGCACCAGCGCGCCCGCGGCGTGCCGTAAGGGCAGGCGCTGAACGCCTGCGCGAACTGCTCGCCGCTGAGCCCGAGCCGGCGCGCTATCGTTCGCGTGCGTTCGTCACACTGCGGCAGCGCCGGTCGCGGCGGCGCTGCGTCCTCCGGCGCCTGCAGCCGCTGGTCGAGGTCGGCGATGCGGCGCAGCACCGCCCGCTCCATGCGCCTGAAGAGATTGCGCCGGCGGTCGTCCTGCGGCGACCGCGCCTGCCCGCCCGGCGCCTCCATCTTCTCGCGTTCGTACACCAGCAGCTCCAGCAGGTCCTGGTTGAGCCGCCGCGCCTGGGCGAGTTCGCCCCGCTCGCGCGAGCGCATGGCCTGCCGGTAGGACTTGCCCGCCAGGTCCGCCAGCCGCGCCTTCGCGCGCGCCACCACGGCGCCCAGGCCGCCGGCCTCGTCCGCACCCGCGGGCAGCATCTCCCACAGTCGCACCGCGTCGAGGATGCGATTGCGCGCGTAGTAGATCCGCGCCAGCCGCAGGGCCACGTCGCGGCGCAACACCAGGTTGCGCACGGGCACCTGCTCCCACTCCGCCAGCGCCTGGTCGTAGAGCTTGTGCTCACCGTAAACCTTGCCCAGCAGGATCCCGGCCTCGATCTCTCCCAACGGCCGCCACAGATTCTCCGCCGCCACCGGCCCCATCGCGCGGCCCACGATCGGCGTCACCCGCCAGCACCGATAGAGCGCGCGTCCCAGCACCCGCAGCGGCACTCCCCGGAACAGGGCCAGCAGTTCCTCGCCGTCGTCCGCCGGCATCAGCCCCAGGAAGAAATTGGCGCGCGCCACCTTGTGCCACGCCGCCCCGCCGAGAAAGGCGCCCATCAGGGCCAGCCCGATGACCCACAGCCAGTCCGCCCGCAGCCGGTAGTCCAGCACCCCCAGCAGCGCCAGCCCCAAGCCCGTGCCCCAGAACAGCGCCAGGATGCGCCCCTCGCGCCATCCCAGCCACTGGAAGTGATGGTGCAGCGGAGTGCACAGGAACGGCCGCCACGGCTCGCCGGTGCGATGGCGCAAAAGCTGCAGCGGCCCCCGCGCCACCTTGACCGTCCCCGTTTGCAGGATGACCGAGAGGGCGTCTATCACGAACACGCCGCCGATCAGGACCAAGGTCCATTCGCTCAGCGACACTAGCGCCATCATCGCCAGCGCCGCCCCCAGGCCCAGCGCTCCCGTATCACCCATGATCACCCGCGCCGGGGGATAGTTGAATACCAGGAAGCCCAGGCATGCGCCGACGAGCGCCGGCGCCGTCAATTGCACCAGCGAGCTGCCGATGAGGCCGACCAGGAAGTACGCCACCCCCGCGATCGCCACGCTCCCCGCCGCCAGGCCGTCCACGCCGTCGGTGAGGTTGACGGCATTGGAGGTGGCGATGATGACGACCGCGGCGAAGGGCACGTAAAGCCAGCCCAGCTCGAGGTAGTGACCGGCGAGCGGCACATAGACCTGCCCGTCCGACAGGCGCAGCTTCAGGTAGAGCCCCAGCCCCAGGCCGAGGCCGATCTGCAGTAGCAGCTTGGCGCGCTCGGACAGGCCCAGTCCCCGAGCCTTGCGCAGATCATCGGTCATGCCGATGGCGGCGAACAGCCACGCGCCGGCGATGACCGAGATGACCGCCTCGATTCCCCGCGGCGCGTCGCCGCGCATGCGCGCCGCGACCAGCGCACCGACGGCGAATGCGACCATCATGCTCGCGCCGCCGCCGAGAGGCTTGCGCGGCTTGGGGAACAGGCGGTGGATCTTCTCCTTGCCCGGCTTGGCCTCGCGCGAGACGAAATCCCCGAAGCGCCGCCGGAGCACGGCGGTGCCCACGAGGGCGAGGACGAAGGCTATAGCGAATGCGGCTGCGGAATAGAGCATGGTCGCTGCGCCGGTTGGTCGCGCCGCCAGACGCGACGCCTGGATCGCGCCCGGCCGCCGCGCATCAGGTATTGCGGAAGATGAGCTTGTAGATGCCGACGGCGATCTCGTCGCGGTCGCTCAGGCGCTCGGCGCCGATGACCGGCTCGCCGTTGAGCAGGGTGCCGTTGGTGCTGCCCAGGTCGCTCACGAAGTAGCGGTCGTCGTCGCGCCAGATCTGGGCGTGACGGCGCGATACGGTGTTGGACGGTAGCACCACCGTCGAGTCGGCGCGACGCCCGATCACCACCGGTTGATCACCGGATAACTCCGCCGCCCGCTCGACTTGCCGCCCGGTGGGCTCGAGCAGCCACAGGTGGGCGCGCCCCGGGGATTCCCGTGGCCGGGAGCCGCTCTCCCCCGTCACCAGCCGCATGATGATGGTGTCGTCATCCGCCAGCGGCGCGAAGCGCTCGAGTTCGTGCCCGCAGCTCTGGCAGAAACGGCTATCGGCGGCGCTCTCCGCGCCGCACCGCGAGCATCCGGGCATCGGTCGCCCTCCATCGAGTCCATTCTAGGCCCGGCCCCGCGGCGGTGTCAAGGCTGCAGCCTGCGAGGTGTGAACTCGGAGCGTTGGTTTGGGGCAAGCGATCTCCTCCCCCTCTCAGGGGGTCCCGACCGGAGAGATCGCTTACACTGTACCGGATACATAGCTTACACTGCGGACGAGGGTTGGTTCAGGTCAACCCGCTTGATGACATGGTGGCAAGACACGATCTCGAATACGCCGTCCACGGTGGTCGGGCGAAAGCCGACCGGGTATGCGAAAAAGGCTTTGGGCACGCGCAGTTGCCGCCCGCGGGCCGATTACGAAGGGCGATCCCGCGTCATCCCGACGCGGAGCCCAGTTTCTCCCACAAGCCGACGAACCCCTCCGCGCTGGCGACGTCCGGTATCACCAGTCCGCGCCAGTGGCAGCCGTAGCGCTCTTGCACGCACTGCATGGCCTGCGCCAGGGTCGCTGCCGACCAGTCGTGGTAGTGGATCGCGTATCCCATTTCGACCAGTTTGCGCGCCCGCGCCTCGATGGCCAGGCCGTCGGCGCACTTGTCCCAGAATTGCGCCCACTCCCGGAAGTGCTCAAGATCGCGCTCTGCCGACGGCGCCTCGTGATCGGCGATGAGGTGGTCAATGGGGGTGACCAAACGCGACCGGTCGGCGCACCTGCCGGGGTCGGGCACGACCATCAGCAGATGGCCGCCCGGACGCAGCGCCCGATGCCACGCCCGCAAGGCGCCGATGGGATCGTGCACATGCTCCAGCAGATGGCTCGCAATGATGAAATTGAGAGTCGAGTCGCCAAACGCCAGGCCCGCCCCGCCATCGCACACCACGTCGGGCATGACTAACCCGCGCTCGACCATGTTCGGGTAGTGGCGGCGTATCTGCTCCGCTTCGAGGCGGTCCACATAGTAAACCCGGCTGCGCTGCGGGTCGGTTGCGACCGGGCTGTGCAGGGGGCTGATGTCCACTCCCACGCCGCTCAGCCTGAGGCCGAGTTCGCCGCGGCTCGGCGTGCGCCGGGGGCTGCCGACAGGAGCGGGCGCAGCCGCGGGCGGCGGCGCGACGGGCCGGGGAGCGGGCGCTTCCACCGGCGGACAACGCAGGCCCTGGTGGCCGCGGCCGCACGCTCGCTTGAGCGCGCGCCAAACCCGATAGGGCCGAGAGGTGATCACACGTTGGATGAACTCCTCCCGGCGCGCGACCTCGCGCTCCAGGGCGGCCACGCGCGCCCGCAGCTGAGCGGCGCCATCCCGGCCTCCGGCCGGCGCTTGTGCATCCGGCTTCATGCGGTCTCCCTGCACAGACACTCAGGACTTCTAGTTCCGCGCGACAGGCATCCTCTCCGCCCTCGGCATCGCGCGCGTTACCCGGTCGGCGCCCACGGCCGCGAGCCGCCGATCACCAGCAGCCGCCCCACATCGTCCGCCAGCAGCCGCGTCGGCGCGCGCACCAGCCGGTTGAAGTTGAATAGCGGACCCGGCGGGACCGAGACGTTGTTCAGGCAGTAGATGACCACATCCCATCCCCGCGCCAACACCCCCGCCGCCTGCAGGGGGTTTGATAGCGCGTACCGCGCCGCGAACTGCCCCAATATCGCCTGCGGCAACTCCTCCGGCCGCCTCAGAACCAGGCTCAACGAGACTTCCGGCAGGTCGCGCCGCAGGCGCTCGACCAAGCGCCCCAGCGGCCCCGGCGGGCAGGTTTTCACCACGAGGATCCGCTGCGGTGGGCCTTCACCGCCCTCCGCGGCGCGCAGCGATACCCGTCGGCCCAGTTGCGCCAGCTCGTCCTCGACCGCCAACAGCCCCCGCCAGAAGGAGGTCTCGCCCGGGGTCGCCTCCCCCCACTCGGGCCGGGCCTCTAGCAGCGATGCGCGAATGAACTCCAGCTTGCGCTGGTTCGTCTCCCGCTGCCAGCCCTCGGGCCGCACGTAGTAGTGGTACCGGCGCAGGAAATAGGCCAGGAAGCGCCGGAAGACCTCGTCCTGCTCGGGCGTCAGGCCCTCGGTCGCGGCGGCCTCGAGCGCCTGCCGCAGCGACCCGACGTCGGTCACGTCGCGCGTGAAGCCCTTGTGCGAGTAGATGCTGCGCCCCAGCACCACCGCCGGCTTGCCCAGCAGCAGCCCCTCGAATCCCACCGTCGAGTTGCGCGTGACCACGATGTCGGTGAGGTCCATCAGCGAGTGCAAGGGCACATCCTTGCCGACGACCCGGCCCGCGTCGCCCAACAGCTCCTGGTAGCGACTCGGGTCGGTCATATCCTCGGGGTGGGCCTTCAGCAGGACGTAGAAATCGCGGCCGCCGCCCGCTTCCACCAGCGCCCGCGCCACATCGCTGTTGGTCGGGAAGTGGGGGGAGAAGAGGATGGGGTTGGTGTCCAGGTCCAACTGCACCGGGCACAGGA
>Ga0307378_10005579_pt1 | contig 17482 bp, 28 predicted proteins | sample UN1MG_FD_202238 | JGI IMG/M metagenome (GOLD analysis project Ga0307378, IMG submission 202238) | Soil microbial communities from Risofladan, Vaasa, Finland - UN-1 | ecosystem: Environmental > Terrestrial > Soil > Coastal area > Acid sulfate soil | place: Finland: Risofladan, Vaasa | collected... | reverse complement strand
TGCTGGATGGCAAGCAGACAGAGGTAGGGAGCCTATTAACCGAACTAATTGAGAACTATGACTAAACCTATATTTAGGGGTACCATTTTCTTGTTGAACTTTTTACATATTTAGGGCTAAGATTTTCTTGTTGAACTTTTTAAAACTTAGAAATTATGAATTTTCCTAAAGACAAGTATTACATTTTAGACGGAAAGAAACCCGTCGTAACGGATGACGTTATCGAATGGGCGAAACGATTTAATGAACCACGCCACGTTGGAAACACCTTTCTATTTGGAAAGTGGGGACCACACATCTCAACGGTATTCCTGGGAACAAACCACCAGTGGAGGGAAGGTCCTCCATTACTCTTTGAGACTATGATTTTCGGTGGATACCATGACGAGTGGATGGATCGGTATGCCACTTGGGAAGAGGCCGAGAAAGGGCACCGCAGGGCCGTGTGGCTGGCGATACGAACCTTACCAATACACTTACTTACCAAAGCCTATATTTATACACGTAAATTTCTTGTTGAACTTTTTAAAACTTAGAAATTACGCAAACAAAGCAATCAAAAAAGCAACATCATGACACATCCCTATTACGATTCCAGAAAGAGGAAACAAAGTCAGCGGGAATCACTAAAGATTCTTGCCTTTACCCTTCCCCTAGCATTTATGATATTTGCACTGCCAGCAGTATGCCGATGGGAACGGGTTAACAAGATTGAAGTGTGGGTCCCGTATGAGGTAAAAATTCTTGATAAAGATAAGGTCGTTTTTTTCAGGTCACAGGACGTATCGGACTCCCTTGTGTTCCGGTGCAATACCGACATATTCCTGGGGACAGAAGCGATCGAGAAACTTGAGTACAAACTCCCCTAAATACATATTCACATGCACGATTTTCTTGTTGACGATTCCACTATGTTGGAACAACACCTCAGACTGATCCGTAAAGTAGCTATCAACATGCACAAGCTGACCGGCTACGACTCGGAAGATCTTTACAGCGAGGGCTGCTTGCTTTACCTGCTTAAAATGGATAGGTACAGGCAGGAGGACCCCGCTAAACTCTCTACCTTTATTTGGCATGTGGTGTGGAATGGCCTGATCAATTACATCAAGCACCAGACCAAGGTGTCATACGTGAGTTTACCCGATACCGTACTGGATGAGGTCGTTTCTTTCATTGGGTTTCGGCACACCAAACACAGAATCATGGAGCATTTTGTATGCAACGCCTACTGATTTAAAATTTTTTTTGTATAATATAGAAGATAATTAAAACAAAAACACAAACTATCATGGAAACAGAAATAATACAATCACTCAGTCCTTTTGCTAAATTTCACGTCGCACTTTGTAGCTATAAATTATTTTACAAAGGTAAGGGAATAGCTAAGTACGTGGTTTGGGATAAAGGGTTTACAAACGCGCAGGACATTCTGAATGGAAAAATAGCACGTATTACTTACAAGAAAAAAAGCGGTTTAGGCTTCGTCGATGTGGATTACCTGCCGGACACAAGCCCAGGTATTGTTGCGGAAATAAATAGCATACTTCATGGAATACCAATGCTAAAGCGTAAGAGCAAAAAATGAGAATCGTTAAGTTATATGCGGATTAGGGAAATGTTTAACTAAAAATCAGAAACCATGCCAAACAAAGTAGCACTTAAAAAAACCAAACTTGCAAAACAAAACGGCAAATGTCACATATCAGGCGCACAATTAGCTGCCGATGTATCATTAATTGATACACACAGACCCATCCCCAAACGGAAAGGAGGAACATACACCGATGAAAACACCATGGTAACCGATCCCGTACTGCACATGGTGGTACATGGTACTCTTCGTATTCTCACAGGTGATATGTTTATCCTGAAACAACTTGTGGATGAACGTGAACACGCTATCCGGATCCATCTCAAATTAAACAATCAGTTACTTGCTTACAAACGCAAAACAGACCACCTCAGTGACAGAACCATCGATTTCCTTGGAACACAAGCCATCGAAGCCAAAGCACATAGTGATATGGTTGACAAAAAAATGAAATCTTTGGTAAAAAAGATGGCAAAGGAAGATCCATTTATCCGAGCACTTCTTGGTGTAAGAGCAGTTGGTCCGGTAACCATTGCATACTGCTTGGTATGGATCGATTTAGAAAAAGCCAGACATGCATCCTCCCTCTGGAGCTATGCGGGACTGCATAAGGCCTCTCACGAGCGATATGAAAAGAATGTTGCTGGAGGAGGTAACAAGCGGCTAAGAACCGTCTTATACTCAATGGCTGCGTCTCAGATGAAACTGGCCGGACCTTACAGGGTCGTCTATGACAACGTAAAGCATAGGCTGGAAAGAAGTGAGAAAATAGTGAAAACAAGAAACACACAGGGAAAATCAGTAGAGTGTGCTTAGAAAGATACGAAACCATGTCACCGCCACGGTGCGGCCTTACGAGCAGTAATGAAGCATTTCCTGGCCGATTACTGGTACGCGGGAAGAGAAATATCCGGACTTCCTGTTGACGCCCTGTACCCAGAAGCCATACTTGGTGGAAGCCACAGAACCATTATGCCCAAGGAACGCGGGTGGAATTATTAAATCACAAGGCAAAAGAAAACCAGTAAACGGAAGTGAACCAAGTTTCAAAAGAAACCCATCCATGGCAAGTGAACCATCGAATATAAGAAACCCGTATTTTGAAAATGAACCAGAAAACACAAAAAGCCCACTTACTGGAAGTGAACCAAGTATCAGAAGAAATCCATCCATTTGCAGTGAACCAATTAAGTAAAGAAACCCAACCATTTAAAGTGAACCAATGGCATAAAGAAACCTAACCTCAACAAGTGAACCATGATACAATAGAAAACCATTTAGTTGAAGTGAACCAATCTTTTAAAGAAACCCATAATCAATAAATGAATCATTAATGAAAATCGTTAAGTTATATGCGGATTACCACATCGACCACGTCACCGAAGGGCATAAACACGTACGTGATGGGTGGGTCAATGTGGCGTGTCCATTCTGCACCGGAGAGAACCCGGGTTATCACTTGGGTTACTCTCTGGATGACGATTACTTCAATTGCTGGCGGTGTGGTGGACACTCCATACCCAAGGTCATAGCGAAGCTGCTTTCCGTGAACACACATCGTGCCAAAGAGATCATCAAACAGTATGGTGGCATCAGCAAGGTAAACAAGGTAGTACCGAGAGTACGAGTGGGTACTAACGCATTTATGTTTCCTCACGGCACCATGGAATTACAACGCAATCACAAACTGTATCTGAAGTCGCGAAATTTTGATTGGGAATATCTGGAAAAGGAGTGGAAACTGCAGGGAACCGGTCCCGTGGCAAAGCTCGATGACATAAATTACAACAACAGGATCCTGGCTCCCATCACTTGGGAAGGCAGAGTCGTAAGTTTTCAGACCCGTGACATCACGAACCGGCATCCCATTAAGTATTTAGCCTGTCCTCAGGCCCGGGAGCGGGTACAGCACCAGCACATCCTCTACGGCAATGCCCTGAAGTGGGGAAGGCGTGGTATCTGTGTTGAAGGCATTACCGATGTGTGGAGGCTGGGACCACTGTCCTTTGCTGTGTTTGGAATTAGCTACACCCATCACCAGGTCCTGGAGATCGCTTCCTTATTTGAAGAAGTGGTTATTGTGTTTGATCCCGAGAAGCAGGCACAGCAACAGGCGAAGAAGCTGCAGATGGATCTGGAGGGTAAGCGAGTGAAGACTTGGATCGAGGGCATTGACAGCGATCCCGGAGACATGAGTCAGGACGACGCCAATCATCTCGTTAAATATTTACTGAAATAACTTGACTTTTTAGATATGATACACTATATTTGTAGCGGTTTTAAAAAGTTTGCGTTCGAAGGTATCGGGTTCGAAACAAATGGTTTCAATTAAGGTTTGACCTGAGGGGAGTAGGTGCCGATACCACCGAAACTCTCAGGTTTTCCTTTTTTATCTAAAACATTAATCATATGAAATACAAAATCAGTGAAACTTTTAGTGAAGTATTACCTGCTCTGAACGATGAGGAATATGCCAAACTAGAAGAAAGTATCAAAAAACATGGTGTTCAAACCCCATTAACAACTTGGAAAGAATACATTATTGACGGACACCATCGGCACACAATTGCTGAAGAGTATAAAATCAAGATCACTCTCCCACCCATCATAATGGATGATGAGTTAGAAGATGAGGACGACGTCATCGTCTGGATGATTGACAATCAAAAAGGTCGTAGAAATCTCAATGACATTGAACTCGCTGAACTCTACAAGATCAAATATGTGATCCTGACCAGAAAGGGAAAGGAGAAGATGTCTGAGGCTGGTAAGGAAGGAGGTAAAACAGCTGGTAAGGGTAGACCTAAGAATGATAGGGGTATGGCGGAAAACGCCAAACCCCTAAAAGAAGAAATTAACACCCGTCAATCCATTGCCGATGAATTGGGGTGGGGAACAAACAAAACTGCCAAAGCCCTTTACATTCTTAAACACGCCACCCTTGAAGAGATGGAGTTATTTAAAGAAAAAGGGAACAGCATCGGAGGGGCACACAAAATTGTAAAGGCTCGTATAGATGCTGAAGAAGAAGCAAAGAAATCTAAACCAAAAGTAGAACTTACTGAAGAAGAGATATTAGAAAAACAAATCAACGGCATCATTAAGAAAGTAGAAAAGATAAATACCAATGCGGAAACCCTCTATACCAAAGTATTTGATGTACTTGCCACCATGAATGATATGGGTATTGATACATTAGATTCAACATTGATTAAAATTGAAATTGTGGGGTCCTTTAGAAATCTATACCGTAGTGTCGCTAATTTATTACAAAGATTTGGACTTGCCGCAGAAAATGGAACTGAAACAAACCTTAAAAAACTAGAAAATCATGATTAGAATTAACCCACCAAAAGAAAAATTAATAGAAATTGCGCGCCTCATTCACCAGAACCCACCAACGCAAATCAGCTATCAAACCTTTAAAGAGATGCTTGGTATTAATAGTGAAATAACACAAAGAACTTGGGAACGTGTTCGATCTAACCTAATTGTCAAATTCAATTTTACTATTTTTCCAGAACTTGGTTTTAATACATATTTAAGGGTTGCTAGAGGATATGGCGTGGATGTTGTAAAAGGGCAGCTGGTGCAAAAAGATCAGTTGGGAAGGTCCTTCTCAAAGGTAATGAGAATGAACATAACGGAACGCGATAGATTACTTAAATCAGCGTCTTTAGCTGAGACTAAAGAAGATGAGCTTGCCTGTAGAGGAATGGCAACATGGTGTGAGGAAAGTAACATGGCAGGGATAGCCCGTGCACTCACACTTAATATCATCACCAGAGATACATTTGATAGTCTTATGAAAAAGTCTATGAAATAAAAATAAAAGGTTGGGTCAAACTGCATCACAAAATCGAGAAGCATTGGATTTGGAATGATCCAAAATATTTATATATTTGTAGAATCATTATCAAAGATCATCAGTATGAATAATTTAACAAAATTTCCAGAGCAAGGTGTCGGCAGCAGAAATGCCCCGAGCGGTTTCTTGATGGTCACCGTGATGATCACCTTCGCTCTGGTTTTGTCATTATGAGTAAAGACGCTTATTATTTCAGCCACGACTCAAACGCAAGAAATGACGTACGCATGATTAAACTTCGCAGGATGGGCGGCCTGGAATGTGTTGGATTATTTTGGTGCATAATAGAGATGTTAAGAGAGTCTAAAAGTTACACACTTGATGTTGTAACAATTGAAGATATTTGCTATGAATTACGCATAGATGTGGCAAAATTTGAGCTACTTTTTATCTGTGAATTACTTACTCAGAACGATGATATTTTCTATTCTAAATCATTAATGGAAAGGATGGTACACCTTGATAAGATAAGAGAGCAAAGAGCAATTGCCGGACAAAAGGGTGGCAAAAGCAAAGCAAATGCTAAGCAATTGCTAAGCAATAAAAGAAAAGAAAAGGAAAGTAAAATAAAAAAAGAAAAAATACCAAAAAGAAATTTTGAGGTTCATCCAAGAATTGAAATTGTATTCACCAAATGGTTGGAGTACAAACAAGCCAGAAGAGAAACTTACAAGACTCCAGAATCAACAGAACTAGCTTTGAAAAAATTAGTGAAGTTTTCCGACAACGATCCACACACCGCCAAATTAATTATTGAGGACGCCATGTCGAATAATTATGCCGGATTTTTTGAACTGAAGCCAAACACCAAACCAAGCCGTGGAGGTGCCAAGGCTCCGCCCGGCCATTTCAAGGATGTTGAAACCGAAACAATCACACGCAAATGAGAGATCTCCAGACATGGGAGCTACGGGCACGTCCCAAGATACTGCAGCAACTGCCTCCCCGGTTACGGGAAGACGTGATCAGGTACAAGCCACCAAACAACAACCCCATCAGCTATTACATCTACGGTGGACTTGGTACTGGTAAGACCGTGATAGCGGCACAGCTATGGCTGAAGGCACAGCAGAAGAAATACCTCGAGGCCAGCCCGGGAAAGATTATCTTTATTTCAGTACCTGAATTTTTTGTTGAGCTTAAAGCCACTTACAGCAATCCCGACAAGGAGGAACTGGTGGTGCTTGCCAAATATTCCGAAGCCGAGTTCCTGGTGCTGGATGACCTGGGAGCGGAGCGGTCCACGGAATGGGTGATGTCGATGCTGTACCTGCTGATCAACCGCAGGTACGAGAACAAGCTCACCACGGTGATTACTTCCAACTACGACTTGGATGAACTGGGAGAGAAGCTGGGAGATTACAGGATACCATCCCGGATTCAGAGAATGTGTAAAATCTTAAAACTGAAATTATGAATCAAACAATTTGGAAATTTAATCTTCGTGTTGACGATGTTCAAAAAATCGCAATGCCGAAAGAAGCAAAAATTTTAACAGTTCAAATTCAAGGAGAATTACCTTGTATCTGGGCTTTGGTAGATCCACGAAATTTAGATACTAACAGGATTATTCAAATTGCCGGAACCGGACACGATCTAAGTAAAAGAATTATGGGAGATTACATCGGTACGTTTAAGTACGATGGGTTTTTAGTGTTTCATGTATTTGATGGAGGGGAGGAATGATGAAAAGTAATATCGACATCAGCGTACGTGATTTAAAAATCTTGGATGACAAATTCAAGGAAATGCGGTCTGCTTATAAAACCGAACACATGAATCTTAGGCACACTTTACTTGACAAAGAACCCGGACAGGACGAACGTCGTGCCTTTTTGGAAACGTCAATACCAATATTTTATGACGCTATTGACAGGATTGAAAGGTATTGGTTACTTCAGGCTATCGAGATAAGAGATGCTGAGAAAATAACAGTAAATGGTTACGTCAAGAAAAGAATATTTTAAAATGAAACTATGAAAACAAGAAAGAAGATAAAGAAGCTCGTGGCTAAGGTCAAGAAGATAGAGCGCAAATTAGAGCCAAGGGTTAAACACATCGGCTTTGATTATTTACATCACGATGATAACGAATATGATGAACTAACATATAAAAAAACAGTATTATGAAAGCAACAATGGAAGAAGCATGATTGAACGCCTGATTATTGTGGGGTTAATCAACTCCACGGAATTCATTCAGCAGGTCCGGGCAACATGGGATCACAGCCTGATCGGCAGCACGAACCTGCAGCGTATCGCCTACTGGTGCATTGAATACTACGACGAGTACAACAAGGCTCCGGGCCGCACTCTCGATGACATCTACTACGATAAGCGTGACAGCGGGGACATTCCCAAGGACAGGGTGGAAAGCCTTGAAGAGGATCTCATAGACCTGGCCGAGGAGTATGATGAAACCTTTAACCTGCGCTACGCCTTGGATAGAGCCGGTAAGTACCTGCGGAAACGGCATCTGGAATTACATCAGGAGAAGGTTCAGGAGTTACTTGATGCCGGTGAGGAGGATGCATCTATAGAACTAGCGTCCACGTACAGGGGCCATACGAGCGTACCAGAGGACGTTCTCGACCTAAGTGATACAAGTACCTTACTCAAGGTAGAAAATCTATTTACGGGCCTCTGCACACCTCTTTTGGAATATCCAGGTGCCCTTGGCAAAATGTTAAATGATAAAATGGTTCGCGGAGCCTTCGTGAGTTTAATGGCAGCGGAGAAGCGGGGAAAGTCATTCTGGCTACTGGACATGGCCGTCAGAGCCACGCAGAAGAGATCTAAGGTCGCTTTTTTTCAGGCCGGTGACATGACCGAGGACCAACAACTCAAGCGAATATGTTCTTATCTCACGAAGAAACCCAGCAGTGACAGATACGTGGGTACGATTTATGTACCGGTGGCAGATTGCCTGAGAAACCAACTCGATGGCTGTGACAAAGACGAACGCCAAGGAAATGTAGCTGCCTTCGATGGAGGTGAGTTTGAACTGGACGACATCAGAAAGAAACTGAACCGGGAAGATTTACTGGAGGCATACCTGAACTATGGTGATGACTATATTCCTTGTACTAACTGTGACGAATTCAAGGAAAAACCGCTGGGAGTGCCGTGGCTACGGCCCGTAACGGTCAAGGAAGCAATCACTGTTGAAGAATCGAAGCGAAAGATTAAACAATTCTTCATCGAGAAGAAGAGAAGGTTCCGGATTTCCACGCATCCCAACAACACTTTAACTGTTAGTACCATCAAAAATATCTGCAATTCCTGGGAACGCATCGATGGCTTCATACCTGATGTCATTGTAATTGATTATGCCGACCTGTTGGTAGCGGAACAGACCAAGGAATTCAGACACGCTCAAAACGAGATCTGGAAGAACCTTCGAGCACTCTCTCAGTACCGCCATTGCTTGGTACTAACGGCCACACAGGCTGATGCAAAATCCTATGAAAAGGACTTGTTGGGGATGACAAATTACAGTGAGGACAAGCGAAAATATGCACATGTCACCGCCATGTTTGGACTCAATCAGGATAAAAATGGTAGGGAAAAGAAGATGGGTGTGATGCGATTTAATGAGTTAGTAGTACGTGAGGGTGAATTCGATAGTACCGGCACTGTCACTGTGTTGCAGAACTTAAATCTGGGCAGACCCTTCGTGGATTGCTTCATTTAAAATTTTTTTTGTATAATATAGTAACAAAACATTTTCAAAATATGAAACCAGAAGACTTAATCAAAGCAGCAGAGGAACTCAATGAAATAATGCCATTGGACCCTGTACTTGATACCACGCTATCACCTGATAAGTTGGCAGGACTTGTAAAGGAAGCTGCGCTATGGCTTCTGGTCACCGATGAATTGGAGGACAGCACTGTCAAAACCATAAAAGATTTGAGTTGGAACAGTTCCGATTTCAAAAATCTGAAGGAGTCACAGGATCCAATGCCAGCTTTCATCAGATTCGGTATCATCGAAGAGGAGCACGATGCGGAACCACCAAAAAAGAAAGCCGTGAAGAAGCCGGTTAAAAAGGTGAGGGCTGAAGTACCTGAGGAGGAAGTGGAAGAGGTGGTTGAAGAGAAAGCCAAGGAACACTTGGATGGGCCACCTAAGGCCGCTCCTTTAGGACCTTCTGCTTATGCCACCGCCCTAGCTGTAATGGGAACCAATCCCAACATGGAGATGCACACGCTGTATGTGATAATGAAGAAGAAGGGGTTCGACCTGAGAATATCCAGTGGCACCATCAAGACCGCCCACAGTATTTTCCGCAGGGTATTCAGATCATTAGTGGACAACGGGTACGCATCGACAAAACCAATAAAAAAATGAAAGGAAAAGAACCACTATCCTGTATTAGTTGTGGACTGCGTGAGGGCGTCACCTCTCCCAAGATAGCTCCGTATGGTGCTGGAAGGAAAGGAATCCTAATCATCGGGGAAGCCCCAGGTGCCGTTGAGGACAAGAAAGGTTTGCCATGGCAGGGGCGTACGGGCAGGATGTTGGAAAACACATTAAGTAAAGTGGGTATTGACTTGTTTATGGACTGCGTCTCCGTGAACGCGGTTAACTGCAGACCACCAATCAACAGGGCACCCAAACCTTTTGAAATCGATTGCTGCCGTGCCGTAATGGTAGCGGATACCATCGAAGAGTTCAAACCAAAGGTCATTATTTTACTGGGAACAATTTCTCTACAAAGTTTTCTGGCTCCACGTTGGCCCACTGACCTAGGTGGTATCTCGAAGTGGAGAGGCTTCGTTATTCCGGATCAGGATTGCAAGTGCTTCGTGGTGCCGACATATCATCCCAGTTTCATCAGCAGAATAGATAGCAGGGAAGCCGACACGGTCTGGAGGCAGGATCTGGCAAAAGCAGCAGAGGCTGCAGAAACTCCGTTTCCACAATTCAGTCAGCCCAACATACGGTACTTACAAGATCTGTCGATACTGGATCAGTATAAGGAAGTACCAGAGATTGCATTCGACTACGAAACCACTGGCTTGAAGTCACACGCTCCCGGCCACCGCATCATATGTGCCTCCGTTGCAATAAACGAATCGCTGGTGTATGCGTTTATGATGCCGCCCACCAAAGCCGAACGCAGACCCTTTACGAATCTACTCATCAACAATAGCGTAGGTAAGATGGCCCACAACATGAAATTTGAGGATGCCTGGACCAACAACAGACTGCGGGTACAGATCCAAAACTGGCAATGGGACAGTATGCTTGCTGCTCATGTCATCGATAACAGGGCAGGTGTAACCGGACTGAAGTTCCAGACCTATGTGAACTTTGGCGTGGTTGATTACGCCTCAGGGATTACACCATACCTCAGAAGTGATGGTAGTGGCAATGGCTTTAACAAGATCTATAAATTACTAGATGAGGAGAACGGTGTGGAAAGACTCTTAAAGTACTGTGCATTGGACAGTCACTACGAATACCTGCTGGCGAAGAAGCAGATGAAGGAATTAGACTACCAATATTTGCCCTTTTGATTATGACAGGACCAGAAGATTACGCTCGTTTAGAGCAAATCACGTTAGAGCATCTGCGATTCCAGATGAAGGAGGAGTTTGGTTTACACGCATTAAAAAATACAGAACTTTCTGTGTACGATGTCTTGGATCAATTTGAAAAGAGAGTTGTCTTTCACTTACAAACCAAGATCTTGGGACAGAAGAATCCACAACAGTATACCGTACAGGTGGATGTTCCAGCAAATTGGTGGGAGTTTTTCAAATACCAACATCTTCCTCCATGGTGGCAGCATCGGTGGCCAATAAAATGGAAGGCTTTTAGTCGGGAGATTACGCTCAACCATTACACCCTCCTACCCAAATGGGCCAAGGAAATTGACACTGATGTAGTTATGTACACACAAATACCCGAACCGGGAATAAGATTGGAGGAATAATATGGAACGAAGAACATTTTTCAAAAACTTGATCGGTGGTGCCGCTGCACTGGCCGTGACCCCAAAACTCTTTGCCGAAATGGCAGAGCATCCATATACTGCACCACCTGAAAAGATTTTCACTCAAGGCGAAGGCCTATGGATATTTAAGGATGATAAATTAATAGCGTACAGTGCGCTTCCAGGAGTAACTCTGGAGATGAGAGCGGAACCGATTGAGATTACAATGGGTCCCCGGTTTGGGGGAGATGGTAATTCCAGAGAATTCATACAAGGACAGCGAGAAACATGGTTCACAGTTGAAAACTTACACATCATTGATGATTCCATATTAAATTTGCGGGAGAAGATGGGTGGGGAAATTTTTCAATTGATTATGAAAATGGATTATACAATTGAATCGGCTGTGATCTTGGCAGATTTTTACATATCAATACATAATGCTATTGATCCCGTACCTGAAGCTGAAATGCTGCGTAGTGTAAAATTCTACTGCATAGGAGAAACTCGAATGATATTTGAAAAAGGATAAACTGATATGGCACATATAGACGGAGATAGCGACATAGGCCGCGCTGTTGCAACGGCACTTGGAATAGATATTACGAATGTAAAAGGATTGTCCCTACGAATATATGCAGACGAGGTAGTGACTGTCACCATTGAAAAATTAGTGGATCATACTGAACTCGAAAAATTGGTGAAGGTGTTGGGAACGCACAAGTTTGATATGCACAAAAAAGGATAAACTAAGATGGAACAGGATCCAAGGGAAATCATACGTGAGATATTATACCGGACAGTGGCCGCTGGTAATGGTGGTTACTATTCCACATTTGGTCCTGTGTTGCTTAGTAAGATGGTTAAACTAACTGATTATGATTTAAATGACCGTGAGATAGTAACTGGAAAATGAATCTACTTGAAGCATATCATCTCCTTCACAAGGGAACATTAGCACTGGCCCGGGCAGAACAAGCCGGGATCAGGGTTGATGTGCAGTACCTTGAAAATAAGACCGGTCATCTCACCCGGAGGATTGATCGCATGGAACTCCTGTTTCGGGAGTCGAAATTTTACCAGCAGTGGGAGCGTTCACTTGACAAAGAACCCAACATCAACAGCAGTCCGCAACTAGCCACCTACCTGTATGAGGTGAAGAAGCTGAAGCCACCAAAGCTCACGAAAACCGGTAAGGGATCCACTGACAAGGAGACATTGACAGCCCTTGACCTGCCCGAGTTAAATTCCATGCTCGAAATCCGGAAGCTGAAAAAGATCAGGGACACCTACTTGGCTGGCTTTATGAATGAACAAGTGGATGGTGTCATTCATCCCTTCTTCAATCTTAACCTGGTGCGGACATATCGGTCGAGTTCCGATCACCCCAACTTCCAGAACATACCGAAGCGGGACAAAGAAGCCATGCAGATCACACGCAGTGCATTGTATCCACGACCCGGCCATCAGCTACTCGAGGTTGACTACTCCGGATTGGAGGTACGTATTGCCGCCTGTTACCACAAAGATCCGGTAATGATTAAGTACATAGAAACAGGCTATGACATGCACAGCGACATGGCCAAACAAATATTTAAACTAGATGAGTTCGATAAAAATAGAGCCGACTACGGTCGACTGCGTAACGCCTCTAAGAACGGTTTCGTATTCCCACAATTCTACGGGGATTACTTTCGAAATTGTGCCGAAAACATGGCGTGTGGTTGGGGAGAACTACCGCATGGAAGATGGAAATCTGGTCAAGGTGTTGACCTTGGTGACGGTAAGCTGAGTGATCATTTAATCTCTAAGGGCATAAAGAGTCTGGACGCCTTCACCAAACACGTCAAGGAAATAGAGGAAGATTTCTGGGGGAATCGGTTCAAGGTATATGCGAAGTGGAAGGAGAGGTGGTGGAAGCAGTACCAGAAGGATGGTTACATCGACATGTTAACGGGTTTCCGATGCACCGGACTCATGGAAAGGAATGACTGTATCAACTATCCCGTACAGGGTGCCGCGTTTCACTGCTTGCTCTGGAGCTTCTATCAACTGGATATGATCTTTCAGGTACGGGGATACAGGACCAGAATCATTGGACAGATCCATGACTCCATACTTTTTGATCTCTACCCTCCGGAGTTGAATGCTGTTGTCACACTGGTGCAAAGAGTAACTTGTAATGATTTACCATTGGCGTGGCCATGGGTCATAGTGCCCTTGGATGTAGACTTTGAGATCTGTGATGTTGATGCCAGCTGGGCCGAGAAGAAAGAATTGAAAATGGTCCCCCTAATTGAGATTTCACATATTTAGGGGTACCATTTTCTTGTTGAAGTTTTTGAGTTCTTTAAAATATTGAAGAAATGAAATCCAACCGACTAATGCAGGATAAACGTGGGGTACTGACTAACAACCTTTTGTCGGCAATGGTCAGGGGAGTCCTCAGTGATTCGGGGATTGGATCACTCCCCTGTATTTTGAAACTATTAATCACATAGATATGAATTACGAACAAGACATGTACATCGATGAGAACGCCTTGGATTACGAGATCCTGGAGCAACCCTCACTTGCCTTAAAGTACGGCAAACACTGGGCAGAGTGCCAAGAAAAGCTGGCGAGAGCAGAAGAAAAAATAAAAGTAATCAGGGCAGAGCTTATTCAGGAAGCCAACGAGGACCCGGATGATTGTCTTGGTGAAGGTGTTAAAGCAACTGCACCCAATGTAGAGGCTTTTTACAGGACTCATAAAAGGCATAAGGCAGCCAAAGACGTATGGATAACGGCTCAATACGAATGTAATATGGCCGAAGTTGCAAAATGGGAAATAAGCAACAGCCGGAAACAGTCTTTGGAACAACTAGTAAAACTTCATGGACAGCAATATTTTTCCGGTCCATCAATCCCACATAACCTCTCTGAACTCAGAGAACAAAAACAAGATGCGGCAGCGCATCGCATAGGATCTAAATTAAAACGTAAACCAAAAGAAAATTAAAATGGCAAAGAAAAGTCAAGGTATGTTCGGTGGGAGAACCCACAGGAGCATGGAAAAAGCAAAAACAAATTATGGTTACCTCGTACTTCCTGAGGATGTGAACGTATTTAAACCAGAAGGTGGTGCTGAAGTTGTTTTCGACGTTGTGCCGTACATTGTCTCAGACTCCGCACACATCGACAACAAAAAGTATGAGGACGATGCCGTGGTAGGTAATCCATGGTGGAAACGTCCGCTACGGGTACACCGTGACGTAGGTGTTGAAGGAGTATCTATCGTATGCCCAACTACATTTGGGAACAAGTGTCCCATCTGTGAGTACGGTGCGAAACTGCGAAAGGAAGGCACGGAATGGGATGTCCTGAAAGACATCTTCCCAAAAAGCAGGACGCTGTTCCTGATAGTACCCATTGATACCAGTGACTACGAGGTTGATTACACCGAGGGAGAAGTACACATCCTTGATATAAGTGATCACCTGTTTCTGGAAATACTAACTGAAGAGGTTGGCAAGGACATCGACTACGAAAACTTTCCCGATCCCTATGACGGCATGTCCCTCCGCGTGTACTTTCGCTCAAAAAAATTAGGTAAGAATAAGTATGCAGAGGCATCTAAAGTCGATTTTGAAGACCGGGAAACACAGTACGACGAGGAATTTGTAAACGCACTTCCCTGCCTTGACGACATGCTGAAGATATTGCCTTATAAGGAGATTGAGGCCATGTATTTTGGCATGGAGGACATGGATGACGAGGACATGGATGAAGGTGAGCTTGAAGAGGAAGCCCCACCAAGACGCAAAAAGTCTACCAAACCCACCAGAAAGGTCAAGGCTAAACCAGAACCGGAGGAAGAAGAGGAAGAAGAGGAAGAAGAGGAAGCTCCAAAAAGAAAGGCTGTGACCCGGAAATCCCCCACCAAAAAAGTTAAGAAAGAAGAACCGGAGGAAGAAGAGGAAGAAGAGGAAGAAGAGGAAGCTCCAAAAAGAAAGGCAACTATCAGAAAGCCGAAGAAAGCTGCCGCTAAATTAGAATGTCCGGTAGGTCTGAAGTTTGGAGTTGACACTGATCAGTATAATGAGTGTGATACCTGCCCGATTTGGGACGCCTGTAGTGAAGAAAAAGAAAAAAACAAGTAACGGATGGAAAGAGTAAAAAAGGAATCGCTCAGTGCCCAAGTAAAAAAGCGGGTAGAAACTCCTGTAAAGAAGAAGGCTGAATATGATGGGAACACCGAGACTATGATATCTACCGGTTCCACTCTCCTGGATCTTGCTATTAGCGGTGGCAGGGTTCGGGGGGGTGGAATTCCCGGGGGAATTCTAGTCGAAATTTTTGGACCTGAATCTAGCGGAAAGACCGTACTGCTCTGTGAGATTGCTGGTGATGTTCAGCGTAGAGGTGGAGAGATCATGTTTCATGACACCGAAGCCAGACTGAATGATCAGTTCGCCAGTATCTTTGACCTGGATACAAAAGCAATGATCAAATCCATCCCGAATACAGTTACTGAGGTATTTTCAGCTATCCGGGACTGGGCACCCAAAAATAAGAAAATCAACGGGGTGTTCACGGATTCCCTTGCTGCTCTGAGTACTGACTTGGAGATGGGTGAGGATGAAGGCGACAAGATGGGAATGCGTAGAGCCAAGGAATTCAGTGAGCAACTGCGTAAGACCTGCCGGAGACTGTCGGAGCACAACTTACTACTGGCTTGTTCCAATCAGATTCGGGAAACCGTAAATGCCGGTCAGTACTCTGAAAAGACACACGCCCCGGGTGGAAAAGCCATGGGTTTCTACAGTTCCCTTAGGTTACGTACCAGCGGACCCTATGAACTGAAACGAAAGATTAAGATACGGGGGAAGGTCCATGAACAGACGTATGGCGTACAGGTAGAAATACAGGTGTATAAATCCTCGGTCTGGCAACCAAAGAGGAAAGCCAAGGTCACCATCGATTTCGAATATGGTATTGACGACATCAGGGAAAACCTGAGATACATCAAACAAATGACCGGAGCCACTACCTACACGCTTGGTGGTGAGAGCATTGGTAAATCCGTAGATGAAGCCATAGCATTTGTAGAGGACGACATCGATGTGCGTACTACCGCTTTGAGTGAGGAAGTCATTACTATCTGGGAAGAGTATCAGGAACAATTTAAAGTTGAACGTAAACCAAAACGACGATGAGCAGTACTAAACGAAAAATGGAACGGGATAAACCAGGTGGTTTGCTTATAGAGCACCGCAATGCCTACGTCTGTAAAACCTGCAGACACGTTACACTTGTAGTTCATATACATGATGGCTCCGCACCTTTCCTAATTCCATGTGAAAGCTGTAATGAACCGGCACAATCCTTTATGTACGTACTACCCCCTGTTTTGAGCCTACCCGAAGGCTTTAAGGGGTTAGTCCCAACTAAGGAGTTTTACACTCCAATCGGAGATCTTATGGCCATGGCACTGCTGTCTCCGGAAGATCTGGAACATGTGCTGCGAGGAGGTGTGATTTTACGGGATAGAACAGACGCTAAACCCATAACTAGGAGGATCAAAACATGAGACATGTAAGCCTACGATTGACGTACCAAAACGAATCCGGATACAACTTAGACACCGTTAACCGCATGGCAGAAAACGGGGACTCGGAATACGTGGAGTGGTTAGAAAACAAAATTGAACATATCCGGGATTTTTTAACGGATACAACACTTACAAAAAATGGAAAGAAGAAAAACGGAAAGAAGAAAAACAGAATCAAATAAACCAAGGATCTTAGCCTGTGACCCCAGCTTTACTGCATGGGGATGGGCTGTCTTGGAAGGTCATCTGGTACAGGCAGCAGGTGTGATCGTAACCAAACCCGAGGCAAAGAAGCGTAGAATACGAGTGGGTGATGATGACGTACGTCGAGTAGGTGAACTTATCTCGCAATTGGTTAGGGTAATTGAAAAATACAATGTCACTTTTATTGTGACGGAACTTCCACACGGATCGCAGAATTCAAGAGGGGCTATTATGATAGGTGTTGTACTGGGTACTTTACAATCTTTCAACATACTTCTGA
>Ga0307378_10005578_pt1 | contig 17482 bp, 21 predicted proteins | sample UN1MG_FD_202238 | JGI IMG/M metagenome (GOLD analysis project Ga0307378, IMG submission 202238) | Soil microbial communities from Risofladan, Vaasa, Finland - UN-1 | ecosystem: Environmental > Terrestrial > Soil > Coastal area > Acid sulfate soil | place: Finland: Risofladan, Vaasa | collected... | reverse complement strand
GAATATTTAAATTTTAAAACTAAGCATCATTATTGATTTGTAAATTTTTAATCATATCGTAAATTTCTTCTTCAGATAATTTATTTATATCATAACCTTTTTGCTCGAGCCATTCTTTAAATTGAAGCTGGGATTTTTTAATTGACTTTTCATATTTAAGTTCCCCTATCTGATTTATTAGTTTTTTATTTTCTATATATTTTTTATAAGACATAATTACAACTTCAGGAATACTACCCCTGGTAACAATATAGGTTTCATTTTTATCAGAAATTCTATCTACTATTTCCTTAATATTAATTCTGGCATTTGTAATTCCTATTATTTGTTCCATAAAACTCCTTTTCTATAAAAATATTTAATATGTACATTTAAATTTACGTCTAAATGTAACTTAATATTATATAAAATATGAATATTAAAATATAGTATAAAATTCGTATATAAATTGTATTGACATAGCACTTAATATATTTTATCCTATTAAAACATATCGTTAGATAATATGCAAATATTTAAAAGTGCTTATGGACAAAAATACCAGCCTGGATAACAAAATAAATAGGTATATAAATTCTTTTAATATTATTTTAGCTGATAAGGATCTGGAAACATTTGAAAGAATCCGGAAATTAAATAATAAATTTAATTTCATAAATTTAAGCAGTGATTTTGCTGTAAATTTTATTTTGGAATATGAAAAAATTGATTTGATTATTATCAGTAAAAAAATATCAAACTTGCAAAATATTATAGAAAAGGCTAATAGAAAAAAAATTAGTGTATACATTTTAGGGAGAGATATTAAATTACCTATAAACGAAGAAGAGATAGAAAATATATTACTGAAAGAGATAAAAAACAAGATATTTAGTAGAGAAAGCAGACGCTTCAATATTAAAAAATATATTAGTTATTTCTTGAATCTGGGCAGAGCAAAAGAACTAACTCTACAATCTAACAATAGACCAGGTGGAAGAGTCAAAGACCGTTCGAAAGAAGAAAATAATAAATATGATTATAAATGTGAAAAGAGATTGAGTAGTAAAGTTATTGACAGAGAAGATTTATTTAAGGGAATTAAGAAAAGTAATGATGATAAGGAAATTAATAATTCTTGCTTTCATAAAAAAAATTCTGATATGGAATTCGAAAAGAAAATTATTTCAGTGCAAAAGGATGATCTTGAAATTAAAAATATAAAAACAATAAAGCAGAAAATAATTATATTATCTAAGGCAAAAGGTGGAGTTGGGAGTACTACGATTTCAATTTTTTTAGGCTACATGTTTGATAAGGTTAAAACATTGTTAGTGGATTTAAATTTTTCTGAAGGAGGAGGTGATATTAGTTATTATCTCGATATTCCGAGAGCACCAAATATTTTAAATTTTATTGATGGTTATAATAGAAACTCTTTGGAAAATTCTGTAATAAGAATTAAAAAAAATTTAGACATTTTACAAGCTCCTCCGACCTATGAGATGTCAAGGAAAGTAGACTTGCAAGATATCTATTGTTTAGCTGATATTGCTAAAAAGAAATACCATTTAATAATCTTTGATTTACCGAACAGGTTCGATGATTTAGTACTGGGTGTGATTGACCTGGCTGATCTTCTAATAATGGTATCTGATCACACTCTGGGAAGTATCGGTAGACTCATAAAAATAAACAATCGGTTCATATATAATGATCTGGAAAAAATATTAATTGTAAACAAATATAGTGAAGCAAACGGGCTGGACCTATTTGAAAATCAAATTGAGCAATTTTTCAATTTAAAGGATTTTTTATTTTTGTATGAAAGTGAAATACTAAGAGGAAAATCGGAATTTTCAGATTTTGATTTTAATAACCTGAAAAGTTTTAATTGCCTGACGGAAAAAGTTTTTAATTTGTTAACTTGCGATTAAGAAGGGTTTGTGATGAAAAAGTATTATAGGAAATATTTGATATTAGCAATTATGGGATCAATTATCATAGGATTAGCGTTTTATTTATTGCTAAATAATTACTTAGACAGAAAGGAAATAATTGTAGCATCCAGGGATATTAATATTGGAGAGAAGATAGGTGAAGATGATCTGTATTTTAAAGAATATTATAAAAATTCTCTTCCTGAAAACTATCTGGTAAGCAAAGAAGATGTGATTGGAAACATCATTAATATAGAAAGAAAAAAAGATGATTATATCTCTAAAGATATGTTTGATAAAGATGTACAAATAAGTATTTTTGATAACTTATTACCAGGTGATGTTATGATAGCAGTTAATATACAATATCTGGAGCCTATCCTAAAGGAGTTAAAAAAAGGTAATTATATATCTATAGTTTCAACTGTAGAGGACAAAGACTTAATATCTTCGAAATATTTTGAGCCTTTAAATATTAATAATGCTAAATATTTAAATCAAGACAACTACTATAAGGATGGAGATGAGATATCAGATATAAATAAATATTTCTCAACAGGTACAGATTATATTGATAATAACACTTTTGATTTATCAGAAAATATAATCTTAATTAACGGTCAGATTGTAGTTAGAAATCTAGAAATAATATGTATAGAAGAAAACGTTGAAAATAACAATAAAAACATTCTTTTAAGTAGCAGTAATAATACCACCGTTGTTTATCTTAAATGTAGCATTAAAGAAGCTCCAATTGTTGCTAGATTAACTAAGGAGAGTAATTACAAGATTATAGTGGAAGATATTTAATTATTGTTTTTTTGGGAAATGGAAACTTCTGTGAATTTAAAAGATCAAAATATCATTACTGATAAAAATTCAGATGGTGTCAAGTTAAATTATATCAATGATATAAATATTGGAGGCCAGCAAAATAATAGCAATAATTTTTATAATAAAAATATAATAATTGCAGTAATATCCAATAAAGGTGGGGTAGGAAAAACTTCAATTGCTATAGCTTTTGCAATGTTCCTCTCACAGAAAATTAAAAAAAGAATATTATTATTAGAACTAGATAGTTCGCCAGGGGACTTTGGTGTTATATTCGATATAGAGAGAGAAAAATCTCTCGAACTAGCACTTAGGTTTCCAGAAAAATATGATAAATTTGTTAAAAACATATATGGAAACGTAGATGCTTTAAAAGGTATATCAAATCCCTTAATAGCTGAAAATATTAGGAAGGGAACTATCAATAGATTGATTGATTATATCCTTAAAGATTACGGCTGCATCATAGTAGATACACAAACGGTTATCAATGGTCTAGTTTTAGATGTCCTTAAACTTTCAAATAAAATATTTGCAATAAGTGAATATTCTTTGGAGAGTATTGCACGTATTTCAAGTTTGATTGATTTATTAGTAAAAAAATTTTCAATCCCGGAGTCTAAAATTAAACTTATAGTAAATAAAAAGAATTTTTTAAGTTTCTTTAAGGTTTGGGATATCTCAAAAATTATTAATATACCAATTGATGCTTTTATAACATTTGATTATAAATTTAACAAAAGCAAATTTCTATTTGATAGAGCAAGTATCTTTAATACTAAATTCTTCAAAGAAATTAGCAGAATGTTGTTAAAAATAGGCATGGGAGTTAGTAATAATGTTGAGAGACAGACTTTGTGATCAGGATAAGCTAACCAAAGACGATGAAAAAGAAATAATAAGTTTGGTTAAAAAAAAGATTAAAAATGATGATTTCTTTGTGAATAGCAGCTTTTTTAATAGAGATGATTTCAAGGGTAAGTTATACCTACTTTTAAAAGATGAAATTGAAAAAAAATATCCTTATTCTGATTTTGATGTTGAAGATAATTTAATTAATAAAGCATTATCAGAAATTTTTGGATTGGGAATATTGGAGAAGTTTTTACAGGATAGAATGGTAACGGATATTTTTATTCAAGACAATGAGATGATAATAATAAAAAATGGAATAAAAGAGTACTTAGGAACAGTTTTTAATAGTTTAGATGAAGTATATTTAATAATAGACAGAATAAAAAGTAATACTGGAAAGACAGTTGATCAGAGAGTTCCATTTCTAAATACCGTACTCTATGATGGCAGTAGATGTTCAATAGTTATTCCCCCTATTTCGGATAGAGTCTATATTTCAATAAGAGTATTTAATTGCATAGATTTTGAGTTAGAAGATTTATTAAGATTAAATATGTTTAATAAAAAGGATTATGATATTTTAAAAGATTTGGTAGATAAAAAGAAAAATATTCTAATTGCAGGTTCCATGGGTTCTGGAAAGACTACTTTACTTAATACGCTTGCAAAATTAATTCCTAAAAATGAATTTATTAATATTATTCAAGATGTTCCGGAAATAAAACTTAAAGAGCATCCTTTTGTAAGAATGTTGTGTACCAGGACGAAATCCAGAGAGTCTGATAACGAGATTAATCAGGATAAACTGGTTTTTGAAACTTTAAGAATGAAAGCAGACAGGATTATAGTAGGTGAGGTAAGAGATTCAATGGCAGCGTATCAAATGCTACAAGCATTGAATACCGGGCATAGAGGTAGTTTCAGTACTATTCATGCTGACTCTGCTTTTGATGCTTTCCTGAGATTAGAAACATTAGCTATGGAATACAAAACTAATATAAGTAATTATGTTGTAAAGCAAATGATTTCAAGAGCAATTGATGTGGTTTTGTTTTTGGATTATGAAAAAGATGAAGATTTTAATATATGTAATAGAAGGTTAAAAGAACTTTTATTAGTAGATAATAATCTAAGTAAAAGGGGTGATTACAAATTAGAGTATCTGTAATTATATCTGCATTTATTGGACTGGGATGTCTATATATATTTGGAGCTATATCAATTTATATTATTGACAGACGAAAAAACATAATTAACAGAATTTTAAGAATATCCAGTGGTTCGTATTTAATGAGTAAAGAGGATAAAAAGTATAGTATTGCCAACAAAATTGGTGTTTGGCTCAATAAAAACAACTTGAATTTGGATGTAAAAGAATTTTTAATTTTAATTTTTATATTATTCTCTCTTACTTTTCTAATAGGATTATTTTTTAGACCAGGTTTAATTCTTTCTGTTTTATTCTCAATCATAAATATTTTTTTGTTTTTTATTTTTATCAATATAAGAAAAAAAAGAGAAAACATTAAGAAAGAAAATCAACTCGAACAATTTTTATTAGATCTTGTTGGTTATTTATATGGCAATCCTAATATTTTAAATTGTATACAAAAGACTATAGAAGATACAGATTATCCATTGAGAAAAGAATTTGAGCTAGTATTAAATGATACTCGTAAGGGTCTACTGCTAAATGAAGCCTTGAGAAATATGATTAGGAGAAACAGTAGTCCTTTAATTGAAATAGTTTTAATAGGATTTATTGCTGCAAATGATAAGGGTGTGGACTTAATAGGATTCCTAAAAGATCAAATTGAGTATATTAGAGAAAAGAAGAATATGGAAAGATATGTTAGAATTTTAAGTTCTGGACCAAAATACACATCATATCTGATAACTCTAATACCCATAGTCTCAATAATAATAATTATTCTAATTAACAGAGATATTATAGAGATTTTACTTACAGAGATTGGGGTTTTAACTCTTATATATATTATACTCAGTAATATAATTGGGTTTTTCATAATAAATAAGGTAATTAATTATTATGGTGGAAATAGGGTTATAAAATGAATTTGTTAATAGTAGTGATAGCTGTTCTTGTCTCAGTTTTTATATTTTTATTGTTTATCAATTTTAGTTATAAAAAATCCAGATTAATCATTGAGAAGATTGAAACTCGAACTGGATATATTCTTAAAAAAATGAACAAAACAAAGCTAAGCGAAGATTTAGAATTATTATTCGGAGAGCAAAATGGGGTTAATATTTTTGGTTTTAAAATAAAATCTTTAGAAGGATTATTTTTATTAAGAGTTATTCTTTCATTAAGCTTTCTCATCTTTTTTATTGTTTTCGGTTTCTACTTGGGGAAAAACTTTATTTTTTATTCATTTATTGGAGCAATAATTCTTTACTTTTTACCTATAGAAATCATAAAGAGTAAAATTAGTTCAAAAAGTAAAAGAATACAAAATGAACTTCCCGATATAGTAGATATTCTATCCTCTTTGATAAAGGCTGGTTTAAGTTTAAATGAAGCATTAAATTATATTTCAGATAATTATAAGTGTGAAACAAGCAGGCTTTTTAAATTAGCACAAATAAAAATTTTTGAAGGTCATAGCAAAATGGATGCATATCATCTGATTACCAGACTTTCATTTTGCAATGATTTTAAGACTGTAATTAAGATTTTAGTGCAGGCTGAAATGATCGGGAATCCAATCAGTAAGGTTCTAAAAGATGTATCAAAAGTTATGAGAACTAATCAGAGAGATCTATTAAAAATAAGGTCCGAAAGATTGGAAAGTAATTTAGTTCTTGTAATATTTATTTTTATGTTTATACCAATGATATTTTTATTTTTATTACCAGTTTTACCTCAGTTAAAGATGTTTTTTTAATAAAATAATTATTTCCTACTCGGTAGTGGAAAATTAAATAGATAGTAAGGTTTTATTTATAAATTGTATTTTAAGATATATGAAAAAAATGAATATAAATCTATAAATGGAGGTAAACATGAATTTATTGAGCAAATTTTTAAACAGAATATTTTATAAATCGAAAGGATCTACATTAATAGAAATAGCGCTATATTTAGCTCTAGTTGTAATTGTTTGTATTACGGTAGTGACTACACTTGGTGGAAAACTTCAATCAGTTTTTCAATCTATAGTAGATAAATTGTAAGTTTAAGCCTGAAGAAAAGAATATCATATATCTTCTAAAAAATAGTGAGTAAAAACCAGGATATTTTGAATAATGTTCAAATTTAAAACTTATTCAGAAAAAGGTAATGTTTTTATTGAGTTGGCTTTAGTAATGCCAATATTAATACTATTGATTGCAGGAATTGTTCAGTTTGGCTTCTTATTGAATGCTAAAATAGCTGTAAATTCTGCTTCTTATGAAGCTGCTAGGGTTGCTACTTTATCAGATGATCCTGAATCAGATGCAATAAATGCTGTATTGGCTTATGCATCATCTACAATGCCCGGGTGGAATTTTGATGAGAGACTTAGTTTAAAAGTTGATATTTCTGGGACGAATCCTGGTGATATCGTACAGGTAGAAGTGACTTATAGAGTACCAGTTTTTTTCTCGAAAATCCCACCTTTCTCGATGATTGGGGATGGTTATGCAAATATTTGTGGAAGTAGTGTAATGAGGATGGAAGAAAAAGAATAAATAATATATTTAATAGGTTTTTGTATGCTGAAAGAAAGATTGGAAAAGCAAATCTGGTATAAGATATCGGATTTGATTTACTTCTGCGGATATAGTGTTGCTGATGATGAAAAGGAGCCGCCTGACTCTGCAAGAGGGCAATGAGTGACTCATTATCCGCAGAAGGTCATGGAAAGATTGGATTGGGAGTAGTGTTTTAAATAAAAGGAAAGGGATAATAATGAGAAAGAAAAGAATAATAACCAGCATAGTTGTTGTTATATGTGTTTTAGTTGGTATCTTTTTTATTATGAGATTTGGTGTTATGGGAAAAATTAGAAATGCTATAAATAAACCAGTAGTGGAAAATAAAGCAGAGTCTGAGGAAGAAGGTCCAGAAGAATTAAGATATGAAACTTTCCTGGATAAAGGCGGAAATGAATTTGTAGTTGAGTATAGAAAAATTATAGTGGAAGATGAAGAAGGCAATGAATTTGAAATGTGGGAAGATACGGTAGAGGCAATTGTAATATACAGCAATACGTATGAAGGAAGAATAGAGAAAATTGAGGATAATAAAATTTATTTTATGGTTGATAAGGAGAATGAGTTTAAGGAGATTGTACCTGGGCAGTGGAAACTTACTGTTGAAAATATTAAAGACTACCAGGTAGTTTTTGATATAGATACTTACCATTTTGAATTTGATCCTCATCCAGGCTATTCTTGTGACTTTCTGGAATTTTTTAATGGAGACCTTTGGGATGGTGATGAAAATTTTTATAGTGCAGATGAGTTGGATTTTCTGGTTGGTGAATATTTAAGTGTTCAGGACTTTATGAATGAGGATCCTAATACTGGGGATAGTTCTAAAACACTTTTCTTTCAACCATCCTCGTCTATTAAATCATTTATTCTTTCTCTCTTTTTTTAGATTTGTAAAAAATATAAAGGACTTATATTTTATTTACAGTAAGGAGTGTATATGCATAAGAAAGTTATATACCGGATTCTAGCGATATTTTTATTTGTATTTATATCAGTAACTTTTTTAGTACCTTCTGATCTAAATGCAGAAACCAGGAAGTTCTGGGTGGATACCTCTCACTATGAGACTGAGAAGGTTTGGGTTGATACGTCGCATTTGAAAATTGAAGGGCACTGGGAGACGAATAAGACCTGGGTGGATACGTCTCATATGGTATATCAGGGGTACTGGAAGAATTTCACTGAAAAGGTGTGGGTGGATACATCTTATTGGGTTTATGGTGGCCACTATGAGGATGTAACTGAGAGAGTGTGGGTAAAAAGTGGATACTGGGGTAGTAAGTGGGTGGATACAAGTCATTGGGAATGGGTAAAAAGTGGGTACACGGCAAGCCGCTGGGTTGATACGTCTCACTGGGAGACCAGGTCTTATAACGTTTGGGTAAGTAGTGGGTACTGGGGTAGTTACTGGGTCAATACGTCTCACTGGGAGACCAGGTGGTACTACAATCGCGGGTGGAGATCGTATAGAGTATGGGTAAGTAGTGGGTACTGGGCCAGTAAGTGGGTCAATACGTCTCATTGGGAGACCAGGTCTTATAGAGTGTGGGTAAGTAGTGGATACACGACTTATTACTGGGTGGACACCTCTCATAATGTGTGGGTAAAAAGTGGATACTGGGGTAGTAAGTGGGTGAATACAAGTCATTGGGAAGATCAAAAAGTTTGGGTTAGTGAAGGGCATTGGGAGACGAGGTATAAGTATGTGGAAAATTGGGAGCCCTGCAATGTAACATTTGTATTTCAACTAATGGCATCGGAGCCGAAAAATGTCATACTTTCTAAGTGGAGGAGAAATGATGATAATACTTATGAAGGTACAATTAATGGAAAAACGTATAAATATAAAAAACATTATTATGATGTACTCCCTGGTAATAATTTATTTTCACTTGAAACCTTTGCTCATCCCTGGGTAATTTTTAAGATAAAATATATATGTTACGAGGTTTTAAATTGGAAAAAAGAAGCTTACAGTGTGTGGGTTCCAGGTGGACACTGGAAAAAAGAGTGGGTGGATACAAGCCACTGGGCAGAAAGTGGATACTGGCAATATTATACTTATAAGACCTGGGTTGATACCTCTTATATGAAAAGTGAAGGACACTGGGAGACTAAAAAAGAGTGGGTTGATACGCCGCACTGGGTAGAAAGTGGGTATTGGAAGAATAATGATGTCTGGGTTGAGGATGGATTCTATACTTCGCCTCTTCATGGCGAAGTAATTGTTGAAAAAAGTCCTAGATATATTTTTACCAGATGGCATAAAGATCAGAACAATGAAGAGTGTAGTATGAAGCTTAATGTAAGTTGGAAAGTGGACAATAGTAATTTATTTGAAGGTGAAGAAGAAAAAGAGATTGTTCGGATTTATATTTATCAAGATATTTATAGATTTGATAACAAGGGTGTTGAAAAAGTCACTATATTTAATGGTAATATCGCACCTTCTGTGGAGGGTAGTATAAATACCATTACAAAATTTGATTATAGTGGTAATGAAGAAAGCATTTTGCATATTTATCTCTATGCCCAGAATGGAGAAAGTGCTCATATTTATTTTAACAACCCCATAAATGGTTTCAGGTCGATTAACTTAAGCTCAGAAGGAAGTAATTCTGATGCGAATACATGGCTAGGTGGAAATAATTATGGTAAATTCGAATTTTAACCCCGGGCGGAATAGGGGTTCAGTCCTACTTATTGTTGCTATATTACTACCTGTATTTATTTTACTATTGGGGTTTGTTGTAGATATAGGCAGAGCATTCCTATATAAAGAAGAAATAAATAAAGCTTGCATGGTTGCAGCAGAAGAAGCTTCCAAATGTATTGATATTGAAGAGGCGCAGGAATTTGGTGTTAATAGGCTAGCAGATAATTACCCGGATATAATATATGAATATTTTTATAAGAATTACAAAGATACTGATGACTGCAGCATTAATAATCTACAATATAATGTAATAGAAAGTATAGATAACCCCAAATACATAGAGGTATACTGCGAGGCAGATGTCACATGTTTCTTTCTAAAAATAATTTCTATTAATAGTATAACAATTCACACCAAAGCCAATGGTAGACTAAGGAGAATAAAATAGAAAGTCTAGATATTAATAATATTTTTCAATTTTGCTTGACATTATATCATATATGATATATAAAATGAAATGGAGAATAGAATTATCTAAAACAGGAAGGGGAGAATGCCCTGTTTTAGATTTTATACAATCCCTACCTCCTAAACAGAGAGCTAAAATTGAAAAGGAAATTGATTTATTGGAATTGCACGGAATATATTTGCCTTATCCTTATACACGAAAAATTAGAGGAGATAGGTATAAAGATTTATGGGAGTTAAGGATTAGCTTTAGTGCAAGTCAATTCAGAATAATTTATTTTTTATATATGAAGAATATATTTGTCTTAATTCACGCTTTCTTTAAAAGGAAACAAAAGACTCCTAGAAATGAATTAGAGATAGCAAGAGGTCGAATGATTGATTATTTAGATAGATGCAAAGGAGTAAAATAATTATGGAATGGAAAGAAGCTAAGAAAATAATAAATAAAGACCCGGAAGTTTTAAAAGAATTAAAAAATCTTGAGCTGGAGTATCAGATTATAAGTCAGATAATTACTTTAAGGAAAGAAAAGAAATTAACCCAGAAAGAGCTGGCTGAATTAATTGGTGATAAACAGTCAAATATTTCCAGGCTTGAAAGCGGGAATTATAATCCTACTTTAGCTAAATTGAAAAAGATAGCTGACTGTTTGAATCAGAGATTAGATATAAGATTTGTTGATAAAGTACACTAGTTAGTTAAACAAATGTTACTAAGTTGAGATTTTTTATGTAGAGATATTTGAAATATAAATCTTTTTCTTTTTAAATCTATATAAAAAGCCCCGTCCCTTTTTCTTTTCTATTAAACGAAGGAAACAACACCATTATAATTTACGGTCTCCTTTTTCTAAAAAGGCAGGTTTTCGAATTACATATAACTCGTTTTTATGCGAATTATTTTCATAAAAAACTTAGACCTTACTGTTATACGAAATTTTGCTAACCTTTAAACAGTTCAAAACTAAATATATTTTATAAAAAAATGAGTAGTATGAAAATACAACTAGAACGAACAGCTCGAAAGCTGAAAATTCATAACTACAGTCGCAAAACTATAAAAAGTTACATTTACAGACTAAATGATGTATATCCAACCTATTTTCTCCTCTTACAGGCCATTCTTGGGCTTTATTTTAGGAACTTTAATAGCCTTTCCCTTATTATGGTTTTTTAGTATTATGAAAAATATATTAAAGACAATAGGCTTTACTGGTGACAAAAAAATTCTGGAAGGGTTCAGGCACATTCCCAGGTCATATTATGATGCTGAAGGCCTAAATGGGTTTGCATTTCATTTCAGCAATTTCAGAAGGCTTGGCGTTTAAAAGAGATTGAACCCACTGGCGATTTTCCCACAAAGCACATCCGCCTTTTGATTCAGAGAGTTTGTTATGATTCTCACGAATTTTACTGAGAAATTCGGATTTTAATGCATCTTTTAAAGCTAGATTTTGAAGGCTTGTGTCTGAATATGGTGCAAACGGACATGGCTCAAGATTTCCTTCAGGGCTTACGTGAACAAAACCTCTCCCTGACGAAAGACATCCCCCCATCTCTTTCTCACCACCAGGAAAAGCAATAAATATTGCAGGAAATTTAGATTTGAAAATATTTATTATTGATTGTACTTTCGATTCCTGCTCGGGATTTAAAATAAACTCTTCAGTTCCTTCTTTGACCGGGACATATCCTATATAGAAAAACAGCCTGCATCCAAGACCCATAACTTCTTTTATAAATGTTTCTTCTGTTATAACTTCAAAATTTTTACTTGTAAGTGTCATTGAAATACCCCAGAAAACACTCCTGCTTTTAAGTTTTTCTATTATTTTCTTAATATGTTCATATACCCCGCAGCCTCTGCGGCTATCTGTTTCTTCTTCATTGCCTTCAATACTGAGAACTGGAATGACATTTTTCTGCTTCTCTAGAATTTTTATCATTTCTTCATCAATTAAAAGACCATTTGTAAAAACAGGGAAAACTATATCGGGATATTTGCCGGTGATCGTTAAAAATTCCTTCCTTACCAAAGGCTCACCGCCAGCAATAAGTATTATTGAAATTCCGAGTTCATACGCTTCATTAATTATCTCTTCAAACTTTTCAAGGCTGAGTTCTGAACTTGAATTCCGCTTAAATGCCTGTGCATAACATCCCTTGCATGAAAGATTGCACCTGTTTGTGATGCTGAAAATCATAAATGGTGGGACATGAACCCCCTTCTTTTCCCAGGAAAGCCTTAAATTCCCTGCCCTTTTCTGCCACCTATATGTTTGTATAAAGAATTTTGCAAGTGACGGCTCTTTGATAATCGTTTTTAATACATCCTTAAAAAGTGTTTTAATTTCTCTATTAAGATATCTGTCTAATTTAAAATTATCTTCAGTCATGGAACCTCATTTTAAAAATATTTCGTCGGCTATACTATAATAATAAATTATTTCAATTACTGAATATCTTCCGGGATTTGTGGAAAGATATTTTTCCATCGCTATTTTTATCAAATACCCTGCTATATGTCAAGACATGTATCGGGTCTCACCTTCCGGTTCTGAATCCTCAGCCGTTCCAGGATACTTTTCACTAGCCTGCTTTTCACCTGACGGATCTAAAATTGCCTTTGAGTCCAGCCGTGATGGAAACGGGGAAATCTACATAATGAATGTTGATGGCTCAGGACAGACCAGACTTACAAATAACCCGACAGAGGACATATTTCCTTCTTTTTCACCTTAAGATATTGGTTATCCTTCTTACTGTGGATTTGTAAATTATTTTGTAAGAGTTTCCGGTAGTAAATGGAAAGGTAAAACTTAAAAAATCTGCATATTAAGTTGAGAGTGATTATACTGGCGAAATTTTAGTTTCTATTTAATAAAATTATTGAGATTTATATTGGTAGTTTTTTATTCCACTGAGAATTCCACAGTTTCAGCAAGCTCGTTATTCAGGTAAACCATTGCGTTATACCTTCCTGATTGGAAACCCTGATCATTAGTCAAATTAAAGCCCACATATCCTGAGCCGGATTTATCAGTAGTGACATCGGTGGTGCTGATTTCTTCTCCAGTCTCTAAATAATTACATTTGGTGGTTATTTTGTCTTCAGGAGTAATATTGTTGATTTTAACTGACACATAAACAACCCGGGTTCCTGATGGAAAAGTATCCATAGGTTCTATAGGCTTGGCACTGCTATCCACATTTTTACAAACAGTAATTTCTTCGATTTCTACCGGGCCTAATGTATTTTCAATAATAGATGTAATTTTTTCAGTCACAGTCTTAACTGGTGTACATCCAATAAATGATGCGAAAACAAATACTGTAATTAGAGTAAAAATTACTGCTTTAGTTTTCATATTTGAATTTTTTTATATAATTTTTTTATTGTCTTTTTTAGCTAATAATAGGAGAAATTCCTTTTTTTGTAAATGAGAGTTATATAAATATTGAAGTATGCAATATTATGAGTTATAAATATGTATAAACAAATGATATATACAGCAGGGAGTTTTCAGGAATACGTTATGGAAGATTACGATAAAAGGGAAAAGCTAAAGGAGTTTTTCCTTAAGATCAAAAACTGCGAGGGATGCGAGCTTTCCAGGAGCAGGACAAGGTTCGTCTTTGGAAGCGGTAATGCCTGCGCACTGGTTATGTTTGTAGGGGAAGCTCCGGGCAAGAATGAAGATTTGCAGGGGCTGCCTTTTGTCGGGCAGGCAGGAAAATTACTCGATGAGCTGCTTGATTCAATTGGATTTGACAGGAGCGAAGTTTTTATCGCAAATATTTTAAAATGCAGGCCTCCGGGCAACAGGGATCCAAGGATAGAGGAAATAAATATCTGCAAGGGCTATCTGCTGGAGCAGATAAAAATAATTGATCCTAAAATAATCTGTACCCTGGGTAAATTTTCCACACAGCTTCTACTTAATACCGATAAGGGTATAAATACTCTCAGGGGCAAGGTATTTAAAGTTGACAGCCGTATTATTATGCCTATAAATCATCCCGCAGCTGTTCTTTATACACCATCCAGGATGGAAATTTTAAAGCAGGATTTTAAAAAAATAAAAATGCTGATTGACTCTGACGGTGAAATACCTGCTTGCGAGGAAGATATTTCAAGCCTGGAATCTGAAAATACCGGTGACAAACAGAATAAAGATGAACAGTTAGGGCTCTTTTGATATGCGAATTGAGATTATTTCAAATTCTTCTATTTTTACTAAAAACCTCGGAAAAAAGTTATCCAGAGTTATCTCAAAAGGTGATATTGTTCTTTTCTCAGGAGAGTTGGGCGGCGGGAAAACAACTTTTATCTCAGGTATAGCTGAAGGATTTGACTTAAAGGAAAATCTTTCAAGTCCAAGTTTTACCATATTGAATGAATACAGTATTGATAACTGGAGAAAGTTCATACATGCTGATTTATACAGGTTGGAAAATACCGGCGAGATAAATGGAATTGGACTGGATGATTACCTGTATGACGATATTTCAATTGTATGTATAGAATGGGGAGACAAGATAAAAGATTATATTGAAAAAGAATATTTAGAAATAAATTTGAGTTATCTGATAGATAAGAGCAACATTCCCACAAAAAGGAAGATAATTTTTAACAGCAGCAGCCAGTACTGGGATCTGAGACTGGCAAGGTTTAAGAAAATACTGGAGAAGAGCGGCGAATAGTATTATGAATATTTTAAGTGTTGATAGCAGCACCGGGAGGTTAAGCGTTGCTGTAAATCAAAATGAAAAGTTGTTATCAGAGACAGTTGATCATAACAGCATGAAGCATATGGTAAATATAATGGGCTTAATAGATATGGCTTTATCCAGAGCCAAACTTACCATAAAAGATATAGATGTTTTTGGAGTAAATGTTGGTCCTGGTGATTTTACCGGTACAAGGATAGGGGTTAGCGTTGTAAAAATTTTATCCTGGCTGGAAGGGAAGCCTGCTTTTGGCATAGATTCGCTGGATATTTTTGCACTGGGCATTAGCTATAGAAACATCAGTTTTATTGTCCGTTCCCTTAAAAAAAATATCCCGGTACTTATTATGCCCTGTCTTGATGTAAGAAAAAGCGAAGTTTATTTTGCCTTTTATAATCTGACTTCTGAGGTCAATGATGAGGATAAATATCTGGCCAGGATTGGAACCGGAGGCAGGCATTACTTTATAAGTAAAGCAGGGGAAAATTTTTTGGTTCGCAATTGCGACCTGAAAGATTTGTTAAATAGATTAACAGCAAACGGAGTTTTAAAAATACCGGATTGCGGAAGCGGATATAGAAATCCTGAAATATTAATTGGAGGAAACTGCTGTATAAATTATGGAAAAATGTTATCTGATATAGCCAGGCAAAATAAAATTTTTAATCTGGATAAAAAAACTGCCTACCCCCGGGCAAGGCATTTAAATATTTGTGCTTATTTTAATGCGGTAAGGAAAGTAAAGGCTAAAAATCTTGTTCCCGTCTATGTCAGGGAATTTGTGCCTTTTGGTGGTTAGTATATTGTCCTGAATAAGCATTTGACGGTAAAAAAATTAATATGGTATTTTGAAAAATGGACGCTATAAGAGAAAAAAGCAAAAAAGACATATATATACTGGGCATTGAGACTTCGTGTGATGATACCTGCGCTTCAGTTGTCAAGAATGGCTCAGTAATACTTTCCAATGTAGTTTCTTCTCAAAATGAGATCCACAGGAAATATGGCGGCGTTGTACCTGAAATAGCATCAAGGAAGCATATAGAAGTAATAGATATAGTTATAAATGAAGCACTGGAGAGATCCGGTATTAATTTTGATAAGATTGATGCAGTCAGTGTTACCAACAGGCCGGGCCTTATAGGCTCCCTGCTGGTAGGGGTTGGAGCGGCTAAGGCCATAAGTTATTCTAAAAATATACCGCTTGTGGCTGTAAACCATCTTAAGGCTCATATTTATTCTAATATTCTGAAAAATCCTGATATTAAGGGCGGGTTTATAGGGCTTATTGTTTCTGGAGGTCATTCAAGTTTGTATTTTGTGGACAGTGACTGGAATATAAAAGAAATAGGGCATACTGTGGATGATGCAGCAGGAGAGGCATATGATAAAATTGCAAGGTACCTGGGTCTTGGTTATCCCGGAGGTCCTATTATTGACAGGCTATCTAAAAGGGGAGACCCTTATTATATAGATTTCCCAAAGCCCATGATAGACAGCGGAGACTTTAATTTTAGTTTTAGCGGGCTAAAAACATCTTTAATCTATAGAACGAAAAAAGACAAAAAGCTTACAGCTAGAAAAAATATCCCCAGTCTTACTGCAAGTTTCCAGAAATCTATAGTTGATGTTTTAACTGAAAAAACAATTAAAGCCGCCAGGAGATTTGGTGTAAAAAATATCCTTATTAGCGGCGGCGTTGCTGCCAATAGCAAACTCAGGGAAGAGTTTTTGAAAAAAGGAAAAGAAAATAATATTAAAATCTTTATTCCTCCTCTTTACTTATGCATGGATAATGCAGCAATGGTTGCCTGTCTGGGATATTATAGATATTTAGAGGGCAGATTCGATGACCTGGAAGTTGATGTCTATTCCAGAAGCGATATATAGTTATTTTTCTGTTTCAGGGCTAATTTTATGGTTTTTATTTAATCATATTTTAAAAACAAAAATTTTTTAAGTTTTATTCTTGATTTTTTAATTTCATTATACTATTATTTATAAGTGTTAGCAGTCTAATCAAGGGAGTGCTAATTTATTTTTATGTTTTTGCATAAATGTATAATATATTTTAGAAGGAGGAAAAGTAATGGGATACAGACCACTTGGTGACAGATTGCTGGTGAAACCAAAGCCTAGTGAAGAAAAAACTAAGAGCGGAATCGTTCTTCCGGATTCTGCAAAAGAGAAACCCCAGGAGGGCAAAGTAATTGCAGTTGGTGAGGGAGCAAAGGATGAAAAAGGTAAGAAAATTCCTATGGAAGTAAAGGTTGGAGATGTTGTTCTTTATTCCA
>Ga0307378_10005577_pt1 | contig 17484 bp, 12 predicted proteins | sample UN1MG_FD_202238 | JGI IMG/M metagenome (GOLD analysis project Ga0307378, IMG submission 202238) | Soil microbial communities from Risofladan, Vaasa, Finland - UN-1 | ecosystem: Environmental > Terrestrial > Soil > Coastal area > Acid sulfate soil | place: Finland: Risofladan, Vaasa | collected... | reverse complement strand
AGGCCAACCGATCAGCGTCACAAGTTCGTAGTTCCCACATTGGGAACAGCTTCATCTCCGCGGAAGCTCCGGCCGGCCAAAGTAGTACAAGCAGCAGACTACTTATCACCCCGAGCTTCTTTTTCCAGCTCCTGCCAATTTTCGGCATCGTTGATCCTTTTCTTCGTTTCAGCATACTCACGCTCACGGGCGGTAAGTTCCTCTGTTAACAATTTACTCTGATCTTCGAGCGCCTGCGCTTCTTCGCGTAACGCTACCGCCATGTCAGCATCTTTTTCGTTGGCCGCCATCATGGCCATGTCTTTTTGACGTTCCTCGACAAGCCGTTTCTCTGCGCGTAGTTTACGTAGTTCATTGAGTCGGCGGTGCAACCACCAGGCGCCAAGCAACACCATGGTGCCGATCAAAAAACCAAGCACCCATTTCCAAATAGGGATTTTGGTTTGCTTGGCTTTAGTTACGAGGGAAGTGAGCATTAGGTTGGAACAATGCTAAGCCAATTAAGAACGTTAGCGTTATATATATTTTGGAGAGTTGCATCGTAAGTAGCCGGCCAGTACGTTCCTACTTTAGCTCCGGGGTTAACAATGAGATTTGCGCCACCTCCGTCCCAAATCATATTGCCCATAAGGCAAATATCATCCTGCCCATTGCAATCAATGCAATAATTAGCAGCATTTCCACGTCCCGAAATATGATTCCCGCTAACGATGCAATCTTCACCAGTGCGGATACCCTTTGCAGCCGCGTTATTATAGTTATTCATTACAACGTTGTTCCCACTAATTGTACACTGTGAGGAGCCTAAAGCGTCAACCCCTACTTTGAAGTGGCGCACCGTATTCCCAGTTACTAGCGCGTTTAGCGCAGAACCGATATCAATCCCTACATTATTAGCCCCCGTACTTACGTCAGCGTCGGTGCCTGATAATGTGTTATTGGCGCAGAGACTATTACCAAATCCACCAATTGTTATCCCACCATTATCCGAAAGCAACCCGCTAAAAACGTTATTACTTATAATCAGTTGACTATCCGGGGCGCCTGAAGCACCTTGAAGAATAACCGCTAGCGCGCCCGTTGGCCCTTTAGCACCATGGGTAAATGTATTCCCAATAACCCGAGCACGTACAATTCCATCTCCAATATCAGAAATGAGTGCACTGCAACTTGCAAAAGTACCCGTACCCCAATCAGCAAATAGATTACCTTGTATAAGGCAATCGTCCCCAATCAACGATAAACCATATCCTAAACCAAACATAAAAGTGTTATTTAGTATCTGGATATTATCACCGCTTATTTTAAGATGGGGTTCATGATCAGTGATATCGGGTTCAACGCCGATACCGTATCCAAAGTGATTGTTGGATAAAATGCCAGGCGAACGTAGGTATGCCCACATTCCCGTATTCGTCGCGCCTCCGCTGCCTTCGAGAATGTTATTTTGTATATAAAAATAGTTACTAGTCGTAGCTACGTGTAATAGGATACCCACGTCGTCTTTCGTAGGTGAATACCCACATGCAACCATACGGTTATTTTGAAACCATAAAGTATCGTCACCTTTAAAATCCAAAACGCGTCTAAAACGGTAAAACTGACAATTAGTAACGCGTAAACACCCATGGTTGGTATAATCAATGGCTTCGTTATTCAGAGTCGCGGTGGCGCAATAGAAGTAACAGTTATCAAACACTATTTGGTGCTCAGCGCCTAAATCAACGCTACCGGTAACCATGCGAAATACAGGTGCGCCGGCGTTACCCGCAATAAACTTGACGTTAATAAAGCTGGCTTCGCCTCCTGCGTCTAACGACACGACGGAGTAACCACCACTAACACCCATGGTAAGATTAGTGAAGGTTACTTGCGCTAGATTAGTTGTTGTATTGGTAACTACTGGGCCCGTGGTGTTATTTAATACGGTGCCTTCACGAGATTCACCAACAATAGTGAGAGATTTTATAACAGCGTCAAAATCCAGGGCTGTTCCCGTATATGTACCGTTACGTAGATAAATGGTGCCACCTACATTATACAACGCATCAATGGCTAGTTGGATGGTAGCGTAATCACCCGTTCCTGTGGAGTTGATAACAGCAAACGGCCGCCCCGTTGTATCAGTTATTGGGTGTTTAAACGCCGCGATTGACCCGTCAAAGTGGGTGTTGGTGTACGAAAGTAATTCTCCCAGTTGTCCACGGACATCAGTTGTGCCGGGTAAAGAGATGGGCACTGTTTGATCAGTTGGCGTACCCGCAGCTTGCGTAGCTGCCGTAATATCCCCTTCGGGGTGCTTGAACGCCGCGATTGACCCGTCAAAGTGGGTGTTGAGATACGAGAGCAATTCTCCGAGTTGAGCGCGAACGTCCGTTGCGTTCGGTAATGTGATGGGCACCGTTTGGTCTGTCGGCGTTCCAGCTGCTTGGGACGCGGCGGTAACATCGCCTTCAGGGTGCTTGAACGCTGCAATTGATCCATCAAAGTGGGTGTTGAGGTACGATAACAACTCACCTAACTGCGCGCGAACAGTGGTCGTATCGGGTAAAGAGATGGGCACTGTTTGATCAGTTGGCGTACCCGCAGCTTGCGTAGCTGCCGTAATATCCCCTTCGGGGTGCTTGAAGCCTGCCTCCGACCCGTCCATATGATTGTCTAGGTACGTCAGAAGGTCGCCGATGTGTGCGCGTACATCGCTTGTATTAGGCAGCGCAATGGGAAGTGTTTGTCCAGAAGCCGCAGCTGCGGTTTGAGCGTTAGCCGTAACATCCTCGTCGGCGTGTTTATCAGCTGTGCCGGCAACGTGCGCATCATACGTTGCAGTCAGTTCGACTACGTCTCCGGGATCAGGTATTAGCCTACCCGGCTTACCGTTTTGAAACATCGTGCCATTGAGAAAATACAACACTCCATCATAACGTTTACAGATAGGAATAACGTGCCGCTTTGCTGCTGCTACCGTGTTTCTACTCAACTTTTGTAGCATGTTAGACATTGAAGTATTGGTTTGATTATTGAGACGGTCGTCAGCACCGGTAAAATTTATAACTAAGACATCGCCGTCTGTCATTAGTTTATTCACATCCCCCGCAACTGCAAAAAAAGATGCAAGTGTTACAGAATCAATGAGAATGCCTTCCGGGTCAATCGCCCCCATGCTTTGCATGCCCAGATCAAAATCACCCGTGGCGCCGTCGTAAAACCGAGTTCGTGCCCGGGTTTCAACACATGTTCCGGCTACGAGTTCAACAAGAGCCGAAGTATTAATGTACTCATCTGTGGGGTCGGCAGCTGCCAATGCCGCGAGAATATCCGCGGTGTCCGCACCAAGGGTATTCACGGTAACAGTGATTGTTATGGGGCCATCGGCAGGGTATGTACCTGAGCCCTCGTCCCCCGTTATTGCAACGGTGGGGTTGAGCACCGGTGTACCCGCGTCAGTCTTTAGCTCAAAGAATAAATTGTTAGCACCGCTTCTACGGCCATCGCTCACAGCTCCGTGGTCACGCAAATCAGCAGCGCATTCAATACTAAATTTAGAGCCATTGCCGACATCGTAATAAACATACTTCGACGGAATAGCAACACCAGGTGCACCACCACCAATACTCTCCGTCGTGGATAGTAACGGCACGATATAAAGATCGAGTGCCGCCGGTATTGCTGCGTTATCGTTAACGGTAAAAACTCCGGTAGTGGAGTTCCATGCAACATAAGCGTTAGTTGCCGCCATTACCGTTAGACCACGATCAGACGCCGCAACTGCCTCTATCAAATCAAACTGCTTACGGATGTCTTCGGTGCGCGTACGCAGATTCTCCGAAGGACGTTCGAAGATAGCTTGGCTAGCGTCCTCACCGTTCTTTACCGGTTGGATGGCTTCAGTATAATTCGCACCCGTGTCTTTGCTGGTTACAAAAAAATCAATAGGCATGGTCGACTCTCCTACACCAGGATCTGGAAACGCCAGGTGTACTCAATAGAAATTCCGCTAGTCTTCGCGATTGCACCGTGTAACTGTCGAGCGTACATCAATACCCCAGTAATTCCACCGGCGTTCGGGTCATCGTTATCCCCGCGGGAAAAGAGCCCGGCTTCTTGGAACGTGTTACCGTTCCCTTCCCCAGACTCGATGGTCATCTGTAACGTGGCTTCTCCGTCAAGAATGCTAAAGGCAATAGGCTGCACACATTCTTTCTTGAACGCTACGGTGTCTAACTCTGTATCTTCGACATCAGGTAATGCGGTACCGGTGCCCGCGTAGATAGCCCATAATTTTGTTTCTTCGAAATCAACGTTAGTTGGCGAACCCCCGTGTATCGATGCCTGCGCTATCAACCTAACTAATGCTTCTTTGGCGCCTTTGCAAACCAGGTTACGTTTCTCTTCATGTTGCAACCTTTTTCCAGTAGCAACATCGTACACTCGGACACGAAGAATACCGCGTAAACCTAATTGATCGATGTAGTCCATTCAGTTTCTCCTTGGTGGAATAGTAGGACGGTCGAAAACCCAAATCAAGCTATTCCTAATATACCCGAATCTGCACACCCCAATCAAAAAGAGCCGCTATCGCGTGGCCGTCTTCTGCTGCATAAAGTTCCCAGTCATCCGTCTCCGGAGCGTAACTAGCTCCAGCTAGCCGCACAGTTTGGGCGTCGATGACTTCTGTAATTTCGTAATAGGTCTCCCCGGTAGTCCCTTTACGTACCCAACGACCAAGGTCAGTATCGTCAAACACGTCAACCCCAGCGTCTAACGTTTCTCCTGAATAATCACCAGAACCAAATGCAAGCTTACGCGTCAAGTGCGTGGGGTCTGTTCCACCAATGCAGGTAGGTGTCTTACCGTTCTGAAATCGTGTTCCAATTGGGTCAGTGAGTTCATTTTTTACTTCCATGTTGCTGCCATCATAGTAGTAATAGTCACCAATTTTCCACGACTTGGCACTGATTGACATCGCGCTGTGCACCGCGGAGGACAGTATAGTATCCACCGGCACAACCCCTACATCTACTGAAGAAAGCTCCTCCAACAACTGTATCGAGTCTTCAAACTGTAACCCTGGTTCGGTAAATAGCACTGTGTACGCGGACTTGCCGGCAAGCACCACCTGCTGTAAGTCTAGGTCTAACCGCGGGAACGGTATCAAGTCGCTAAACAGTATTTGTGCATCGAACCCAATGTAAAACGTGTGGGTTTTTAGATACCGTTCAAAAGTAATGAAAGAGAACAAGTGACGTAGCGGTGGTCGACCGGTAGGTACAAACCCATCGTCGTCAGCGCCAACATAGTACCCCGGATCTCCTATTTTGGTTAGACCAATAGGGTTATTGATAACGTTGTCATACAAATCGGGGTTGATGATACGCCGTGCACGGGGTTCATCCGGCAACAGCTTTTGCGGAATAATTGAGTCCATCCACCAAGTAGGTTCGCTGATTGAATCTCTGACAAAGAATACCGTACTCAAGTGTTCGAAGGCTTCAAATATTAGCGTTCCCCAGTTTACGGTTGCCGTTACGTCTTCCCGCAGTGGGATACCTTCGTCGAAGGCGTAGTTATTTTTGTCCGTTACTACGGTGTTAATCCCGTTGGCGTTGGTAATCCGCTGCAATACTTCGCCGTCTTCCCGGATAACCGGCAATCCAATAACAACGTTCAATGTGCTTAACAAGTGCTGCGGTGTCGGGCCGAGAACAAAATATTGGATAACGCCTTGAATCAAGGCTCGGTACGCTTCAGAGGAAGGTTCGAAACGGTTGATGAGGTAGCCGTAGTTTAAGTACAAATCAAACTGTTCCATGGTTGCATCAGGAATCCAGAAAGCCAGCTCCCGTTGTCGCGTAACAATACCATCGGCGTCAACTACTTCCACTACCCGGCTAGCGATTCCAGGAATAGGTTCCCCATCACCTAGCCAATCAAACGGGTCGTTGAAAAAAACGAGCACGTCTTCATCGGTAGACGAGTCAAAACTAAAATGCTGACGCTTTTCTAAAATGGTCGACGGCCCAAAGATTTTGTTGTACAAAAATTGACAGTCTTTCAGTCCAATACCAGTGACCTCAAACCCGTAGTTACCGTCTTTTACCCGGTAAATTACGTTGTCTTCACGCACGGTAATCAGCTTGAAGAATTCTTTTTGAAACACTGGTGTTTCCCGTGCCGAAATATTGAGCACCGTGGAAACTAATTCGAGGTATGCCTGCCCAACCAGTATCTCTGTCCCGGTGTACACCGCTTTGAGCTGGGCATCATCGGCAAAGAACTTTGTCCAAAGGTCACTCAACCCCAGAATGAAATTGGATTTGCTTTCATAGAGGTGCGACATCCAGGCTATCCTTCCAGGTTAGTAAACGTGATGAGGTCTACCACCGTCAGATAACGCACGGTGTTATTGCTGACACCCAATCCTTCCGGCACATCCATACGGTATTGGTCAGCCGTAGGGTCAGTGGGGTCAGGCAACACCCCATACCGGGGGTCAATAATCTTTGCGGGATCCATGGTGACTGCGTCGTCCGTTTTAAAATATAGCACCCTGCCGTCCGGCGCCAACAGTTGGTAATAAATTGGTGCGGGTTCCAAGAACCCTATTTCAGGGTAGTTTGTTCGCAAGAAGCTAAAAATATCAGACATATCAAGGTCTTCTATAACATTGAATTCGTTGACATGTACGGCTAACGCTGCCGCCGCGGCTGTGGTATCCAAAGCAACTGTCGCAATTTTGGAAGGGCGATAGCGAATATCCAATGTCAAATACACCGGGTGCAAACCCTTGGGGATAACGCTACCACAAAGAATGCGCCGGCTGGTTCCAAGCATGAACGTCCAAACTGCGTCGTAACCAGAAAGTGTGTCATACGTTACCCGCAATGTTTGGCCGTTGAAATACGTCTTGTCCGTTGCCCAGCCAATGTCTAATTCTAGCATCTGCCAACCCGACGGAACTTCACCTGGGTTATGCCCAATCACCTGGTATTGCAACTCCGACGCCGTGAACGCTTCCACGGGTTCAACGTTCACCCGGTTAGAAAATCGGACACGCCCGTCGGTATCAATGAGCGCGGGGGGAAAACTACCGCCGGGGAATGAAACGTCGGTAATGCGGTAAACAGGATGGAATGGTAACATCACCCGGCCATCGTACTGCACAGTCTTTGTAAACTCACCACTGTGACGCGGCGTTCCCAGCATACCGGTATTGGGGCCTTCACTAATGTTGTCGTTGTAGGTAGGCGAATTACCCCCGACAGTGTAACTTACTTGCCGGGTTAGCAGCTCCCATTCTACATCGGTTTCCAAAACAAAATCGTATGGCAGGCCTTCAAGGGTAACCCGGTTGAGCACCGTGTCTACAAAAACGATTCGGCCAGTGCCCAAATTATACCGCGGCTCTCCCGAAGATACGATACGAACGTACTTACCTTTATCGCCACCTTGGTAGTAATACGAATCAGCGAAAGTGTGTTCGTTATTAGCACTCGTCAACGTGTTAAGCGCACCCACGTTTTCTAACGAGCCGTCGTTATACGTAGCTTCAATGACCGGCATTGCCTTTGGGAATGGAGTACGCTTAGCAACGTACAGCCCATAGGGTGTGACTTCCTTAATGATAAAAGAGTTGGCCTCGTAGTTTTCGACGGCGTTGCTAAACACTAGAATGTCGCCAACAGTAACGCCAAACGAAGTAAAATCCGTTGCGGGGATACCGCCGCCGGGGTCGCCTTCATTGAAAATTGTGGGATCGCGCAGAATGTAGTAGCCTTCCCGCGGGTCAGTGAATACCCCACCAACAATACTCTCAACTGTTTGATTGGCAAGAATAGGCATCCGTAGGTACGCATCAACATGTCCGCCAGAATGAATACGGGTGTTGGTTATCTCCACTGCGATAAGGTCACGAATCATTTCCGTATCGCCATAACCAACAACGATAACGTCATCAACGTTGACGAATTCGTCTTTCAACGTAGCGTCGATGGAACGCGAGCTGTTCAAATCGCGAACAGTGATCGCCGTTTCCGAACGCACAAGCATTTCTTCCGTGGTTTCATTGCCACCGCCGCCCGTAATATCAGCCGTGTTTTCAACACGAGTAACGTAAGGGCTAAATCGGGTGTAGTCCGCAAATACACCAGGGGTTACGTTATACTGCGTACCTGCTTGCGAAGCGTAGACGGGCACCGAGAAGGTGTATGCTGCTACCGCTCCGCTAGAGTCGATAACCGGGAGCAAATCGTCGGCGGAATAGAACGTATTTTCTAATGTATCCGGGTAATACAATAACGAACTGGTCTTGTAGAACTTTGTAGTAGTCGCTATTTCCACGTCTACTGCGCGGCTTAGCGTCACCGTTACGCTGCCCGACGCAACCTGCCCAGTCTTTCGTCTAATGAACCAGTTGGAAAGAATTTCGTCAACGGCGTCGTCAGCTGACGTTCCCGTCAAACGACCTAATAAGAGGAGTGACTGACGAGCCCGTACCAAGTCACGTTCAGCCCGTAGATAAGCAAAGATGTTTGCCAACGCAACCACAACAAAGTCACGTAGCGCACCGCCCTTAGTGAAATCCTGCTCGGGCATTCGGTCAGTCAAAAACTGTTCAAGGATGTTTTCGGCTTCAATGCGATCCTGCTCAATGATGGTGATTGTTTCAGCCATTATGTCCCCACAATCTGCGGTAACAGCGTTTTCACAACTTCTCCCGCAGTGTTTTCTAATGTCAATTCCAATACCACACCCTGACCCTCGGAGTCGATATGTATCTGGTCAATGCGTACTGAACGTAAGCGTTCTCGTTCTGGTAACCCATACGTGGAATCGTATTCTCGTATCTTTTCTTCAGCGGCAGCGACAGAACGAACGGCTAATGATTGAAGTGCTTCGGGAACAGTGCTACGTAGTAACGCTGCCGCTAGCGGTGTCCCGTATTCCGGGTCGGATAAGTCTGACCCGATAGGTGTCATCAAACACTTGAGAAAACGGTCGACCATCTTTTGTGGGCCCCGCACACCTAAGCTACGGGGGTAGGCGCCGAAAGTTATCGAGCGAACACTCGTCGCTACCCCTAAAGGCATGCCCTCGATATGGATATCAAATTTGTCACTCACGCAGGTTCTCCATTGTTTAGTAATCCTGTATTTCGGTTAAACAAAACCCCACCGTTATTCGTCTGCGGAGTTGGTACTGATTTGATATTGTTATCGCGGATGAACGCAGCCAATTCTTGTGCCTGTTGTTCCAACGCACTACCGGCTTGCGTTGCTGCTGCGGCACCTATTTCTTCTCGGGTCGACCAACTAAACGCCATGGCACGCGCCGAAGCTGCTTGAGAACTTGCGGCAGCTTGGATGCGCGCCATCTCTAAGTAAGACGTCCCGGGTGCAGAGGATAACGCTTGAAGTTCGGTCGCTTTATTTAGCGCGTCTACACGGGCGTCAAATGGAGGTTGATAGAAATCAGTTTCTGACCCAGACAAACTATTCAGTACAACGTTTGCGTCTTTTACAATTTTCTTAATTTTAGAGTCAACAATTTTACCCCGTCGACTTTGAGTAACCCAAGCATCTCGTTTTTGCCGAGGAAGAATAGAGGCGTGGTTCAATACAGTGCCTTCAGTGATAGGCATCCCACTAATCTTGGCGATAGTTGCTATCAACGTTGCCAATGCCTGAAACATTGCCGCGGATATTGAAGTCCCAATGGCGCCTTCAAGCTCTACGCCAACGCTGTTTGAGTTGAACGCAGGGCTAGAATCACCACAATGAATTGCAGTATCTGCAAGGTCAACCATCTGAATGATAGCGCCGGTCTGAGAGATTATGAAGTGGGCAGAGGCATCTCGGTTAGGCTGCACAAACTCTCGGATAATGTTATCGATACGGGCCCCTTTTACGCTATTCCCCGCGCGATGAAGAATAAAATACTTTGTTTCTGTAATGACATAACCACCGGTCTTATACCGATAAGGATGCGCAGCTACAAACGTTGCGATTGACAATATTTTTCGTAGATCTTTCGTTACTCCACTCTTCGACCGCACACGCTTATTGGTATACGCCGCGGCGTTATTTGAAATCTGTGTCATCTTGTCGCGCGTTAACCGTTCATACTCTCGCACGATTTGCTTACGCGCTTGTTCTTCCGCCCTCGTGGGGGATTGATCAGTAGACGGAATATCTGGTTGTCTGGTTACGCCCACTTTTTACTCCGTTGAAAAATTTGGATGCGCGCCAAATTTTCAAAGTGCTGCCAAAGATGAATGACGCACTGCGTCAAGACACACCTCCACCAGTCGCGGCGCTAACATGGTCAATTAGTTTGCGTTTCAGGTAGCTAAGTTGACCCTGCGTCATCTTCAACTTCTTCATTATCTGGGGATTCGTCAATATTTTCGCTCCTCCGTACCCCGTCGAATACTGGAACAACTTCTTCTGCTGCGTGTTTAGGTCGTTGTAGACAAAATCGATAGTCCCCGATGCGCCGTTGTCGATATCGAATATCGGCGCTGGCGTGCCACTCTCGATAGACTCCTGACGCAAGGACTTTTGGAAATCGGCGAGGTAGGGTTTGGGCCAACTCAACTCGCTGGAGAGTTCGTCGATTGTCGGTGAACGCCCGAGCTTGTCTTCTAAAGCCGCCTTTGCAAGGTTGTGCGTGTGGAACTTCAACGTTTGATATTCCGGCATCCGTGCAGCATTCTGGTGTGTGTACGGCAAACGTGATAATTTGCGTAACCGATTCATCATATGTGTTCCCACTGCTGCTCCCCGTGTAGGTTGATACGTACTCATTGCTTCCATAGCTAGCCGTTTGGCTTCTAATTCGATTGCAGGTCGTGCCAGAGTACCAGCCCATCGATTAACCTCCTTCTGTATCATCGGATTAACCTGATGCAATAACGCCATTGCGTGTGCGTCGGATGGCTTCTTTTTCCACTGGCGCCACAGTTCCATATCTTTATCAGCCGTTGCACCCATTTAGCCCTCCTCGTCTTGCCGGCGGTTTACTCGGTTAAATAACACCTTCCGACGATACGCCCACAACCGCGTCTCCCAGTCGAAGCGCGTATCCGGTAGGTCTTCCATCTTAGGAGTTAGCAAGTTGTTGTTTTCGTCAAACGTAGGAGGAGTACCCGGGCCTTGCCGCAGGTTCAGTATCTTCTCGTAATACCGCCCACCTTTTCCCTGCAATGTATCCGTTGCCGACACCAGCCCGTACTTGGTGCCAAAACGACCACGAAATGCGATGTACTCATCCAGGGTACAAATAGGACGACTGACATACCGCATAGCGTTATCATGGCTACGAAACATTTCTGCGTATGCCGGCGCCGGCGCAATGTCTACGTAACGTTGCAACAGATCCGAAGGCACTATTTTTTTAGGTGTCAATAACGCCTCTTGCGCGCGTTTACTTGTCAAGTCGTCATTTAACTGTTGTCGATAACGGTTCACTTTATCAGTAACAATCTGATTTTTTGTAACTGCTATAGATATTGCGGAATCCCATTCGGTAACATTGGCCCATGCTTTATTTACCTCTTCCGTGATACCTACTGAGTAATCCGCCACTTTTTTTTCTATTTCATCTGTTTCTTTTTTCTCTTTAGCCAACCGTCGGGCTACTTCAGATTGCACACTATCTGGCGTAATGGCGTCGCTAAACCGATATGCGCTGCCGTCAGGTAATAGCAGCCGAATAACTTCATCGAAGTTAAACGCCGCGGTTTTTACCCCGCCATAAGTGCCCCGCTGATGGAACAGTAAACTGAAATAGTCTTCGGCGCGCTCCTGGACTTGCGTTACATCGCGCAATGCATTGATGGGGTTTACGGGAGCTGCGCCTTGATCTGATAGTACGCCAAAAGGGGTATTCCCCACACGAGCGTCAAAAACTTCTTGAAGAAATTCATCGAGCGTCTGCCCGTAAGTAAAGGTGAACTGGGTATCTTTCGTTTCCTTAGTCATCGTGTGTGTTATTTCACTGACATAGCCAATAAAATGGTGCCCCGAAGATAGGGTATCAAACACAATGGTCGGGAAGCCAGGAACCATGTAAGGGTTGAACGTAGTGACTACCGATCCGGAACGGAACTTTGCGCGGTTGCGGTAGTATTCGTAACGCGCGTAACCTTTACGTAACACGTCCAACGCAATATTTTGTTCATTAGCCTGCGCACGCAGTGTTTCTGAAACTTGTTGGAACGCGTTTTTGTAATCCCCCTCTATTAACGCGCCAATAAGACCTTCGCTCATCATCCGAGATATGGTGCCGGCAACATCACCCCCGCTATCACTGACTGATTTTAGCTTGGCCAACGCTGCCGCTGCGTTCTTCTGCTCTACTGTTTGCTTTGCCTGCACGTACTGCGCTAACAGGGTAAACCAATTTGGTAAATTGATGTTCTCCGGCACTGGGCCCTTGAAGAACTCTTCCGGCCAAACTAACAAATTCTTTCCGGATATTTTTACGTCTCCGTGGAAGCTCGTATCCGATTTACCGTAACGCTTATCCAACTCGGACTGTACTTGAGGAGGATACCCAGCCCGCAACGTGGTCAGCGCGTCTTGAATAGGATTGCCGCCGGCAGTAAAACTAGAGTACCACATGTCGTTTAAGTAGAGCCGCGTTGGTTGATCAGCGTAGTTTTCACTGAAAGCAATTTCCTGAATCATGGAAGGAAAAACAACGTTACACGCGGGGATAATACCAAAGAGCCACTGCGGCTTAGTAACGTAGTTAAGCAGTATATTCGGTTTAGCCGGGTCTTCTGGTTGTTGCATTGAAACACTGTTGTAAGCGCGGCGGATTTCCCGCTCTTTATCCGCGAGTAAAAAGGAGAACTCGATATCGTCGTAACAGTGCTCCCGCAGTTCTAACTCAGCGTCTAAAATAGCTGCGGTGATTTCCTGGTCGATGCGTTCAAGTTCTTTTTCATTGGCTTCCAGTGCACGCGCATCGTCAATGGGGATACCAAACTTCGGTGGCCCTAAGATAACGCCGTTATTAGGCGAACCTTCAGTTCTATCCATCTGGGCTATTGCCGCGGTCGGAAGCGCCAGCATTTCGTAATACATCTGCAAGAACATCTGCTGCACTGTTCCCCAAATGGGAGCACCAGCTCCGGCCTGTGACGCACCACGGACGAGCGACTCAATAACTTTATCATCCCGCACCGCTCGCAAGATGGGAAAAACGCCGGCATCGCCTTCAGCTTGTAGAATGTCCGTTTCAATCAATGGGGAAGGCGCAAACCGATTTACAAATTTCATGCGCTTCATGTAACGCGCGTAAAAGTTTATCGTTGTTACCGAACCAAGCTTCTTTTGTTCTTCTTCGCCAATACATGAGTTTAGAATGTTTTCAATCATGTCATAGGGTCGGCGAATAAGCGTTTCTTTTTCTTGATCAAACCCAAAGAAAAAACGGTTCCATGGGAAATTCATAGCGTTGGTAACGTAGGACTGCTCATTACCCTGTGGTGCGCCGGCTACTTCCATCGTTAACGCTAGTGGGCCCGTAATAAAATAGGGATACAAGTCTTGTAATATTTTTAGTGGGCCCTGGGAGCCTAACCCAATGCGTCGCCCCATAGGGCTGTTCGCATAAGACCAGCTCGTAATATCACCGTCATACAACAGACGAAAATCCGCGGGTCGACCAGGTTTTTCTACCGAAGGGTATGTGTCATCCAAATAGAATACCGCTACTTCCATGCGGTCTTCCGCACCAATACGACTAATCAATGGATCAGGAACCACGACGAGCGAAGCAGTGGGGTTATAGTTGATACCCATACTTACACTGACACTTTGAACGGGAACTTCGATGCCGTTCAGGTACACCACATACGAACCTTCGTGCATGCGGTTGTCAGTAAATTTGATCGTCGTCACATTGTTCTCCGGTTGTGGTTACGCTATTTGTTGGTGCGCGGTTAAAACAACGGCGACGGTAGCTGCGCCAACTGCATGGACAATGGAATCGCTTCCCAGGTAACGTAACAACAAGTCTTGGGACGGTAAATCCAAATGGGGCACCTCGCGCATCGCCGGCGCCGCGGCTTTCCAATAGCGCTGCAACGTATTGTAAATCTCGGATATCGGTCGGCGTTGATTCATCCAGACGGAGCGCAACGCGGTAACGTCGATAACTTCGGTAAGCATTGTTCGTAATTCCGTGAGCGCAGCTACGTAAATAACAGTATGCGCTTGCACCGATAAAATCGTTGATGTCGTACATAGGGGTAAAAGCACTCCACGTAATACATCGAGGTTACGTTGGGGGAATGAAGACAACAGCATCTGCTCCAACGCCGTCGATGCCGGCAATAGATCCTCGTAGCATTTTAACGAATCAGTGCGAAACTGTTGGTCTGCGGTAACGGGGTTGGCGTCGTCATCTTCTCCGTAAGCATGAATAGAATATACTGTTCTTGGTTCCCAACGGCCCACCCGAGGTGCAAAACTATACCGCACTCCCGTTGGCGCTGTAGGAGAACCAGTTTTTTCTCCAATGACCTGGGGGCGCAAGTCACCCGCTTTTACCGCGTAAATTTCCTGACGTACGTCGCCAGCGTCGTCATACGCGTAACTGATTTCTACCGTAGCAGGATTGATACCCGTGAAACTGTCCTCCGCGTCGTACAGGGTAACCCGTATTGGTGTCTGCACTGCTACGTCGCGTTCGTTATCGTTGGGTTCGATTACTATTACTGGCGTTGTCATCTCTGCCCCTATTCACTTCACGATTTAGCCCCGTATACATCGGTTCCCGGATTATCGATACTGAGTTCACTGCCAACTGTGGGTTCTGTTTCAGGTTTTTTACGCTCCACTACGGTTGATGTTGGTGAACCTATCGTGCGCATAGTCTTTGGCGCGATGTGTACTAGTTGAGTAGAAAATTGGTCTGGCTTTATAAACTCCGGAAAGGACTTTACCTGGGTAGCTGGATGTAAAAAAGTGCGCACGATATCAATACGCTGAACCAGAAATGAAAAGTTAAACCCAACCGCGGTTTGCTGTAATGTTCCTTGTGAAGAAAGCGTTTGTGACATACCCAACATGGCGCCCGTAACCGCCATATCGTCGTATGATAGCGTCACCATTGCGTTACGGCGCGCTAGTTGTGTCCCCCGCGTAATGCTATTGTAAATGATTGTAAAAGCCGAACGCCAATCATCCTGTCGTGTGTTGTATAACACCCCGGAATATTGAAACACTGGAGGACGTTGGCCAAAGAAATAGGCTACGTAGTTATCGCTCAACACGTCGACTATTTGGGCTTTTTCTTCGTACGATTCCTGCGCGTCAGTCAACAGGAAGTCGATATACCCCAAACCGTATTGACGCTGACCTGTTACTGCCGAGCCACCAACTGATGCTAGCGAATCTGCCAACGTTTTTGCTTCTCCATCTTCTGCAAATGACGCTAAATACTTCTTTCGCTCGGTCTCTCCTGGCAACGGTACAATCAACCGCGCCATTGTTTCCAAGCTACGGTCATCATTGGTATTCCAATATTTCGGAGTTGCCGCGGGGAAATTAGAGAAGACGCCCTTACGCAATACGGTGCCGGCAGCGGTTACATCTTCCCCTATACCTGTACGGCTACCAGAACTATTGAACCCCGCGGTTACTACGGATTTGTCGCCGCCCAACAGTGTTAAAAAATTAGCGTCATTCGGGTAAGGCATCGATTTACTCCTGCTCCAACGTATCCGTCACCGGCAACACCCCGGCTTCATGATGTATTAAAAACGCGCGGTCAAACAACGAGGGCAACTGAAACTCTGCCGGCTTACCCTTACGTGCGTTTTCCACAATAATACGGTTGATTTCGACAATCCAATTGATACCGGTTGCGATAACCAAACGTTGTCGCGTTGTAATGGGGTCTGTCATGAATCGTCTCCGCTTTATCCTAGTTTCGGTATTGGTAGATTAGCTAAAATATTCCATGATTTTAGCGTATTTTCCGTTCTACCCCCGCTCATGATGTTAGCCGCGGTTTCTAATTTTACCGCCGCCGCCTGGAGAGTCCCCGTTGCAATGCCAAAACGGGCGAATTGTTTTTGCATCGACGACAGGTTTTCAATCTGAGCGTCAATAACTTTCATCTGTTTCTCTGTGTCCGTCGTACCCGTATCCCGACCCGGAAGGACAATGCGCCCGCCCTCGTATTTATAGCCCCTGTCTGTTTCTCTAGTGACGGCAGTTTCTTGTCCCCAAAGTCCAGCTAATATCGAACCCTTTTCACCCTTCCGGCCTTTACGCACTTGTTCCGCCAAGGAGCCTACGCCACCGGTGTACTTCTGTACCACACCACCAATACGACCGATCGCCGTAACATCGCCTCCAGCCGCAGTGATCTTTCCTAATTCCATAGTGGCTTTTTCCAACAACGCGCCTCCTTCGCTCCCCCCGGTAAGCTCAGCTAAACGTACCCCCGCTTGTGTGCGTGCTTCGTCACTGGCACCCGAGTCACTTTTAGCCATCTCCGTCAGCATCATAACTTCTTGTACGTCTGCGTCTTTAATGCCTTTGAAAGCGGTTACCGCGTCTTCTTCACCGCCTGTAAAAATGTAACTATCAACAATTCCTGAATCTTTGAGCATCTTGTCGTATTTATCTTGCGCGTCATCAATCCTTTTCTGCACCACTTCGATATCTTCTTTAGCCATCTGGTCAGCAAGATCAACTGTTTCTCCCAGTGAAACCTTTTGGATGTCCGTCCCTCGTGAGCGGATAACTCGGGTAGCATGCCGCAACCAGTAATTACGGTTTTTGCCTTTTAGCGCGTTATCGATATCCGCGGGTTTCATACCGGCAGCGCGTAACTCGCTACGAACTTTTCCCAGTATCCCATCGGCCTTCAGCGTTCCACCGTCGGTACCGATCTTTTCCGCATAAGACAGTATTGCTTTTTCCACGTTATAGACAGTGGACGCCCCAGCTAATCCTTTCTTCGTCATTTGTTCGGAAAGATTACGCGTGGAAGCGGCAAACCCCCGCACACCTTCTTCACCGGTGTCGGTAATGGCCTGCGCCATCTCCATTGTTTCAAGTATTACCTCTTTACCCTTACCCCGTAGGAAATCCGCGCGATCATTATCCAAATAATCAACAATGAATCCTCGTCCAGCTTTAACTACAAAGTTCATAGATCCAGCGGCATCCTGGGTAATATCATACTGGTCAGAAGAAACTTCGTAACCTTCATCCTCAGCAACACGTTTTCGAAAACTCGCATACCGACCCATACCTTTGCCGGTTTCGACGTCTAACCCCCTACGAGAACGCAAAGCTGCCGTACGTTCACGAACAACGTCTTCATTAGGCCCCCGCCCCTTGAAATACGCAGCTGAAATACCTTTAGCTTCGTCTTCGTTACGCCGAATACGCTGAACTTCCTCGTCGGCCGCACGCTGGTTACTTAGAGTTGGCGTGAAGTCATTGATAGTACTGGTGA
>Ga0307378_10005575_pt1 | contig 17488 bp, 16 predicted proteins | sample UN1MG_FD_202238 | JGI IMG/M metagenome (GOLD analysis project Ga0307378, IMG submission 202238) | Soil microbial communities from Risofladan, Vaasa, Finland - UN-1 | ecosystem: Environmental > Terrestrial > Soil > Coastal area > Acid sulfate soil | place: Finland: Risofladan, Vaasa | collected... | reverse complement strand
ATAACTTTTTACCTCGGTTACTAAAATCTTTCTTCGGAAGAAACAGGAAATTGCTTTCATCCCCACCTTTACAGGTGAGGATTTCCCGCTAGATTAAATTATAATAGACCGCTCAATACTTCTTATTAATTCATAATTATCTTCTCTCTATTATTTTTAAATTTATCTAATTCAATTAGGTAAGTTCTACCGAATAATGGCATTTATCTTTTGGAATAATAGTCATCCGAAATTCAAATATCCTGCCACTGGTCCAGGCTGTTCTTTTTACTAAAAGACCTAAAGAATTTATTGGAACATTAAGTTTTTCGGAATCAGATTCATTAATTAAAACAGGTTGAAAGACCTTTCTAACATGGGGTATTTTTATTTTATATTTTTTCATTAATATTTCGTATAGAGCAATATTAGTTAAATTTTGTTTTTCTAATTGGGAGAACAATTTTTCTACTAAATGTGAAACCTCTATAGCTATGGGCTCCTCATTAACAAAAACCATAAAAACTATTTTATATACTTTACTTTCTTCTGTTAAATTCATATCTTTTCTAGTAAGGTTATCTGGAAAAATTATTTTCTTTATCCATCACTCTTTGAGTAGGTTCAAACCTATCTCTTTCTGTTTTCTTATCAAAACATTAAAAGGTAGTTACGGGCCAAACTGTTCCGGGTTTAGCAATAAAAGTTCCTTGTCCTTTATTTCTACAAACTAAACCATTCTTAATCAATTCAGAAGTTGCCTGCCTACTGTACCTCGGCTAATTTCATACTGCTTGCATAATTCTGTTTCTGAAGGGATAAGGGTATTGATTGGCCATTTTCCATCTTCAATTTTTTCGCTAAGCTTTTCCGCTAATTGATAATAAAGCGGAATTGGCGATTTTTTTTCTAACAACTGCTAATATCTACCTACATCTTATTAATATTGCAAAAAATTAAATTATATTTTATATTTCTTAATATAATTAATTGTATTTTATATAATTATCTAACTTATTTATGCATCTATATGCTGTGAACGTTCACTTACTATCTATGATTATAACGTAATAACGTTTTATTGTCAATCTCTTGTTTGAGTCTTCTTTTTTTCTCTAATCTTCCTCTAACTACCCCACTAAAGTTTACACTAACTTTGAGTCTTTTTCCACCCCTTCGGTAAGTACATTTCCCATTAGTATGGTAAGGATATTCCCCTATGCCTTGGTAAGTAGAAATCCCATTTACGAAGAAGCCAGAAATGATCATCCTCCCTTCTTTTGATTTTTAATGCGATATGATTCTCCTTCCAGGTTGAAAATCCTGGCATGATGTAATAAGCGATCCAAAAGTGCTGTGGTCATAAAACTATCACCCATTATCTCAGCCCAGGAGTCAAAGCCTTTATTGGAAGTAATGATGAGGGATACCCTCTCATACATTTCACTGATCAAGCTAAAAAAGAGATAGGCCTCCCTTTTCTCGATAGGGGTATATTCGATTTCATAAATAATCATTAGGTTTGACTTCATGATTCTCCTGATTCTGTATTCAGAGGCCTTCTGGATCTCAGCTGTTTTCAAAAGCTTGATCAGGTTGGTGATTCTCTCAAAACAAACTTTATATCCTCTTTCTAGTACTGCTGCAGCAAAGGCAATGGTCAGATGTGTTTTACCGTTATGTAAAGCTTTACATATTAGCATTTGACCTGGACCTGGCTGGAGCGCAGGGTGCGTTCACCATCCAGGTCGAACTGCTCTACCAGTCTATCGGTTACCGCTGGGTGGAGAACCTGCACTTAAATGATTCGGAGGAGTCCCAGCGCTTCCTGGGCTATTACGAACAGGTGCTTAACCAACCACTGCTGGTGGCTGAGGAGCGAGTGGAGGTAGATGGTTAATACTTACAAATATTTGAATATATGAAATTATAAGACAATTAAAGGTTTTTATTTACTTTTTGATTTTCTATCGAATAATTATCACTATTTGATTTTATTTTTTTCTAATGGAAAATGACAAGCGACCCAATGTTGGTCTACTATCTCTCGCCATTCAGGATATTCCTGTTTACATATATCTTGTGCAATTGGACAACGAGAGTGGAAATGGCATCCGCTAGGAGGATTCACTGGGCTAGGAACCTCCCCTTCCAAGATGTTACGCCTTCGGTCCCTTTCCCTTTTTGGATTAGGAATTGGGACCGCTGATAATAATGACTGTGTATATGGATGAAGCGGATCCTCGTATAGTTCATTTCGACGCGCCTGTTCAACGAGCTTTCCTAAATACATAACAGCCACACGATCCGAAATGTGACGCACCATACTCAGGTCATGTGCAATAAAAAGATAGGTAAGTTGTAAGCGTTCCTGGAGTTCTTCTAATAGATTGACAACTTGTGCTTGAATTGAAACATCCAAAGCAGAGATCGGTTCATCAAGTACGATGAATTCAGGTTCCAGTGCAAGCGCTCGAGCGATTCCTATACGCTGCCTTTGTCCACCAGAAAACTCGTGGGGATAGCGATTTGTATAATAGCGGCTCATTTTTACAAGATCGAGAAGTTCGAGCACCTTTTCATGCTGCGTTTTGGCATTTCCGATACTATGTGCTTCAAGTGGCTCAGTGATGATCTCACTTACATTTAACCTTGGATTCAAGGATGCATATGGATCCTGGAATATCATTTGCATGTGTTTTCGAGTCTGGCGCAACTCTTCACCTTTTAATGATGTAAAATCTATATCTCTGAAGAAGACTTTTCCGGAGGTAGGTTCATACAATTTCAGAACTGTGCGCCCGAGGGTGGATTTACCACAACCACTTTCACCTACTAAGCCAAAAGTCTCTCCCTTTTTTATTTCCAGGTTTACATTGCTCACCGCCTGAACAGCACCGACCTGGCGTTCGATTAAAATACCTTTATATATTGGAAAATTTTTGGTTAGATTTTCTATTCGTATCAAGAAGTTATTATCACTCATCGTATTTCACCTGTTTTTATTTCAACCCAGCAAGCTGCTTTGTGTCCAGATTCATATTCAATGAGCGGTGGATTTTCCTGTTTACAGATATCTTTCACAAACTCACATCTTGGGGCGAATGGACAACCATTGGGAAGATTGTGAAGTTCTGGGGAAAACCCCTCAATTATTTTCAGAGGTTCTCCTAGTTTACCTTCTATACTGGGGATGCATTGCAATAAGGCACTGGTGTAGGGATGTAAAGCATTTTCATAAATATTATTTACAATCCCTGTTTCAATGATGTAGCCTGAATACATCACATTTATTCTATCAGCTAGGCCTGCAGCCAAGCTTAAATTATGTGTAATCCAAATCAAGGCCATTCCAAATTGATCACGGAGTCGCTTGACAAGATCAACGATCTGGGCTTGAATAGTAACATCTAAAGCTGTGGTTGGCTCATCCGCAATCAGGAGGGACGGATTACAAGCAAGTGCCATGGCGATTATCGCCCTTTGTCGCATACCACCAGAAAATTGGTGAGGATAATCATCGAGGCGTTTCCGGGCTTCGGGGATACCAACAAGGCGCAATAACTCGCAAGCGCGCTCTCGGGCTTCCTTTTTACCCATGTTCATGTGGTTACGAAAAGGTTCCATTATTTGAAAACCCACTTTCAGGAGAGGATTGAGTGACGTCATCGGGTCCTGAAAAACTAAAGCAACCTGGCTGCCTCGAATCTTATTCATATCTTTTTCGGAAGCATTTTGGATTTCTTTACCTTTGAATTTTATATAATCGGCACTGACTTTTGCGGGTGGTTCAGACAATAATCTCATAATAGAAAGCATGGAAACACTTTTCCCACAGCCACTTTCCCCAATAACGCCGAGCGTTTCACCTTCGTACAAATCAAAGGAAACACCATTTACTGCATAGACAGTACCGAGGTCAGTTATAAATCGGGTTTTTAGATCTTTTACTTCAAGTATTTTTTTAGACAATTTAAGCTCCTGTTAGAGTGCAAAGATAGATAATAAATAGATAATGATAGGTAATCTTTGGGTATAGCTCAATTAATAAAGTAGGTTGGATGGACAATAATGAGTTTATTTGAGGTTGGTTTTTAGATGGATTTCTTTCCATGTACCATCAAACCTTACTTCTTCTAATAAGCCACTTCCACATTCTAATCAAGACTAAATTGAAGGATTGTCTGAGTCAACGTCCAAAATAGCCTCAAGGATCGATACAAACAAGACCGTTCCAGGGTCGTACTTATTTTCAGTTCTTTCACCAATCCATGCACCACGCCCCATTTTACTTCTTAAGGACTTTGCAGCATCGCGGCCTTTTCGTGCAGCTTCTAGCATTGTGTTTGCAGCAGTATTTGCATCCTGACCTTCATCAACAGATTTCGCAAAAGCTTCAGCGGCTGGGTGTAGTGCATCCACAACCGTTTTATCTCCAGGTTTGGCTTTTCCACGCTCCTGGACACCGATATCTGTTGCGGTGAGCATCTTAGCTAAGGTGGAAAGATCTAAGCTGGACATTCCTTTTGCTTCTTTGCCAGCTTTCATCAAAGCCGTAGCTGTAATCGTACCCAGCGTGCTGGATGCAGCTTTGTTTATTGCTTTTCCAGCGTTAAAGAAGAACATTCCTAAGTCGTCTGTGGATGGATTTGTTTCGATATATTCTTTTAGTCCGTTTGCAGCTTTGGTTGCCGTTATTCCTGTATCACCGTCGCCCATTGCAGCGTCGAACTGGTTGAGTTCATCGCGCATGTCCAATACGCGCTCGATTACACGCTCCATTACGGAAATAATGCGTTCACCATCAATCGTATCAGTCATAATTACCTCTACACTTATCATACTTGTGTGAAAAAAGGTGTTTGAGCAGGACGGTCAAGAAGTTTTATAAACTCTTGATTGAGCTTGAAGAAAGATAGCGAAGCGCCGGCCATTTCCATACTGGTAGCATATTCACCAATATAGGCACGATGCACCTTCACATTCATCTCTGTCAGCATATCGAAAACCTTGCGATAAATAATATACAATTCTTCCGGTGGTGTGGCACCAAGACTATTGACCAATACTGCAACCTGATCGTCAGCACTTAATGGCATATCTTCAAGTAGGGCATGCGTCATTCTTTCAGCGATTTGATCAGCCGTCTGGAGCTTCTCGCGCTTCATGCCTGGTTCACCGTGAATACCCATCCCGATTTCCATTTCATTTTCACCAATTGTGAAAGTTGGACGCCCGGCAGCAGGTATTGTGCAAGGTGATAAAGCTACGCCAATCGAGCGAATATTTTCAAGGGCTAATTTTGTTACTTCCTCAACTTCATCTAGCGTTCCGCCAAGATCAGCCTTTGCACCTGCAATTTTATAGACGAATACTAACCCGGCAATTGCTCTACGACGATCAGCTTCTTTGGGTGGTGCCGAAGCCACATCGTCCTTCACGAGTACCGTGCGGACCTCGATGTCTTCCATATCAGCCATTTCGGATGCCATATCAAAATTCATAACATCACCACTGTAGTTGCCGTAAATATAGAGAACCCCTTTGCCAGCGTGGATCCTTTTGGTAACTTCAAATATTTGGTCTGCAGAGGGGGAGGAAAAGACATCTCCTACCGCACAACCATCCAGCAGACCTTTTCCAACGTAACCTAAAAACACAGGCAAATGACCTGAGCCTCCACCTGTGGCTAGGGCAACTTTCCCTTTGATAGGAGCATCGGCTCTTACAATGGAATGCAATTCATCTCCAGCATAACTGAGCGCTTGTGGATGAGCCTTTAATAATCCTTCCAACATTTCGTCGACAAATTTATTCGGATCGTTGATAATTTTCTTCATTTGATCTTCCTCCAAACTTATTGTATCTGATTAGCCTGAAATTTTTGTAATTCAAGGAAACTATATTGAAAAAGACCCACATTTTCGAGCCAAAATATGGTCTTTTTTATGTATTAGGTTGAATTATTAATACTTTTGTCCAATACTTCACGGTATTCTTGCGCGCGTTTTGTTAGCTTTGCGAAATCGCCTGATCGAATGAGTTCGGGAGGCATAAGATCCTCATCCACTGCAACAAGAGATGCGCCCGCTTTAAAGTAAGTTTCTACGTCTTCAAGGACAACCCCTCCAGCGCCTACGAGTCTTATGTGGGATAAGGGAGCGCTGATGGTTCGAATATAGTCTGGCCCGCCCATAGCGTTGGTTGGGAATACTTTTACTAAATCCAAACCAACTTCCCAGCCTTTCATAATTTCTGTAGGTGTCAGAGCACCGAAACATGAGATAACGCCATGGCGCCGGCAGGATTTGAGGATATCGAGGTTTAGATAGGGTGAAACAAGAAAATCCGCCCCTGCTTCAATAGCGTTCACTGCAGCTTGAGGGCTTAATACTGTACCGATGCCGAAGATAGTCTCTGGGTAGGTTGCCTTAAGTTCATGAAGCAATTGTAAATTGTTTGGCACACCCCTCATCAGTTCAAAGCAATCGATACCGCCATCCATCATGGCTTCAATGACTGTTCGGGCTTGATTCTGGCTCTCGATACCAACCCCAACTGCACAGAGAATTCCGCCTGATAAGATCTGTGAGAGTTTTGATTTCATTTTTCCTCCCTTATCTTCTAAAATTTCTGACCTAATTCAGAGAAAGAACAATTTCTTTAATAATTTGTGTCGCTTTTATGACGTCGTCAGTTGAAATATCTTTATAGGTAACAAGTCGTACAATCGTAGGCTTAAAAAGATGATATCCAAGCAGCACGCCTTTTTCTTTTGCCATGGAAACTAATTCTGATGGCGAGATTTTCAGTTGGGAAATATCTACATTGACAATATTGGTCACAACACGGGAGGGGACAACATTTATTCCTGGTAAGCCTTCCAATCCATCCGCAATCGTTCGGGCATTCTCGTGATCTATCACGAGTCGCTTCCACATTTGGGTTATAGAAATGATGCCGGCGGCAGCTAAGACCCCAGGTTTTCGCATTACTCCTCCCAACATTTTCATCGACTTCTTCGCTTTTGTGATCAGAGATTTTGGACCAACAAGCAAGGATCCAGTAGGAGAACAAAGACCCTTAGAAAGACCGACAGTGATTGAGTCTGTGAATTTCACTATTTCTTTTACCTGAATATTCTGAGCGACAGCCGCGTTAAAAATGCGCTCTCCATCAACATGGACATGTAAGCCATGCTCTTTCGCGACATTGAAAACAGGTTCCATGTCGTCAGGAGTTAGAAATCTACCGCCATAGAAATTATGTGTATTTTCCAGGCAAAATACTTTCGTCTTTGAGAAAGCTAAACCCTTGGGCCGAATGGCATACAGGAGGGTTTCTGGGGAGATGATTCCATCAGGACCATGAACAGGATGAGCCATGATACCGCCCACATGGGCCATACCACCGACCTCAGAGACACAAATATGTGAATGCTCCTCAATGATGACTTCTTCCCCGGGAGATGCAGTACAAACGATCGCTAATAGGTTGCTCATTGTGCCACTGGGGCAATATAAACAGGCTTCTTTTTCAAATGTCTCTGCGCCAAGACTTTCTAATTTATTAATTGTGGGGTCATCACCCGCAACATTATCACCGACTTCAGCTATCCGCATGGCTTCGCGCATTTCATCGGTGGGTTGGGTTTTTACATCGCTTCGTAAGTCAATAAAGTTGTTCATGATAAATTTTGATTACCTCTTTACTATTGTATTGAAAATCTCAAAAATTATAAATATATATGCTGTGAACGTTCACTTACCGTTTATAATTATAACGTAATAACGTTTTATTGTCAAATTCTTGAATTGCCTCTTCTAAGTACCCCACTAAAGTTTACACTAACAATTGCCTGTTATTTACAAATCAAAAGTGCACTCTTTTCTCGATGATTTACATTTCAAAAGTGCACTAATAAAAAACAGTAAAAAGATGTAATCTAGAACTAAATTTTAAGAAAAAAGGATTGCCTTTGGCAGACATACTTATTCTGATACCTCTATCTTTTAATATTTTTATATAATCTTTATAGAATTTCCCAAAAATATGTTTTCTCAAGAGTAATTAGAATCATTAACGTGATGACCAAGTTAATGATAAATCTCTAAAGAAAAAATAATGATCAATTACTCGTTCAGTCAAATGAGGGTTTGTAAGGATTCTCTAATTGACTGATTATTGTGGCAGCGGAGGATGCAGGAATTCGCCCCCGTGAATCAAAAGGAACTTGATACGGGTCCTTAAGTTCTTTTGCAATCGTTGCTATCTTTTCAGAAAGTGGTAGTGCATGATCCACCTTGGCTGATAGTTCAGCTAATTCGATAAAAAACTGTTTACTGTCTTCTATCGTTCGCCTGACCCCTTCGCCTTTTCTGATCGCTGATGAATGACTGCCAGAACCAGACCAGCGAACATTATGTCCTAAACACAATAGCTCCAAATCATAACTTTCCACACGGTTAAGCGATTTGAAGTAATCTTCAGGGAAATAATACAGCGGTATAATTCCCTCCTGGGTTCCCCACCCCATGACGGCGTCACCTGAAAAAGCTATTTTCTTATCTCGAATATAAAATGTAACCGATCCTGCGGAATGTCCAGGAGTGGGTACAACTTCCAGTGTTAAACCGGAACCAAGTTCAATAATCTCTCCATCATGAAGGAGATGGTCGACCTGGCAAGCATCTACTCGTTCGCGAATATATTTTTCCCGCTCCGTGACCTGGTCTTGCCAACCAAGCTTTCTCATCGCAAGAATATGGTCAGTATTCGAGTTAATATGTGCATCTGGCCCCGCGGAAAGCTGAATGTCCTTTTCATGCAAGTAGATACTCGCGCCAGTTAATTTTGCTAGTTCAGTATTCCCGCCGAGGTGGTCTGGATGCCCATGGGTATTCAGAATCATATCAATATCGTTTGCATTAAATCCCAATTCATTTATTGCGGGAATAATATTCTTCTCGGGATGGTAACTGTATCCTGTATCAATGATGGCTGTCTTTTCTCCCTTCAAAATATATATCGCCACATTAACGCCATTTAAAGGTGCTTCAAAAAACCATACACCTTCGGAAACAAGTTCTGGATGTTTTGTACTCATATTTACTCCAATTTGCTCAATATTGTAGACTCACTCATCAAGTTGGATGCTTAGATTAAGAAGGTCCGCTTGAGCTTTTATAATCGCTCCAATATCTAAGTCACCATAACCAGAAGAAATTAATTGCGAAACACGTTGGAGCGTTTGCGCTGCTAGAGGTACTGGGACGCTATACTTTTTAGCCAAATTCAGCGCTAGCCCTACATCCTTCTGTGTCAAGCGAAGAGTGAATCCCGGTTGGTAATCACCTTTGAAAGCTTTTCCGGGTAAAACACGCGTGATCAAAGCATTGCTGGCCGCAGTATTCGAAAGAACGGTAAGCATAGTTTTCAACTCTATACCACATTTCATACCCAGTGATAAAGCTTCGGCTGTAGCTTGATATGTCATAGCTCCGAGCATGTTATTTGTCAATTTCATTGCCTGTCCAGTCCCAGGGCCACCACAGTGAATAACACTTTTCCCCATACATTCAAGCAAAGGTTGCACATTCTCTATCGTTTCTGCTTCTCCGCCCGCCATCAAGACTAGAGAACCGGCAATGGCTTCAGATTTTCCTCCGCCTACAGGACAATCAAGAGCTGCGACTCCCAATTTTTCCAATTCATCAGCGATCCTTTTTGCCAATATTGGATCCCCCGTGCTCATGTCGATGTAAATACTACCTTCCTTTACACCATCAATAATGCCTTGGACTCCAAGTACAACATTTTCAACATCGCTGGGCATAGGTAGCATGGTGATAATAACATCGGTTACGCTGGCTACATCTTTGGGGCTTTCACCTGAGTTCGCGCCTTCATTTACCAACGCCTGAACTGCATCTCGGCTGGTATCGTAAACAACCAGATCAAACCCACCTTTCAAGACATTGTGTGCCATTCTACTTCCCATAATCCCCACGCCAATAAATCCTATTTTCATGATCAATCACCTCCAAATCTTCATCCGCGTTAAAAACGGTCAAGCCATTCTAAATAATCTATCATGAATTGCTGAACCTTATCTCAGCTCCGATCGAGGATCCAGAGCTTCCATAAGCGCTTCAGTAAACCAATTTAAGCTCATTAGCAAAAGTGTTATTGCCACGCCTGGATAGACCGCATACCACCATGCTTGATACAGATATTTTCGGCTTTGGTTCAACATACTTCCCAAGCTGGGATTTGGTGGTTGAATACCCAATCCAATAAAACTCAGGGCGGCTTCCAGAGCTACCGCTGCCCCCATAGAATAGGTTACTTGAACAAGAATAGGTGAAATAACGTTTGGAAAGATATCCTTAAAGATAATTCTTCTATGGCTTACCCCCATCGATACAGAGGCAAGCACATAATCTTTCTCGTTTTCTGTTAAAACTGTAGAGCGCACTATTCGCGAAAATTGTGGGATACTTATGATACCCAATGCTATAGCCGCGTTTAGCGGCCCGGGCCCAAGCAAGGTTGCAAACACAATCGCCAGTAACATGGGCGGAAATGCTAAAAGAGCGTCCCAGATTTTCAGAACAATTGAAGTAATCTTACTATTTCTGTAATAACCAGTAAAAAGGCCACTGAGAATTCCCGGTATCCCCCCCACAATTACAGCACAAAATGAGACGATTAACGACATGCGCATTCCAAATATGATGCGGCTTAATAGATCACGGCCGAATTCATCTGTACCCAGGAAGAATACATGGTTTGGAGCAACGAGTTCACTTCCCCTGTACATCTCATTTGGAGAATATGGGGCGACAATATTTGCAAATATACCGATACATAAACATGCGAAAAATAGCACACCACCTAAACGTCCTATTGGATTTTTAATAAATTTCTGTACTCCCTGGCCATATAATGATGTGGGCCGTTTATTTAAAGTAATGAGTGTTTCCATGTTCACCTTCTTGTCTGTTCAGTTAAGTTTATCCGTGGATCTATGACACGATAAAGGATATCAGTTGCCAGGCTAAGCATGGCAAATACGACCACGATCAATAACACAACTGCCTGAACTAGCGCATAATCACGTTGTGTAATTGATTTAACAACCATTGTTCCAACACCCGGCCAGCCGTAGACACTCTCAACAAGAATTGCTCCCCCCATCATCCGTCCCAATTGAACCCCAATTACGGTAAGTAGAGGAATCAGAGAGTTTCTGAGAGCATGGGTAAATACAATAACCCCTTGTTTAAGTCCTTTACTCCTTGCAACTAGAATGTATTGTTCATGCATAACTTCAATCATTGATGCCCGTACAAATCGAGCTTGCATACAGCCTATCGGATAACCCAGAGTAATTGCTGGCAGCAAAAGGGACTTTAGCCACGGTATTATGCCTTCACTGGGTTCAACACGTCCTCCTGCTGGTAACCAGTGCAAATACACTGCAAAGACGATGATTGCCAGAAGCCCCGACCAATATTCTGGGACAGCTAAACCAATTGAGGTTACAACGGATACCGTCCGGTCCGCTAATTTCCTGTGACGTAATGCTGCAATCACGCCCGCCGGAATAGAGAACAACACTGCCATAATCATTGCAGAGATTGTAAGTTCTATTGTTGCGGGTAGTCGGAACATAATTAAGTTCCAGACAGGTAGATGAGACACGATGCTGTTCCCTAAATCACCCTGAAAAATCCGGCTTAACCACATCCCATATTGAATATAAAGCGGTTTATTTAGGCCCATTTTTCCCCGAACGGCTTCAATCTGCTCGTGTGTTGCATCCATCCCAGCATATGCAGTAGCTGCATCGCCAGGAATTAGATGGATCATCAAGAATATAAGTATGGATGCAATAAGCAAGATAGGGATTAGTGCAATAAGTCTTCTAACAATATATCTCGTCATATCAGGACTCAATTAATTCAATTGTAATAGTGTAATTTAATAGTTCCATAACACGAGCCTACTTTCCTGTTTCATCACCAACCTGGTAATGAGATTGCATCTCAGATGGCCCAGGTGGAAAAATGCCATGGATTGACATACCACCATCTAACATAAAATTCGCACCTGTCACATACCCACCAGCATCGGATGCCAGGTAGAGACAAAACTCTGCAATATCTGAAGGATAACCCATCCTAGTAAGAGATCCTTTATTAAATTGCTCCCGCATCTCTTTAAATTTCTCCCAGATCGGTACTGTGCGCTCCACCAAAACCATACCAGGCGAAATGCAATTTACCCTCAGGCGGTGGCCATAACTAACTGCCATAGACCTTGTCAAGCTGATAACTGCACCTTTTATTGCGCTGTAGACATCCATCCCACAGCCTTGCTGCCCGTGAACAGAGGAAATATTGATTACACATGCATGTTTACTGGAGAGTAAATATGGCATAGCCAGTTTTGTAACGATAAAAATTGAACGCAGATCAATCGTCCAAATTCGGTCCCAATATTCTTTCTCCGTCCTGTGGATTGGTCCATCAGCCATTGAGCCATCCGGATTACGAGGAACCATCCCAGCATTGTTTACTAAAATGTCGATCCCCCCATAAGTTTCAACAGTAAATTTGACCAGATTTTCAACATCTTCATCAACTGCTAAATCTGCACGACAGAACTGCGCTTCCCCGCCAGTCTCTAGGATTTCTGAAGCCACCTGCTGTCCCCAACCTTCTCGACGCCCAGTGATAATAACCTTTGCACCATTTTCGGCAAATCGTTCACAAATTGCTTTCCCAATTCCAGAAGTCGAACCAGTAACAAGCGCAACGCGCTTATCTAGTTTTTTTTCCATGATAGAACTCCCTTTTTATTATTGCTATGATGATTAAAATAAATACAATACCATACACAATTTTTCCAAAAAGCATATTTTTAGATCGAATTTCTGGTTCTCGAACACTAACTTAGGAAGGGCTTTTTCCTTGTGAGGCGCATGTGATATCGGATCTTATCTGCTCGATAATACAATTTTTCATAATCAACAGGCGAACCCCCAACAGAATAGGACGTCCGCTCAATTAAAATAATTGGCGATCCATTAGGTATTTGTAAGTATTTTGCAATTCGTTTTGGTACGATACTTGCTTCTATGGAGTAATCCGCTCCACCTAATTTAACCCCATATTTATTTTCTAACAAATAAAAAATGGGTTGAACAGCCAGATCATCCTGAACCACTTTCGATCCCAGATATTTTGGAAGATAAGTAACATCGAAAGATATTGGCTCATCTTCGGTTAGCCGAACCCGTTCGATAAATACAACCTCTGCGTCCTCCGGCAAACCAAGCTTTTCTGTAACTGGTAGACCGGGTGAAATCGTGTTTGTACTTATCAAATTCGCTGAGGACTCAAGCCCTAAAAGAACCATATCCTCGACAAACCCAGTTAATTCTGATAATTCTACTTGCAACTTTGGTGATGTTGTTAGAAAAGTCCCTTTCCCTGATTTCCGGACCAATACACCATTTTCTTCAAGAAGTGCCATCGCTTGTCGTATGGTCGTCCGGCTTACATTAAAACGTGCAATCAGCTCTGGTTCTGTCGGGACCTTACTCCCTGATTCATAGGAGTTAAGAAATTCCTTTAGTAAAATTTTAGCAATCTGATAATATAGTTTATTCGGACCTTTAGCCAATTCACTCATTTTTATCACCCTTTTTCCTTGAAGATATCATCTGACTTCTGTAAAAGTTAACGAAAGAAATCACTTACTAGAGACTGCACCCGCTTGTAATAATCAGCTTTTTGGTTATTTTTTTCTCGAAGGCAACCAATTTTCTCGTATAAATTCTAAAATGATGGTTGCCTTCGAAAACCTGTTATCTATAAACTCTCTCGCTAATTCTAAAAGCTTACTCCTTTTCTTTCAGAAAGGATGATAAGAGAAAACCATCACGGTTAAGTTGGAAACCATCCACCTTTAAACTCAACAAATAAAGCTCAGGTCGCGGAACAGCTACCAAGCTGAATGCCTCATCAACCACGATTTCCGCCAGACGATGATAAATTCGCACACGCTCTTCTTGGTTCACAGTCTGCAAACCTTCCACGACTAGTCTCTCATACTCTTCATCGCGGAATTGCGCAACGTTTGTCTCTGGCCTGAATGCAACTGTTAAAGAAAACAAGGATCCAGGATCTTTATTTGTGCGACCTACAACCTGGATATACATATCTTTGTACAAAGATAGGTCACCCATATTGTTGTATGCCGTTTGCTCCAGGTCCAAAATCTCCACCTCAATATTTAATTTTGCCAGGTCATTTTTCATGATCTGGGCCAAGATAGTGCTCTCTGGCATTACAGAAGAGCTTACAAGGGCTTCCATCTTGAAACCATCAGCATATCCAGCTTCTACTAATAGTTGTTTTGCTAAATCCAAATCATATTTACCTTCGTCGTCTACGGTGATGTCTGGGTTATGCGCCCATCCAGTCCTGATTGGCTGGACAATGGGGTAAGTGTTACCGTCGAACGCAATATCCGCCAGACGCTGACGATCAATAGCGTGGTTCATGGCCTGTCGAACCCGCTTGTCGTTCCATGGTTCATTCTGTGTATTGAAGTTTATATTGGTCTCACAACAACCATACGCCAAATAAGCGACGAAATTAGGATTATCTTTTAAGCGATCAAAATCTTGAACGGTAGGATACATAACAATATCAACCGTCCCCGCCTCAAGCGCCGCAGTCATGGCTTGTTGATCCGGGAAGACACGCACTACAAACTCGTCCAGGTAAGGCTCGCCTTCTTTCCAGTAGTCTTCATTGCGTACATAAACAGACGTATAGCCCGGCGTCCATTTCTGAAGTTTGAAAGGTCCTGTTCCGGCAGGAGTATTGTAGATATCCTCCTTTCCTTCCCTGTCCACCACGAACAACAGTTCTAATATGTCAAAAATTGTCGGGTACGGCTTATCAAGCTTTAGCTTCAAGGTGTAATCGTCAAGCACTTCCATTTCCTTTATCAGGAGAACCGCCCTGTTGATGATAGCTGCGTTTACTGGGTCCTGGTATTGTTCGATCGTCCATTTCACATCCTCGGCTTTCATTTCTCGGCCACTATGGAAAAGAACCCCTTCCTCAAAAACCAGGGTTAATTCAGTTCCATCCTCGTTGAACTCCCAAGATTTCGCCAACCAAGGTTCTACTTCAAAATCCTCATTTACGTGTACAATAGGATCGTAAACCGTATTGAGCATCGAAAAATTTCCGATAGCCAGGTCATAGGGGTCGTATCGAAGAATATCGATTGTCTGTGCGAAAACGAGTTTTCCTCCCCCACTAGCCTGTATACCCATACTCATAGAGAAACAGATAATTAAACTTAAAATTAAAGTTATTATTATACTTCTTCTCATAATTTTATTCCTCCTTCTTGAAATTTAATTTATTTGTCCTGGCTTCAAGATGTGGATACAAGTTGACACTCCAGAACCTCCTTATTTTTGTTCTCTGTTTCAACAGAATCATAGGCAAAAATCAAATTTTCTTACACCTCCTTTTCGCCCATTGAATGATACTAACATTATTACTTTACTACTTTGTTTCTCTAATGTCAAATTCTTCTGAAGATGGGTCTGTGTCAATACTTTGGGGGTAGTTTTCTCTGGTGAAAAAAATCCCTCTGGCTTTGGGTAGACTTACCCCTTGTTTTATGATAGCTTATTGTTTGGACAAATAAGCATAATTGTCCTTATTTTGTTTAGGTTACTGCGATACATGGTGATCAACTTTCTTTAGTTTTTTGATTGATTAATTAAAATATCCTACTCTGGATAGTTCTCGCAAAACACCCACCCAGGGTTTACCCTGATCTGGTCCTGAAAGTGCCGGTATGGTTACCTCTACAAGAGGAGAAGATTCTGTCTCTTTATTAAATTAACATCAACTGCGTGTCTATGTTTCTTATTTATTCTTACTCTTAATTGCTTTTAAAACTTTTTCTGCGGTTATAGGCAGTGAATTAATTCTGCAACCAATTGCATCAAAAACTGCGTTAGCAATAGCTGGTGCAGTTGGTACCATGCAGGGTTCTGCAATACCTCTTGCCCCCCATGGTCCTGTAGGTTCCGGAACCTCAACTATGCTTATCTTCATTTCAGGGACATCTCCCATAGTAGGTATCTTATAATCAACAAATGAAGGATTTAAGACTTTACCCTTTTCTATTTTCATCTCTTCAAATAGGGCAGAACCCAATCCCTGAACAATACCGCCCTCAATCTGGGTACAAACAAGTTCAGGATTAATAGCTTTCCCTGCATCATAGGCTGCGGCAACTTTTAAGACCCTTACCTCACCTGTTTCTATATCTACTTCAACTTCTGCGGCTTGTGCTCCAAAGGTCCAAAAAGCCACGGGTTTATCTCCCTGACCGGTTTCCTTGTCGGTATCTCTTACGTTAGGAGGAATGAAGGCGCCCCTCCCGATAATCGGACCATGTATTCCGGACCCGTCAGGCATAGTTAAACCCATAGCCAGGTCAGCAATCTTTACTTTCTTATCAGGGCAAATCTTTGAAATAATCTGTCCATCTTTTAACTCAAGGTCCTCTTCGGAAATATCAAATTTTAATGAAGCTAATCTCAGTAATTGCGCCTTAGCATCTTCTGCCGCTCTTATAATTGAATTTCCGCAACAATAGATTGTACGACTAGCAACGGTCTGCCATTCATAGGGGGTACAATCTGTATCTCCGGTAACTATACTTATCTGTGATGTTGGAATAGTAAGTATCTCTGCTGCTATCTGGGTTAGTGCGGTGTCAGAACCCTGTCCCAGATCCATCGCAGTGACTAATAAATTAACCGTCCCATCTTCATTAATTTTCACAATTGCTGATGAACCAACATTATTGGGCATAGATGGTGCCTTATACATACCTGCAATACCCTTGCCCCGATATTTTGTCTTGGATACCTTCTTGATTCTTTTGTCCCATTCTATATCTTTAGCGACTTTATCCAGACATTCTATAAAACCAACATTTTTCACAACCTGCCCGGTTACTGTTGTACCACCATCTTTCAAGCCATTTTTTCTCCTGAATTCAAGCGGTTCTATTCCAATGTTATGTGCAACAATATCCAGATTTTGTTCTATAGCAAAATGTATCTCAGACATCCCAAACCCGCGATAAGGACCACCCACTGGATGGTTGGTATATACGCAAATAGAATCAGCTTTTACATTGGGAATATCATATGGACCGGTCGAAGCATATCCGCCTGCTCGAGCGATATTTACCCCATATTCGGCGTATGCACCGCCATCCCAGTAAAAAGTATTTTCCTCGGCAATAATCTTACCGTCCTTAGTAACCCCGGTCTTAATCTTGGCATACATAGCCTGTCGAACAAAAGTATTTACAAAAATATCTTCTCTTTTAAAATTTAGTTTTACCGGACGATAATTAACTTTCTGGGCTAAGGGGATGACTATTCCTT
>Ga0307378_10005574_pt1 | contig 17498 bp, 14 predicted proteins | sample UN1MG_FD_202238 | JGI IMG/M metagenome (GOLD analysis project Ga0307378, IMG submission 202238) | Soil microbial communities from Risofladan, Vaasa, Finland - UN-1 | ecosystem: Environmental > Terrestrial > Soil > Coastal area > Acid sulfate soil | place: Finland: Risofladan, Vaasa | collected... | reverse complement strand
GAAACGCCTCTTAAGAACCGTGGGCGATTGAGGTGAAAAGAAATTTCGCGAACTGCCGGGGCTGATTCTCATTATAGCCGGCGCCGGTTCCAGGTCAAGGCGGACCTGGAAAGAGTCAGGAGCCGCCGATGGCCACGTCGAACCCCTTTTGGCGCAGCAGCTCCCTGGCGATGGTGAGGAGCTGGATCTCGTCGGTGCCGCCGCCGATGCACATGATCTTGGCGTCGCGCATGAGCATCTCGACGTGGTAGTCCTGGATGTAGCCGTAGCCGCCCATGAGCTGGATGGCATCGAGGGCGACCTCGACGGCGGCGTTGGCGCAGTAGTACTTGGCCGCGCACTGGTCCTCCGGCCGCGCCTTCTTGTTCTTCTGCGCCCAGGCCTGCTTGAAGGCGATGTTGCGGACGTTTTCCAGGTGCACGTACATCTTGGCGATCTTTTCCTGGATGAGCTGGAAACAGGCGATGCTCTTGCCCCACTGCTTCCTCTCGATGGCGAACTTGATGGAGTCGTCGAGGCAGCGCTCGATGATGCCCCAGCACATGGCGGGGGCGCCGGAGCGCTCGCCGGCGAACACGTCCTTGGCCTGGCCGCGCCCGGTCTTTTCCTCGCTCTCGCCCAGGAGCTGGTCGCTGGGCACGAACACGTCGTCCAGGAAGATCTCGCCGGTGGGCGATCCGCGCATTCCCATCTTCTTCATGGGCTTGGACACGGTGAGGCCCTTGGCGCCTTTCTCCATGACGAACGGGAAGATGAAGCGCTTGTCGTGCTTGTCGGCCTGGCCGCGGTCAATCTTGGCGTAGACCACCAGGACGTCGGCGTAGGGGGCGTTGGTGATGAAGGTCTTGGAGCCGTTCAGGACGTAGCCGTTGTCAACGGGCTTGGCCATCGTTTGCAGCGCGAAGGCGTCGGAGCCGGAGTTGGGCTCGGTCATGCCCCAGCAGCCGACCTTTTCCATCGTCATCACCGGAACGCCGTACTTCTTTTTCTGCGCGGGCGTGCCCCGGGCCATGATGGTGCCGCCGCACAACCCGATGCTGGCGGCGAGCGACAGGCAAAGCGACGGGCTCACCCGCGAGAGCTCCTTGCCGATGATGGTGCCGATCAGAGGATCGCCCGCCATGCCGGCCAGGCCGCCGCCGTCGCTTTCGCCGCCCTCCCCTTCCGCCTTGTCCGCGCTCTTTTCGAACCGCGACCGAAAGCGGTCAATGCCGAACTTCTTGGCCAGGGTCCGCATCAGCTCGAACGGCAGCACCTCGCCCCGCTCCATGGCCTCGACGTGCGGCGCCACTTCCTTCTCGCAAAACTGCCGGAACATCTGCTCCACGATCTTGTGTTGTTCCTCGAACTCGAACATGATTGGCCTCCTCTCTTTGGAAAATGCCGTTGCCTGGCTTGATGTGAGACGGTCACTTCCTCTTAGCCAGGAACTTATTTACCTCTTTTAAAGTCGGCGCGGTCCGGTTGCCGCCCATGCCCGGGAGGGTGAGCGCGCTCACGGCCGCGGCAAAGCGCGTCGTGCGCGGAAGCGGCCAGCCCGCGAGGATGCCGTAGAGCACGCCCGCGTCAAAAGCGTCGCCAGCGCCGATGGAGTCGGTGAGCTCGGGCACGGGGAAAGCCTTTTGATGCACCACCCTGCCCTTTTCCGCGAGCAGCGCCCCTTGCGCGCCCATCTTGACCACGGCGATCCTGGGGCCCGCCCGGAGCAGCTCCCGCGCCGCGGCCTCGGGATCAGAGACGCCGGTGATGGACGCGGCCTCGGTCTCGTCGGTGAAGATGACGTCAACGTAATCGAGGAGATTGCCGAAGAGCTTGATCCACGGCCCTTTGACCGGCGCGAACGGGAACTGCGTATCAACCGATGTTATGAGTCCGAGTTTCTTGGCCTTCCTGTAGAGCCGCTCGGTGGGCTCGCCCCACCGGCTCTCGTAATGCAGGTAACCGCCGCAGTGCAGGAGCCGGGCGGAGGCGAGGCGCTGCTCGGCCAGGTGCGAGAGCCGGGCGGGCCAGGGCGCGTGAGTGGCAAGACGGCCGGTGAGCGGGCGCTTAAAGCTCCCGAAGAGCAGCATGTAAACGCCGATGCCGGAGGCCGCGCGTTTCTCGATTTTCACCGCCTCCGTGTCAACGCCCTCGCTCTTGAGCGCTTCGAGCACGAGGCGGCCGAGAGCGTCATCGGCCACCGACGAAAGCATCGCCACCTTGAGGCCGAGCCGCGCCAGGTCAATCGCGCAATACCCCACCGACCCCGCCGCCGTCAGCTCCACCCGCGACGGCGCCACCCACTCCACCAACTCCTCCACCTTCCCCGGCGCGTCCCCGATAATAATCACGTCCGCGTTCAACGTGCCCACGGTGACCACGTCGAATCTATTTTTTCTTTTTGGCCTCATTGAGTGAATTTAAATAAACGACCAAGCGGTCCACGCCGGTTGAAGGGTTGTCGGTCTCCTTTTTGCCATTATCCCGATTCCGCTTGCGCAGATCAACGGCGCGTGCAATGGCGCGGCCCTGACCGTTAACCAGTTGTCCGTAAATGTCGGCTGATTTCTCGTATCCCTTGATATGGCTCTTTACCTTGCGGCAAACGGCGACGCGTTCTATATGCGCGGTCTGGTCCTGGAAGTGAATAAGGAACCACAGCTCGAAACAGGGATTGGAAAAGGCAACATTGAAGCCATGGGCTTTGGCCTGGTCAAAAGCCTCCGGGACTTTCTTATGCTCATCACGGTCAAAGACGCACCAAATGGAGTCGTAACCTTCCTTATGATCGCGTGCATATTGCACTATATTTTTAGGATTGGTGCCGCAAATATCCCCGCCGACGATGGTGATGTCGGCAACCTGCTTCAAGTCCCGTCTCCAGTGATAGAAGTAGAATGGCTCGGTTTTCTCGCCCTCGCAAACTATGAGAATGGAGGTTTGAGTCTTGGAGGCTTTCTTCAAAGCTCGATCAAGGCTCCGGCTTTGTCGCGTTCTCATGCCGCTCAAACCCCGTCATGGATATGGTCGAGGAAGGGAACGGCGCCGTACCTGCCAACCAGATATCCTCCCCTGATGTTCTCATCCTTTCTGGCCTTGAAATCCCAGAGCGAATACAACCGCGATGCCCCGGACTCATCTTTTTCGGTAAACCAAATCTGGTCGCGGCGAAAAAGACTGCGGTCCAGGAAACTGGCATCATGGGAGGTCATAATGAGCTGAGCGTTCTTATTATTGATCCTCTTGATCATAAACATCTCGATTATCCATCTGGCCAGATTAGGATGTAGTCTGACATCGAGTTCATCCGCCAGCATTATTCCCTTCGCTCCCAAAATGGCCATCAATGGCCCGGCAAGATTATATATTTTTTTTGTACCGGCTGATTCCTCTTTAAGATCAAGCAAGACTCGTTTGTCCCGGGCCTTAAGGGTCTTACCCTTATGCACTATTTTAATGTCATATCCGCCATCGTTAATCAGGTCATTTATCTCCTCAAGCTCTCTAGGAACCAAAGGATCATGGTAACTAGCTCGTTGTTTGGGTATGAAATCAATTATTCCGAGGTCGGCTCTCTCGAGGAATTTGAGCACGTTGGCCTTATCCTTTGGTGATGATAAAACTATAGAGGACGTTTGACCGGCAATGCCGTACAGTTCATCCCATGGCCATTCAGGTAATATGTCAATCATGTGAAGGAACCACGTGACCACAGATCTCGCCTGTGGATGGTTGAATTGGGCTGCGGTCGAAAGAAATAACGCATTGGGCCGAGTATAGGCCATTAACCTTTTGCCCCCACCTTTCCAATGCGAACCGAATTTGATTACCCCCCTCCTTTCTTTGGACCTCTCGAATAACTTCCTCAGTTGGCCTTTGGGAGAGCTGGTTAACCACTCGTGGTGGACCCTTCTCTTGTCAACTGAAAATCCATATCCATAGCGAACCCCATTATGAATAAATATGATCTCAAACTCACTGGGTTTATTTTCGTAGGGCTCTTCAAGTTTAAACGGCGTTACGTCAATAGCTGATTCAGGGCCACCTTTTTGAGCTGATTCTATTACAAATTTACGCATGAAGGATAATGCCTTTATAAAGTTGGATTTACCCGAACCATTGGCGCCATAAATAATCGCCGCTTTCAAAAGGCTAAAACGATTACTGGAAGATAATTCCACCTTCCAGTGGGGCAGAGAGTCGTCTCTGGATGCAAGCATGCTCAAGGTCGCTTTCTCCTTAAAGGAGAGAAAATTGGATACACTGAATTCAATAAGCATGATCTCGCCTCCAGCCGTCAATTGCCTGAGTTTTAAGGTGATACACTAAAATTAAGCTTGATTATAACAAATTTCCGCAAAATTGCAAGAAGTTTTATCGTATTGTCCTTGGCTCGATAAGGCGCTAAAGGCGGCGCTAGGTTGGAGGGTCGTCCTCCGGCGTGAGCCCCTGCCCGCCGGCGCCGACCAGGTTTTGCCAGGTGGAGGGCGAGCCGTGGGGCAGGCGCTGGTCATAGGTTTTATGGAAGAAGCGCTCGCCGAGGTAGCGGTCAATGCGCTTCAAGGTCCGGAAGAATTTCCAGATCAGCACGTCCTCCTTGTTGTAGTCGCGGATGGCCTTGATTGTGAAAGGCAGGGCGGTGCGGGCGAACCCGGAAGCGGCCATGAAGCGGTTGGCCTGTTCGACCAGGGCCGGGACCATATCGGGGCGGCCGTGGGTGATGTAGGAGGCGATGAGATCGAGGATTACTTCGCGCGGAATGTAGTAGCGGTCGAGCACCTGCTGGAGCATGAATTTGCGGACGATGGGTCGGAACAGGGAGGGGATGCTTTTAAGGAAGAGCTCGGTATCGAGCTGCTCGACGCCGTCGTAACGAAGGAGCGGGGTGGAGGTGTCAATATAGAGGACGGGTTCGCCGGGGAGGATGCGGGGATTGGCCGGGTCGAATTCGGGCAGGACCCAGTTGGAGATCTGGCCGTCGAAGCCGATCAGTTTTTCGGGGTGGGCCAGGTTATGCTCGAACATGGGGGCCATGACATTGAGCAGCAGGTTGAAGATCTCGACGCATCTTTCGGGCGGCAGCTCGCGGATGATGAGGCAGGCGACCTTCAAGTTGGTGAAGCGCTCCTGTCGGTTGTACACGATCCACTTGCCGTCGCCGCGCTTATACTTCAGGTTGTCGTGCCAGGGCGTGAAGATGGCCAGCGTCGCGAGCAGGTCCTGGTACTCGTTGTGGCTCCTGATGTATCTCTCCACGTCCTCTTGCGAGTCGAACGGCGGCATACGCTTGTACGCGAGCCGCATCCAGCGCTTCTCCCTGGGATGCACCTTGCCCCACCAGCGTCCGGCGACCTCGATAGTGGTAGTGATCTCGCCGATGCCCAGGATGTTGATTGAAAGCGACTCATTATGTTCGGGCGCATTCATCATGAAAATATCTTGACGCCGCGATGCCAAGATGGGAACAAAACTTAATCTAAGAATCAGAACAGAACAGGCAACAATATAACTCCTAAAATCAACCACATGATCATTATGGCGATATGTACAATCGCCTTTAATATCTTTTTCCTTGTTACTCTTGTATTAGTATATTTAAATAAATAGTAATAGCCGAAAACTGTTGCTATAAGCAATAACATGATCGTTAGTATCTGGCCGATGATACCAACACCATGGTCTTCATCCAAGAATTTATACCAGGGGTCAAATTGGCAATACAGACTCATCCCCAATGGTATGCTAATGCTGATAAATGCGAAGATGTCATTCATTCGGGATTTTGCTGGAGTCTCGCTTATTTCTGCCCTTGGCATCACTTTAAATACAAGATTTAATATTAACATTAAAAGCACATGTAGTATAACCAAGACGAACGGGAAAAGGAAAATTATCGCAATAAGAGCAGCAAACTCATCTTCGGGGGTGTCAACGGAGCAAGAATTCAATATCAATATTATTGCAACCAAGACCACAAAGGATATTTTCTGTTGTTTGTTCATCAGCGCAAATCCCATTTAAAACTTTTCCAACTCATTGTACGACTTGTCCAGGGCCTCCAGCACCTCGTCCACTTCCGCCTCCTTGATGATCAGCGGGGGCATGATCTGGAGCACGGTCTTGTCGTTGTTGGCGAAGAGGGCGATCACGCCGTTCTTGAACATGAGGGCGGTCATGAGGAAGCCGTGTTTTTCCTCGGCGTGTTTCAGGCCGATCATGAGTCCCTTCTGGCGGACCTCGATCAGGAACTTGCCGTGCTTTTTCATGAGCGCGGAAAAGCCCCGGGCGAAGCGGCCGGCCATGGCTCGGACGTGGGCGAGGAACGCGGGGTCGGAGATGCGGTCGAGCACGGCCATGGTGACGGCGCAGCCGATGTCGGAGCCGCCCATGGTGGAGACGTGGATGAAGGGGTTGTCCTCGAAGAACTTGCCGAGGTGTTTGCGGAAGCAGGTGGCGGAGAGCGGGTAATAGGCGCCGGAGAGGCCCTTGGCCAGGACCATGATGTCGGGGACGACGTTCCAGTGGTTGATGGCCCAGAGCTCGCCGGTGCGGCCGAGCCCGGCCTGGACCTCGTCAATGATCATCAGCGCGCCGCGCTCGTCGCAGAGCTTGCGCATGGTCGGGTAATAGTCGTCGGGCGGCATGGGAAAGCCGGAGGTGGCGGGGATGGTCTCCATGATGACGGCGGCGGTGTCGGGGCCGATGGCGTCGTCGAGCATTTCGAGGTCGCCGAAGGGGATTTGCCTGAAGCCGGGCGCGAGGGGCCCGAAGTATTTCTTGAAGCTCTCGTCGCCGGTGGCCAGCGCGAAGCCGGTGTGGCCGTGGTAGCCGCCGATGGCGGAGATGATGCCGGGACGGCCGGTATGGGCGCGGGCGAGCTTGATGGCGAGGTCAATGGCCTCGCCGCCGGACACGCCGAACACGGTGTAATGGATGTCTCCGGGGGTGAGCGCGGCGAGCTTCTTGGCCAGCGCGGCGCGGGGCGCGGAGAGGAGCATGTGGTCGCCGATGTCGAGTCCGTCGTCCATGGCCTTCTGAAGCACGGCCTTGATCTCGGGCGGGGTGTGGCCGAGGTTGAAGACGCCGCCGGACGAGCGGCAGTTGATGTATGCCTTTCCGTCCACGTCCCAGATCCTCACGCCCTCCCGCCTCGCGGGCACGACCTCGGCGCCCATCATCTTATAAGACTTGACCTTGCCCGGAGAGATGAACTCGGCGAAGTCCTCTATCACCTTGGCCTTTGGCAGTGCAAACCGGTCCATAACTTTCGTGCCTCCATCACCAGCGACGCGGAATAATTTTTCCTATGCGAAGTCTTCAATCCAGATAATGTTGTTACCAAAGGGGCCATGGTGGATAGTATTGAAAAGTCTCTTGTCCGCGGTTATCAATTTCCCTTCCGCCGAGGAGGCCAAGGCCAGGTAAAGAGAATCGTAGATGCTGCTTCCCGTCTGAATGGAAATTTCCAAAGCTGAGTCCAGGAGCGGCGCGAACGGGTACAGCCTGATGGGGAGCCTCCTGAGCATTGTCCGCGCTTGTCTCGCGTCCTTTATTTCCATCTCCTTCCTTTTGATTCTCCTGCAAAAGATACTATCCATCTCCATGAGGAAAATATCGGGCGCGCGGAAAAATTTTACCTTAACCAGGATTCGCCGCGCCAGGTGGTGCTGGTCCTCAGGGAAATACCATTTGGCCGCGACGCTGGCGTCAATGATATAAGCGCTCACCGCTCCCTGTCCTCCCGGACCAAATCAGCGCTGTTGACGAACTTTCGGCCCCGAAACCTTTTTTTGAATGCGTCCAATTTTTTCAGGGCGGTGTCGGCGTCCCATTGTTCCACATTCACCGTCTCGATCAAGATGAGCTTGGCCTCCGCCTGCAGGGATCGGCCATTGCGGCTGGCGCGCTTTTTCAATTTTTTCACGAACTCCTCCTCCAGATCCCTCACTAATATCTGCGCCATGTTTATCACCTCCTTGCGCTATCATAATGATAGCATATCCCGGCACGAAATCAAGCCGCAAACCGCGATGGAGCATGGACGCCATCCGGCCTGGTTCACCGGGCTTTTTTACGGAGCACGGGTCGCCATTGAGAGCTCCCCTAGTTCCCTCCCCCCACCATGTCGTTCACCTCCTTGATCTTTTCCGGCTCGATCTTGGGCACGCGGTCAAAGGTCATGAGGCCGTTTTGTTCCTGCTCGACGTCGTAGGGCTGGGTGTAGCAGTAGCCCACGATGTTGGGGAAGCGGGAGACGGCCAGGGTGTAGGAGCGGTATTTTTCGAGGAGGGACTCGTCGCCTTCGGTGCGGTAGAATCCGAATCCGCCGTACTCGGAGAGGAGGACGGGCTGTCCCTGGTAGTCCACGCCGGGCAGGAAATTCGGGATCACCAATTCGCCCTTGAGGGCATTGAGGAAGTAGCGGCCGAGGCTGATGTGATCGCCGGGCTTTAGCTGGTAGCGCTCATAGAGCCTGACCGAGTCCTGGACGGTGGGCAGGTAATGGTGGAAGTCCCACACATCCGTGTCAAAGTGCCAGCCGCCGGAGTTGTCCACGACGAGGCGCGAGGGGTCGGCCTCCCGCGTGGCCTTGACCATGGCGTAGCCGAAGCGCCGGCTCGCCTTGCTCCACAGCATCTCGTAGATGCCCCAGTTCTCGTTGAACACGGTCCAGGTGATGATGCAGGGATGGTTCAGGTCGCGCGCGATCACATCGAGCCACTCATCGCGGAAGCGGTCCACGGCCTGGTCCGGCACGCGGCCTAAAATCCCGAACCCGAGCGACGGCATCTCCTCCCAGACCACCAGTCCCAGGCGGTCGCACCAGTAGAGGAACCTCGGGTCCTCGATCTTCTGGTGCTTCCTGAGCCCGTTGAAGCCCATGCGCTTATAAATCTCGCAGTCCGCGCGCATGGCTTCGTCGTCCCTCGGGGTGTACACGCCGCCGGGGAAGAAGCCCTGGTCCAGCAAGAGCTTCTGGTAGAACGGCTTACCGTTCAGATGGATCTTGCCGTTCCTGGCCTCGATGGTGCGGACGCCGACGTATGAGGAGACGATATCGAGCTTGTTGCCGTCGGGGTCCTTGAGCTCGATGGAGACGCCGTAGAGCACGGGGTCGTCGGGGGACCAGGCCCGGGTCTTGGGTTCTTTCCAGACCAGGTTCTTTGACAGGAGGAGGTTGGACTCGGCCAGTCCGCGTTCTTCCGGCCGCGTGACCCATATCTCCGGGGTCACGCCCGGCGCGTCGCGGCTGAGCTCGAGGGTGAACTTTCCGCCGGAGAGGTCCGGGGCCGCGGTGAACTTGAAGCTCTTGAGGTACGGGTCGCCTACCCTCTCCAGCCACACGGTCTGCCAGATGCCGGTGGTGGTGGTGTACCAGATGCCGTAGGACTTGTCCTTGGTGGACTGCTTGCCGCGGACCTGCATCCGGTCCTTGGAATCGAACACGCGGACCACCAGCGTGTTGCCGGACGGGCGGGCCAGCTCGGTCACGTCGAACTGGAACGGCGAATAGCCGCCGACGTGCTCGCCCAGTTTGACTCCGTTAAGCCAGACCATGGCGTGATAGTCCACGGCGCCGAAGTGCAACAGCAGCCGGCCCTTGCCGGGGCTGAATTCGAGCGCGGGGCCCAGGTCGAATTTTTTCAGGTACCAGCAGACCTCCGGCGGGCGCGGGTTGTGCACCCCGGAGAGCTCGGACTCGACCGGGTACGGGACCATGATGCGGTCCGTGAGGGCATCGCGCCCGGCCCAGTTTTCACGGAGGCCGCGGTCAGCGGGGTCGAGGGTGAATTCCCACTCGCCGTTCAGGTTCTGCCAGGTCTCGCGCTGGAAGTCCGGCCGCGGGTGCTCAGGCCGGGGCGTCATCTCGGCCGCTCTCAACCCGGGGGCAGCCATTAAAACCAAGAGGGCCACAAAATACACTGCTTTCCTTGTCATCCATTTTTCCCCTTTTATAATAATGAGTGGAGGCGAATCCTTCAAGGACGGATCATAACAAAGTCGGAGGCGGGAATAAAGCGGGGTTTGAGGAGGGATGGATTGTTGGTAGAATTGTTTGGCAAGAGGTAGGAAAAGATGGTTGTTGATGTCGCACAGTACCGGCGGATTTTTTACCCGGAGACGGTGGCGGTGATCGGGGCGTCGGACAACGTGATGAAGTTCGGCGGCATGTTGCTGCGGGCGCTCCTGGGCTTCGGCTGCAAGGCGAGGCTTTATCCGGTGAACCCGAAGGCGGGCACGATCATGGGTCTTCCGGCGTATGCGTCGCTCGATGCGGTCCCGGGGCCGGTTGACTTCGCGGTGCTCACGGTGCCGGCCGAGCAGGTGATGGACGCGGTCAAGGCGTGCGTGAAGAAGGGCGTGAAGGGCGCGGAGATTCTGACGGCGGGTTTTCGGGAGTCCGGGCCGGAGGGTGCGGCGCTGGAGCGCGAGCTTACGCGGACGGCGCGGGCGGGAGGGCTCAAGCTGATCGGGCCGAACTGCTTCGGGGTGTACACTCCGGAGGCGGGGCTGACGCTGATGCCGGGTGGCGAGTTTTCGCGTGAGCCCGGTCCGGTGGGCTTCATCTCGCAGAGCGGGGGCGGGACGTGCGACGCGGCGTACATGGCGCGGGGCCGCGGCGTGCATTTTTCCGTGGCGGTGAGCTACGGCAACGGCTGCGACTTGGCCGCGGCGGAGATGCTCTCCTACTTCGAGGCGGACCCGAAGACGAAGATCGTGGGCGCGTACCTCGAAGGCGTGGACGACGGCCGGGATTTTTTCGAGGCGCTGAAGTCGTGCGCGGCGAAGAAGCCGGTGATAATACTCAAGGGCGGGCTCTCGGAGCAGGGCTATCGGGGCACGCTCGGGCACACGGGCTCGATGGCGGGGACCAGGGTGGCGTGGGAAGCGGCGATCCGGAGCGCGGGCGCGGTGGCGGCGCGAGACTTGAAAGACCTGGTCGAGCTGCTGATGGCGTTCAACTGCCTCGAAGGCTTCACCGGCGGGGGCGCGGGCATTTTGGCGGGCGGCGGCCTGCGCACGGTGGACGGGCTGGACGCGGCCTCGGCTTACGGGTTCCCGGTGCCGCCGCTCGATGACGCGACCGCGGCCCGCATCCAGGCCCTGCTGCCCCCGGCCGGCGGCAAGGGCGCGAACCCGGTGGACCTGGCCAACCCGGTGATGTCTCCGACCGTGGTGAACCCGATCATGGAGATGCTCGCGGCGCGCGACGACGTCCACTTCCTGGTCAAGTACCAGATGATGTTCTACCTCTTGAACTCGGTGCGCGAGGTCAGGAAGATGACCGGCAACCAGGAGTTCAAGCTCGAGTACCACACCGCGCTCACGAACAAGGCTCGGGAGATCAGGGAGCGGACCGGCAAGCCGCTCATCATGGTCCTCTTGGACATCGCCTCGGACCCCGAGCACTGGGACATGGAGCTCGGACGATGGGAGGCAAGGAGCCATTTCACGGCCAACGGGATACCGGTGTTCGATAATGGATTACAGGCGTTCTCGGTATTGAGGAGGGTTGCCGATTATTACCGGCGCAGGCGGTAGGCCGGACACTCTTGTCCGGCTGCATGCGGGGCAAGAGTGCCCCGCCTACCATAGGAGGGGAACATGGTCAACGCAATCGTATTGATCAACGCGAAACGTGACAAGATCCCGGAGACGGTGCAGGCGCTGGTGGGACTGGACGGGGTGGCGGAGGTGTACTCAGTGGCCGGGCCTTACGACGTGGCCGCGATCATCCGCGTGCAAGAGAACGACCAGCTCGCGGACCTGGTCACCAAGAAGATGCTCAAGCTCGACGGCATCGAAAAGACCACCACCTTGATCGCCTTCGAGGCCTTCTCCAAGTTCGACCTGGAGCGAATGTTCTCGATCGGGATGAAGTGAGCGGGAGCGCGAAAAGCCAGGGCCGGGACGCCCCGGCCCTGTTTGCCGATGCCCATATCTGGGAAGCGCTCAATATTTCAAGATCAGTCCCTTGTAATTAATTGGAGATAGGTTGGTGACTTCGATGCCCGCGAAGAGGCAATGGTCCTGGTCCGCGCAGGACACAGAGTTCAGGGTCCACCACATATCCCGCGGGTCCATGATTAAATCATCGAATACCTGCCACTGCCCTCCCCAATAATGCAGGACCACGCCATGGCTGGACTGACTACCCCAATCAGATACCCCAACCGCCCAGCCCTCGTTCGCGGCTGGGAAGAAAACGTCGTTAAGGCCCCAAACGCTGCTGCCTATCGCGGGCGTTGGATCAAGCTGCCAGGAGCCGCCGGCATAATGGTAGATGATGCCGTTACATTCGCTGTACCAGTTCGGGCAGGCCATGCCCACGGCCCAGCCCTCGTCCTCCGCAGGGAAGCTAACGGAGCTCAAGTACCATCCCGGCGCCGGGTCGGGAAGCGTCACGTTCGACCACACCCCTGAGTCATAATGCAGCAGAATCCCCCGGTCTTCGGGCGCTCCATCGCACATGCCGTTGGGACCGCAATGCACGCCCACGGCCCAGCCCTGGTCCGGGGACGGGAACTGCACTCTTCGCAACCACCAACTTGTTGATCCGGTATCTGGCGCCGACACGCTGACCCATGTGCCCGATTGATAATTCAGGATGACCCCATGACTCAAATTGGTTCCATCGGAATATGTGCCCACGGCCCAGCCCTGGTCAGCCGCCGGGAAGTTCACGTCGTAAAGGCCCCAACTGTTCGGCCCCAGGTCCGGAACCGGCTCCGGCGCCCAGGCCCCGGAATCGTAATGAAGGATCGCGCCAACGTTATGAGTGGCGTCGTAGCGTTGTCCGACCGCCCATCCCAAGGAAGTTGAAAAGAAATCCACGGCGTTCAAACGCCACGGTTTGCAGGTGATACAATTAGCGCCGCAAGACGAGCAAGGACTCCAGCCCCAATCAACCACGTAAGGCTCCACATTGGACCAAGCGCCATCCTGATAATGAAGAATCTCACCGCCCTGTTCCATGCCGACGGCCCAGGCCTCGCCGGGGCTGGGGAAAGAAACGTCCGCTATTCTTAACTCCCGGTTCATATAAATGGGGCTCGCGGCGGACCAGGTCCCGGCGTCGTAGCTCAGGACCATCTCTTTCTGCTTATCATCCCCCCACTTATCCTGGTAGTAGAATGTTCCCCCGAACCATCCCCGGTCCGTTGTGGGGAAATGAACGGAATAGAGCGTAGTGGGCGGCCATTCCTCTTCATTCGGTGGGCCATTGACCTGGACCGAGGGATGGACGGCCTTGGTCCAGGCCCCGTTTTGATAATGGAGGATCAATCCCCCATCGAGAGGACCCCCCGACTTCCCCGCCGCCCATCCCTCATCCTGGCTTGGGAAATAAATTGAGTAGACGGAGCCGGAGAAAACGTCTGTTCCTGTAAGGTCCTCTTTGGACCATGCGCCCTGGGAGTAATGGAAAATCACCGGCTCCCAGAAATTCTCATCCACCCCAGCGGCCCATCCCTCATCCGCGGCGGGGAAATGCACCGAAAACAAGCGCGTGTCATCGAAATCACCAGCCGGAGCGCTCGCCAGCGTCCAGGTGCCCTCGGAATAATGCAGAACAACCCCGAAATAAACATTCTGATCAATGGCCTCCACATATTGATTGCCATGTCCGACCGCCCATCCCTCGTCCGTGCCCGTGAAATACACCGATGTAAGGCTGAAATAGACAAGGCCGAACCCCGACAGATCCACCTTGCTCCACGAGCCGGAGCTGTAATGCAACATCACCGGCAGGCCATGATCGGGATCCTGGCCCACGGCCCAGCCTTCATCAACCGACGGGAAGTTCACCGAGTACAGGGGCCACCAACTGCCGTCCACATCGGGCGGCGCGACCTCCGACCACTGGCCGTTCTGGTAGTGCAGGATCAATCCCAAGCCCTGTTTCCCTCCCACGGCCCAGCCATCGTCGGCGGCGGGGAAATGGACGGACTCCAAGGCCCAATCGTCGCCGATTCCCGGAACGTCCACCACTCTCCAGCCGCCGGATTGATAGTGCAGGATGACGCCGGGTGCGGGATCATAATTATAGCCCACGGCCCAGCCATCATCTTCGGACGTGAAAAATAATGACCTGATCTCGATGCCCTCATAGCTGTAAAGGTACGGGAGATACTGCTCCACGATGTTTTTGGTGAGCGGGTCGGTGCCCAAGAGGAGCTCTTCGAGGTTGGAGATGCCGTCGCCGTCGTCATCGGGGAAGGTGAGGGATGAGAGGTCGAAGATGATGTGATTCATGCCGGGGCCGAGGTACACGGTCATGGAGGCCTGTCCCAGCGCGAGCTTGGTCTGGCCGGAGCCGGCGGCGGCCGGGCCGTAGGGAATAGAGAAGGACATGGTCAGGGTATGGGTCCCGGCGAACACGCCCGGGATGAAGCAGTTTAACGACCCGTCCGGGTTGAGCGTCACCGGGTACGCCGCCCCGCCCGCGACCCGAAGCTCGGCCATGAGCCCCGGGGCAGTGGCCCCGCCCAGCGCCGCCGGCAGATCGCCCCGCACGTCAACCACGGCGATCTCAACGGAGTCGTCGTGGCAGGAGCAGGTCAGGACGGACAGGCAGATGATCGGGCCCAATAACACGGGCCATGCGACTTGAATCAGCCTTTTCATCGGAGCCTCCTTTTTTCATGCGACTGAATAATTCCCGAACCGTCCCCCGACACTGATGAAATTTTCAGGGAAACCGTCAATATTTCAAGATCAGTCCCAGTCCATCGCCCTGCATGATCTTGTAATCGTTTCCCGCGAACCAGCAATTGTCCTGGTCAGGACAGGACACCGAATCCACTCTCCACTTGTACGGCCGCGGGTCCATGATGATGTCGCTCACGGCCTGCCATTTCCCGCCGGAGTAATGCAGGATCAGGCCTTGCTGAGAAGGAGTGTTAAACTCCCAAGCCCCAACCGCCCATCCCTCGTCAGGAGTCGGGAAAGAAAGGTTGGTCAGGTACCAATCGCCGCCGGGCACTGCGGGAGCCGGCTCGATTTGCCAGGAGCCTCCCGTGTAATGGAGGATCACGCCGGCGCAACCGGAGTAAGAGTCCTGGCATCCAATCCCCACGGCCCAGCCCTCGTCCACGGAAGGGAAATCCACCTTGTACAGGGCCCAACCCGGCGCCACCTCGGGCAGATCCACGTTCGACCATGTCCCCGAGTCATAATGCAGCATGATGCCCCGATCCCCCGGCTCCTGGCCGTCCCCGCTCGAATTGGAGTGGTATCCCACGGCCCAGCCCTGGTCCGACGAGGGGAAGCTGACGCCGGCAAGGGCCCAGGTGCTGGAGCCGGTGTCCGGCGGCGGCACGTTGGACCAGGAGCCGGACTCATACTTCAAGATGACTCCGCCCGCCATGACATACGCATTCTGAGCGTATCCTACGGCCCAGCCCTGGCCAGTTGAGGGGAAGTCCGCCGAGGCAAGCTGCCAGTATGAGGACCCGACATCCGGGACCTGGTCCTCCGACCACAGCCCGGAATCATAACGGAGAACCAAGCCCTTCATCCTATCCGAGCCCAAATAGCTGGCGCCGACCGCCCACCCCAGGCTGGGGTCGGGGAATTCCACGCCGTTGAAAAACCAATAATCCGCGTCAACCCAGGGAGGCTCAATATTTTTCCAGGCTCCGTCCTGATAGTGAAGGATGAATCCATTCTGATTGCTGGGGCTGTACCCGACGGCCCATCCATCGGACAAATCGGGAAATGACAGTTCCCGGAGCAGGAAATGGCCATCCATAATGAGCGGGCTCGACGCAGTCCAGGCGGCCGCGTCAAATTTTATAATCAAGTCGTTATATCTTTCCTGGCCGTACCTGTCATAGGTCACGAACGCGCCTCCGACCCATCCCTTGTCCGCGGTGGGGAAGTGTACGGCGTTAAGATATATTGGCGGCCAGTTACCATCATCGGGAGGAAGATAAGTCTGGATGAAAGGAGGCGTGACCCGGCTCCATGAGCCGTCATGATAATGCAGGACCGTCCCCGGGCTGAACGGAGACCAGCCATCCCATCCGTTCCCCACTGCCCAACCCTCGTCATCGGTCGGGAAGAAAACGGAGTTCAACATGCCGTCATCCAGTCCCAGAGCGGGGACATCCTCGGCCGTCCAGACGCCCTGCGAATAGTGCAATATCGCGGATCCGTAAAACCAATCCAAGCCCACGGCCCAGCCCTCGTCCGCGCTGGTGAATTGCACGGAATTCAATTCCATATCATCGTAAATGTCCAGCGGAGCGCTCACCAGGGACCAGGCGCCGCCGGAATAATGGAGAATGAGCCCGAAATCAACGTACCGTTCAGCCGAACTCTCGCCAACTCCTACCGCCCATCCCTCGCCGGCGCTCGTGAAATGCACGGACCTGAGGTCCGAGGTCTCCAGACCCAGACCCGACAGGTCCACCACCGACCAGGCGCCGGAAGAGTAATGCCACATTACCGCGTGATCATATGACCAACTACTAATATGTTGCGTATCCACTCCCACGGCCCAGCCTTCGTCCACGGACGGGAAATACACCGATTTAAGCGTCAAGTCGCTGCCGGCCTCCGGCTCGGCCACCTCCGACCACTGGCCTCCGCTGTAATGCAGGATCAGTCCATGATGAAAGCTCCCAGGTATTGGTAAATAGCTGCCTACGGCCCAGCCCTCGCCAACGGCGGGGAAATGCACCGAGTTGAGGCAACGCTCAATTCCCGGCGCCGGATCATTCACCACGATCCAGGCCCCAGAGACATAGTGCGTGATCACGGCCGAGCCCTCGAAATTCTGGCCCACGGCCCAGCCATCGTCCGCCGACGTGAAAAACAAGGAATTGATCTCGACTCCCCACCCATACTCATTGTTAACGTTAACGTACGGCAGGTACTGCTCCACGATGTTCTTGGTCAGCGGGTCGGTGCCCAGGAGGAACTCGTCGAGGTTGGAGATGCCGTCGCCGTCGTCGTCGGGGAAGGTGAGGGATGAGAGGTCGAAGATGATGTGATTCAGGCCCGGGCCGAGGTACACGGTCATCAGGGCCTCACCCAGCGCGAGCTTGGTCTGGCCGGAGCCGGCGGCCGCGGCGGAGCCGGACATGATGAAGAAGGACATGGTCAGGGTATGGGTCCCGGCGAACACGCCCGGGATGAAGCAGTTTAACGACCCGTCCGGGTTGAGCGTCACCGGATACGCCGCCCCGCCCGCGACCTTGAGCTCGGCCTCCAGCCCCGGGGCAGTGGCCCCGCCCAGAACCGCCGGCAGATCGCCCCGCACGTCAACCACGGCGATCTCAACGGAGTCATTATGGCGGGAGCAGGTAAGGATGAAGAGGCAAAGCGCGGATGCCGCAAACATGGGCCAGGCGACTTTAATCATGATTCTCATCTCGGCCTCCCTTACTGAATCTCGCATAATACGTTGACAAAAGGATCAAAAAAAGAGACCACTGGCTTTGAGGAAACTTTTCAGCAAATCATGGCGAGGATAGATTTGGTGCGCGCCTTTGTGCAGCCGTTGTCGAATT
>Ga0307378_10005573_pt1 | contig 17500 bp, 13 predicted proteins | sample UN1MG_FD_202238 | JGI IMG/M metagenome (GOLD analysis project Ga0307378, IMG submission 202238) | Soil microbial communities from Risofladan, Vaasa, Finland - UN-1 | ecosystem: Environmental > Terrestrial > Soil > Coastal area > Acid sulfate soil | place: Finland: Risofladan, Vaasa | collected... | reverse complement strand
AGCTATTGTAGCAGAGGAGTGGGCTTTTGTCAGGAGCGCGATCAACCGAGGAGTCGCCGGTGCCGGACCCGAGCAAGGCGCTGGTGGTGATCCCGACGTACGACGAGCGGGAGCTGCTGCCGGAGATCGCCGAGGCGGTTCTGGGGCTTCAGGGTGGCTGGAATCTTCTGATCGCCGACGACAACTCACCCGACGGGACGGGCGAGCTGGCGGACGGGATCGCCGCGCGGGAGCCGCGGGTGAGGGTGCTCCACCGGAGGCAGAAGGAGGGGCTGGGGCCGGCCTACCTGGCGGCGTTTGGGGAGGCGCTGAAGCGCCCGGAGATCGAATTCGTGGGGCAGATCGACGCCGACTTCTCGCATAACCCGGCGGACCTGCCGCGGCTGCTGGAGGCGCTGGATGAGGCGGACCTGGCGATCGGGTCGCGCTACGTGCCCGGCGGGGGCACGGAGGGATGGGACTTGAAGAGGCGGCTGCTGAGCCGCTGGGGGAATGCCTACGTGCGCTTGGTGCTGGGCGCCCCGGCGCACGACATGACGGCCGGGTTCAGGATGTGGCGGAGGGGCGCGCTGGAGGCGATCGACCTGGGCGCGGTCAAGACGCGGGGCTATGGCTTTCAGATCGAGATGGCGGTGCGGGCGGCGGCGGCGGGCTGCCGGGTGGCGGAGGTGCCGATCATATTCACCGAGCGCCGGGCGGGGAAGTCGAAGATGTCGGGGGGCATCGTGACGGAGGCGCTCGTGCTGCCGTGGAAGCTCAGGCGGCTCACATGAGCGTGCCCGCTCGCATCTCGCGGCTGGAATGGGGGCTGGTGGCGGCGCTGTTTCTGCTGGTCTTCGGCGCGACGGTCATCACGGCGAACGACTACGGCCCCACCTATGACGAGCCGCACTACGCCTCGGCCGGGATGCGGTATGCGGAGTGGTGGGCGCGGGTCTTTCGGGGCGATCTGTCGGCCTTTCGCGGGGCCGCGATCGAGGCGACGTGGAGCCTGAACCACGAGCACCCGCCGCTTCAGAAATGCTCGTCGGGGTTCGCGCAGCGATGGTTCGGCGGGGCGCTTCCGGGGCTGACGGCGATGCGGCTGCCGAGCGCGCTCTGGTTCGCGCTGACGGTCTGCGCCATCTACCTCTTCTGCCGGGGGGTGTGGGGACGGCGAGGGGCGCTCTTCGGCGCGCTGGCGTTCGCCACGATGCCCCGCCTGATCCCTCACGCCCACTTCGTGGCGCTCGACATGCCTATCGCCTGCTGGTTCTTCGTGACGGCGGCGCTGACGGCGCAGGCGGCTCGGCGCGACTCCTGGGGGTGGGCCGCCTTGGCGGGGCTGGCCTTCGGCTTCGCCCTCATGTCGAAGCTGAACGCCTTCTTCCTGCCCCTCCTGCTGCTGCCGTGGGGGCTGGCCTGCTACCGGAAATCGTGGGCGAAGCTCGCCGTCGCCCTCGTTGTGATCGGCCCGGCCGTCTTCTGGATGGGATGGCCGTGGCTCTGGATCGACATCGTGCCTCACCTCAAGGCCTACCTGGCGTTTCATTACGGCCACGCCGCCTACAACGTGTGGTACCTCGGCACGCTCTATCAGTACGCGCCGTGGCACTATCCCTTCGTGATGACAGCGGTGACGACCCCGTTGCTCGTGCTCGCGCTGTCACTGGTCGGCCTCGTTCGGGCGTGGCCGCGGCGGGGCGCGAACGCGGAGGCGGCGCTGCTGGCGTTGGGCCTGGCGATTGCGCTGATCCCGAACGCGCTGCCGAGCAGCCCGAAGTACAACGGGGTACGGCTGTTCCTGCCGGCGTTTCCGTTCCTGGCGGCGCTGGCGGGAGGCGGGTTCGCCTGGGCGCAGCTTCGCCTGTCCACGGTGCTGAAGGCCGAAGGCCCGCGGAGGGCGCGGCTCTCGGGTCTCATCGCCGCCGCCCTCGGGGCGATCCTGCTGCTGCCGGGGTTCAGTGGGGCGGCGCGGACACACCCCTATCAACTCGCCTACTACAACTCGCTCGTCGGCGGGACCGCGGGGGCGAGCGCACGCGGCTTCGAGACGATCTACTGGGGGCAGGTGTTTCAGGAAGCGCCGCAGTTCCTCAACGGAATCGAGAAGCCGTACCCGCGGGTGCTCCTCGTCCCTAAAGGGGTCATCTACCTGCTCGAATTCCAGCAGGCGGCCGGGGCGCTTCGGCCGGACGTGCTGTTCACGGGCGAGGAGCGGGAGGCGGCCTCTGTGGACTACGTGATGTTCCAGGCGATGCAGAGCGACTACACCGATCTCTGCTGGTCGCTGGTGAGGGAGGCGGAGCCGGTCTTCGAGGTGACGGTCGAGGGGACGCCGCTGCTGCTGGCCTACGACCGGCGGGCGGTCGCGGCCGTGCTGTCCGGCGAACCCAGGTAGATCGCCATTCCCCACGCCGCCAGCAGCGCCAGCGCGGCTAGGGAGATGAAGAGGCCGACGCGGAAGCTGGCGGGCTCGTACCTGAATGTCACCACGTGCTTCCCCGGCGGCAGCGCTACTGCCCTGAATCCGTAGTTGGCGCGGGCGATGGGCACCTCGGTTTCGTAGATCCGGGCTTTCCATCCGGGGTAGTAGGAGTCCATCAGCACGAGCAAGCCCGGCTCTTGCAGCATCGCCTCGACGACGACCTCGTCGGGGGCGTCGGTGATGAAACCTGCCGTCGCGTCGGGCGGCGGCGCGCCCGTCCTCGCAGTCGGAAGGGACGGTTCGCCTGAGGCGAGGAGAGCGACGCGGCGAAGCTCGGGGGAGCCGCCGGCGAGGAGCTGTGCGAAGTCCTCATCGGGCCCGACACGGAAGTCCGACACGACGTATGCCCGCGGGAGCGCCTCGGTGTTCTCGTAGATCGGTGTCTCGCCCGATTGCGTCTGCACCCAGCCGTCGCCCACCTCGCGCCGCGTCACCAGATACCGAACTCCCAGCGCCTCCAGGAGCGGCGAGTCCGGCGGCGGGTAGTGCGCCTGGTCCAGCTCCGGCCCCGACACCAGCTCGAACGACCTCCTGACGCGCAGCGAGTCCGACCCGTGGATGTCGCGCAGCCCGAAGACCATGGGGCTGTTGTGGGCCATCCAGTCGAGGTGGTCGGAGGCGAGGGAGGCGACGCGCTGGTGGCCCGCGTGCTCTGCGAGCCAGCGGGTGGTGTCCGTCTCGGGGTAGGCCATGCGGGCGTCCACGAAGGGGTTGAAGGCGATCCCGTGGGCGAAGAGATCGACGAGGAGGACGGCTGCGGCCAGCAGAGCGAAAGTCGGCCCGCCTAGGCGAAGCCGCAGCCGGAGCGCGAGCAGCACGGCGGCGGCGGCGAGGAGGCCGAGGGCGAAGGCGATCTGCCGCAGGAGGTAGGCTTCGAAGTCCATGTTGGCCGGGAGCTGCGCGCGGAGCGGGCCGAAGGCGACGGCCGCGGCGGCGACGAGCAGGGCGGCGGCGGCCGCTCCGATGACGACCCACCGGGTGCGGCGCGCTTTCTCCTCCGCCATGAGATCGTCCAGACCGATGGCGGCGAGCCCGGCGAGCCCGAAGGCGGCGAGGCAGAGGACGCGGCTGAGGCCGGCCAGCTCGCGGAAGCCCGGTGCCAGCCAGTAGAGCAGCAGGTAGAGCGGCGAACCGATGGCGGCGAGGAGGGCGAAGATCGCGAGCGCCAGGAAGTACCAGTGCCGCCAGGTGCGCTTGGCCGAGAACGAGAGAAGGGCGAGGAAGAGCGGGAGGATGCCGACGTAGCAGGCGGTCTCGAAGAAGTTGATGGCGGCTGGGTCGCGGAAGCTGCCCCAGTAGTTGTAGTCGGCCGGGTTGCCAAAGAAGTTGGGGGCGAGATAGAGGATGAAGTGCGTGAGGGGGAAGGCGGTGCTGGTGGCGGCGCCGTGGGAGACACGGCCGGAGTGCTGCGCAAGCTCCAGGGTCGGGATGATCTGGGCGGCGGCGAGGGCGAGACCGAGGGCGAGCGCGAGGAGCGGGAGGCCAACGGCAAGGCCGCGTCCTCTCGACTCAGCAGGCGCGATGACCCGAACGAGCGCGTAGAGCAGGAAGGCGATGACGACGTAGGCGGACATCTGGAGGTGGCCGCCAAGGAACTGGACGCCGACGACGAGCGCGGTTAGAACGGGCCACAGAGAGCGCGGCTGGCGGAGGGCTTTCTCGCAGCACCAGAGGAGCGCGGGCAGCCACATGAAGACCCAGAGGGAGAGGGTCGGGTATTCCAGCCAGGCGACGGTGAAGCCGTTGAACATGAGGACGAGCGCGCCGAAGAGGGCGGCGGCGGGGCGGAGCGAGAGGGTGCGAAGAAAGGCGAACATGAAGAGGCCGCCGAGGGTGAGATGGAGGAGGGCGGAGAGGCCGAAGCCGTGCCGGGCGCCGGTGAGGAGGAAGAGTGCGTTGAGGGGGTAGAGCAGCGTCGATTGGAGGTTGGCGAGGAAGGGCGTGCCGCAGAAGGCGTAGGGATTCCACAGGGGGATGAAGCCGGCGCGCAGCGACTCGACGGCGTAGATGCGCCACGGGAGGTACTGCTGGATCGGGTCGAGCATGGGGTTGTGGGGGCGGGTGAAGCCGAACTGGTCCTGAAGCTCGCGCCAGGGGAGCATGAGCAAGGACATATCGGCCGGGAGCATGATGCGCCCGGCGAAGACGGGCCAGCAGAAGGCGCAGGCGGCGGCGATGATGACCGCCGCGGGCCACCAGCGGTGATTGTTCCGCGTTTCCCGATTCGGCACGTTCATAGGATGCTGTACATCGTGAGATAGCCCTTCATGAGAAGGGCCTGCGTCACCTGCAGGAGGACGAGCAGCGGCACGGCCCCGCGGCGATCGGGGCTGCGCGCGCACCAGGCGCCCGCCGCCAGCGCCGCCGGCCAGAGCAGGAAGAGCCAGATGCGCCCGACCTCGCCGCGCACCGTGCCCGACAGGTCGAGGAGGGCGAAGAGCACGAGCCAGGAGATGAGGAATGCGCGCAGCCGGGCGGAGTCGGGGGTGCGCAGCGCGCGCCGGGACCAGAGCGCGGCGACCGTCAGGGGCAGGCCGGCGAAGATGGCGCACTCGACCGGGTTCATGAGGAGCCATTTCCAGTAGGTGCGAGCGGCCTCGACGGTGGTGACTCCGCGGTGGGCGGAGAGAGCTTTGATGGTCACGGCGAGCGGCTGGTAGCCGTAGAGGAGGGAGAGCGCGAGGTAGAAGACGGCAAAGCCCGCGAGGCCGAAAGCTCCGGCGACGAGGGCGCGGCGGAGGGCAGGACCACGCGCGGCGGAGCCGAGCGTTCCGAACACGATCCAGAGGGCGGCCCAGGCGCCGACGAGGGCGAAGCCGAGGGTGAAGAAGAGCCCAACGGCGACGGCGAGCCCGGCGAGGAGGCCGAGGGGGGTGCTCTTTGCGCGCCAGGCGCAGTACCCGAGGCAGAGGGCGAAAATCGTGAGGGCCATGACGACGAGATCGGGCGAGGCGCCGAGCAGGAGGAGGCCGGGCATGGAGGCGGCGAGGCAGGTGGAGCAGATGGCGGCGCCGGGGTTGCTGAGGCGGCGGGAGAGGAAGTAGACGGGGAGCAGCCCGAGGGCGCCGATGAGGCCGATGGCGAGGGCGCCGGCGATGGCGGCGGCGGCGTCCGTGGGGGCGAGCCCGAGGCCGAAGAGGTCGGAGTAGCCGGTGGCGAGGTCCGCCAGTGCCGGCGAAGGCGTCTCGATGAGCGCGGCGCAGGCGCGCTGGATGGAGAGGAAGAAGAGCACGAAGCCCGGCGGGTGGGTGGCGGCGTGGTAGGGCAGCGTTCGGAGCAGCTCCGGGTAGCGCGCGATCCAGTCTGCCCGGTTTTGCACGTCGAGCGCGACGCCGAAGTAGGTGGTCGCGTTGGGGCTGACGATATAGGCGCCGGGGGTGACCCAGGGGGTGCCGACGGCGTTGAGGAGGGCGACCTGGAGGCTGAAGACGACGAGTATCAGGAGGGCGAGCGAGAGGCCGCGGCCGAGGGGGCGCATTGCCTCCCAGGCGCGGGCGCGGCAGAGAAGCGCGGAGAGCGCGGCGAGGCACAATCCGGCGGCGAGGGGCGGCCACATCTGAACGGGGAGGGCGTTGCTCCGCCACACCCACTCACCGTGAAGGCCAGGCTCCCAGCCGGCCTCGAGGGCGACCCCAAGGGCGACCGTGGCGGCGGCGGCCGCCATGAGAAGGAGCGATCGAGGGCTTGTGGGCGGTCTGCAGTCCATGGTTACTTCACACGGTAGAGCGCGACCTGGCCGTCCTCATAGGCCGGCGCGAGCCAATCGGCGCGGCCGGGCTCGAAGGCGGGGAGAGACTCCCCCTCCGGGGAGAGGTGGAAGACCTCGTCGTAGATGCTGTGGTCGCGCAGCACGTAGGTGATTCCTTCCCGGCGGACCAGGGCTTCCCTGCCGGCGTCGCCGGTGTCGGCGCGGAGGAAGCGCGAATATTCAGCGAGCTTCCCTCGGAAGTCGATCGTCTCTGACCAGTGGCCGACATAGACGCGGGTGCCGGCGAGCGAAGACGCGTAGCTGCCGAGGAAAGAGCTACAGAGCAGGACGTCGCGGCGGTCGGCGTGGTCGTCGAGCCAGGCGAGGGCGGCGCGCTGGTCGGCGCGCAGATAGAGGGGGGGCATGAGGTTGCCGATGTAGGCCGTGTTGTTCGTCCGGAGATCCTGGAGGGCGCGGCCGATGAAGAGGATATTCGAGGGCAGCATGATGGCGACGAGCGCGGTCGCGGCGGAGAGCGCTGCCAGTGGTGACGCTTTCCGCAACATGGGCTCGACTCCAAAGGCGGCGAGCAGGACCATGGAGATCTGGGCACCTTGTACGAGCTTGCGTTGGAAGGGAAGGGGCGTGTAGACGAGGGAGAGGCCGAAGACCAGCCAGATGGCGAGCAACCTGGCAGCGATCGGGGCGTCCGGCCGCAGGGAGCGAGCGAGCCCTATCAGAGCCAGGGCAAGGGGAAGCCCGAGACCGAGGAGGAGCATAGGCGGATCGGGTGGGTTGACCGAGGTCTGCGTCACCTTGATGGTCAGGGTGATGTCGTCGTTGCGGAGGAGCCAGACCTGATAGGCGAGCGAGGGCGCGGCGAGCACGGCGATGAGGGCGGCGAGCTTGAGAGAAGGGGCGACGCGGGCCCGCCCGGTTAGGATGAGTGCGAGCAGGTAGGCGGCAAGGGTGGCGGCGACGGGGATGAGGTCATAGGTGTGGATGTTGCCGAGCAGGAGCGCGGCGAGGCCGGCGAGGAGGGCGGAGCGACTCGACCTGGAGACGAAGGCATGCGCGCCGAGGCCGACGATCACCACCATGAGGAACATGGAGAAGCAGAAGAGCGGGTTGAGCAGGAGGCTGAGGGAGGTGACGGCCTCGGGCATGATGAGGCCGGGGCCGTAGTCGATGGGGTGAGGCCGGCCGGGACCGGGCTGAAAGAGCCACCCGAGACCGGAGGCGAAGGCGGCGAAGAAGAGCGCGAGGCGCCGCCCGAAGATGCTCGACAGCACCTGCGCGCCGAGGCAGTAGATCGCCATCAGCAGCAGCCAGCCGGAGATGACCCGCGCGAGGTGGTAGGTGATCGGGAGGCCGAGGTGGGTCACCCGGCTGAAGCCGCCGAGCAGGAGGAAGAAGGCGTTGACGACCCTGCCCGCCTGCGGTTCCGATGTGAACGGATCGATGATGAAGACGTGTCCGTCGCTCGCCTGTTTCATGTAGGCGAGGTAGACGTTGTGCTCGTCGGGGTTGGTGAGGAGGCCGGAGTAGTAGGCGCCGGGCGGCCGGAGGAAGAGGCCGTAGAGATAGGGCAGGCAGGTGAGGAGCATGACGACGAGCGCGAAGGCGCCCGCCCAGCGGAGCTCCGGGCGGGTGGGCCAGCCGCGGCTGTCTGTGGGAGACGGGGCGCTCATGACTTGGGGCTATGGTACACGGTTATTCGGGGGGTTGGGTAGAGCCAATCGGGGGGCTGCCGGGACCGGCCGGGCGCGAGCCAGGAGAAGGGGGTGGGTGGCGGGTCGTATACGCGGTGTTCAGCGTAGACGCGTCCAAGCGCCTGCACGAGGGCCTGTGCTTCGGGATCTCCGAGGCGGAGGGGATCGGCCGACTCCAAGTCGGATAGGCAGAAGACTTCCGGGGGGTCCGCTGCTAGCTTGGCGTCATCCCAGCCGGTGACGAGGACGCGCCCCCCGACATCCGCGTTCCATGCCTCGAACATCCGGCCCGAGAACGCACCCGCGTTATAGGGAGATACCGGCGGATGATAGTACCAGGGCTCATGCACCAGCCCCACGGTGACATCGCGAATCACGGGTTCAGAATCCATCCAAACCCAGTCGCGGCTATCCAGCCAAACGAACGGCAGCACCCGGCCGCCGGCGTAGAGCGCGGTGAGCAGCGTCACGATGCAGCCGAGCAGCGCCGCGGCCGCTTGCAGGCGAGGGCGGCGCGCTCGCTGCGTGAGCGACATGATTCCCCAGGCCGCGAGGACGCACAGGAACGGAGTGAGGGGGACGAGGTAGCGGATAAACCGCTCCTTGCCGAAGCCGATCACGGAGAGATAGAAGGCGACCCACAGCAGCGAGAGGCGAGCGGCCGGGGAGCGGCGGGTGATGGCGGCAACGATGCCTACGGCGGAGGCGGCGAGAAGGGGGTAGCCGAGGGCGACGGGCAGGCCGTGGGTGAGGTGGTATATCCAGCCGGAACCGGTGTCCACGAAGGCGAGGGTGCCGCCAGCCTGTGCGTGGCGCAGCTCGAAGAGGAAGCCTTTGAGGAACTCGTCGGAGCCGACGTAGGGATTGCCGATGAGGAAGCCGGCGAGCGCGCCGACGGGGAGCGCCAGCCACCAGCCGAGCTTCAGTTTCTGACCCGAGAAGAGCGGTGCGACAAGAGCCGGGAGGAGGAAGAGGCCGGCGTTGTATTTGGTGGCGGCGGCAAGTCCGACGGCCAGCCCGACCGGGAGGGCGGCCCTTGCGTCGGCCCGCGCGGCTCCCCGCAAGGCGAAGAGGAATGCGAGTGTGAGGAAGAAGGTGGCGGGGACGTCCACGGTGGCGTAGTGGCTGGTTACGACGTGGAGCGGGCAGATGGCGAGGAAGCCGGCGCTGATGCGGGCGAGCCAGGGGCTCTCGCGGCGAAGCGCGAGGTAGAGCAGGAGCACCGTCGCCGCGCCGAACAGGGCGGTGATGAGCCTCCCTTCCAGGTAGAGGGATCGCAGGCCCGCCGGGAAAGAGGCGGGGTCGGGCACGAGGCCCAGGGCGACGGCCGGTAGGCCGACGAAATAGAGATAGAGCGTGCCATAGTTGAAGAAGTGCGGGTTGAGGTCGCCCTGGGCGAAGCCGAATGACGGGAGCAGGAGGAAGATCTCGTCGGGGTGATAGGAGAAGTAGTGGTCTGCATTGGGCAGGCCCCAGCCGATGCCGGCCAGGCGGAGCGCCAGGGCGGCGCCGAGGATGAAGGCGAGCGCCCACGGCATCCGTCGCCCGGAGGTCTGCGAGCTTTCAGCCATCACGCTTCATTTCGGACAAGCAGGCTGTATCCGCCGAGGGCGCCGAGCGCGGCCGCCGCCAGCAGGGCCGTGAAGAGCCCGATTCGAAAGGTGTCCGGCTCGTACCGGAACGTCACCTGCTTTGTATCCTGAGGTGCCGCCACGGTCCGAAATGCCACATTCGCAGGCCGGATTGGAAGCTCCTGACCGTCGGCAAAGGCGCTCCAGCCGGGGGCATAGGCATCAGCGAGGAAGAGATATTTTCCCCCACCCTCCGGGAGGTCGATCTCGACGGCATTCGGCGTGATGTCCTTCACTTCGACGGCGGCGGAGGCTCCGGGTAGTCTCTCGTCCGCGGGCAAGTCAGCTCCGGTCACGATGACGCAGTCGGGCATCGGCCCCAACTGCTCGAGGTGCGCGACCGCTTCGCTGTGAGTCGAGACGAACATGGCTGATTCGGCGACCCAGGCGCGGGGCCAGGCGTGGGGGTTCGAGTAAGTGTAGTAGGCATCGGCCCGCTCCATCGTCAGCCCGCGCACGGGGACCGGGGACAGCACGGTTTCGACTGCCGCCAGGCTCATCATGTCGAGGCCGTAGACGGGGCCGAGCCTTGGCAGGAGCATGTTCCCATTGAGCGGCGGGCTGGGGTCGCCGTGCTGCAGGGCGGCGGCGAAGTCGCGGTAGCGGGCGAGGTAGAGCGAGTCATAGCCGAATGCGTCTCGAAGGCGATAGACCGTTGCGGAGTTCGGGGGCAGAGTGGCAATGGGGAAGCGATCGATGGGCCAGTCGGCCGCATTGCCCATCACCCGGCCGGTGACGGCCCCGGTTTCGATGGGCGGATAGACCCACGAGGTCGGGGTGATATGGAGATGGTCTTTGGAGGCGAGGAGGAGCTGGGCGGCGAGGAGGAGGGTGAGAGCGGCCGGCGCCAGGTGTGAGCGGCGGCGGCGGAAGATGGCGAGGGAGACACATGCCAGGAGGAGGAGGCCCAAGGCGTAGGAGGCCTCGCGATTGGCGAGCGGCAGGATGTCGGGCTCGATGGTGGCGAGGGCGGAGGCGGCGATGGTGGCGAAGGCGATGATGAGGGCGGCGGCGAGGAGAATCAGAGCGATGGGGAGGAGGCGACGGGCCTCCGGGCGCGCGAGGCGGTCGGCGCCGAATCCGGCGAGCAGGCTCAGCGAGAAGAGAGCGATGAGCAGGAGGCGGCCGGGACCTCCGGAGCGGGCGATGCCGGGGACGTAGTGGTAGAAGACCCAGTTGACCGGCGTGCCGAGGGCGAGAAGGAAGGTGACGAGAACGGTGAGACCGAGGAAGCGGGCGTGCCAGGTGCGGACGGAGACAGCGGCCCAGAGGGCGAGGGCGATGGCGATGGGGCCGAGGAAGAGGGCGAACTCGGCGTAGTTGTCACGGCCGATGTAGCTGCCGAGGGCCGGGTGGCCGAACGGATGCGGGACGATGAGGCCGGTCAGATGGAGGGCGGGGAGCGCGTGGCTGAGGTAGGCTTGGTAGCTGTCCGGCCCTGGCTGGAAGGTGCGGTGGGCGATGCGGAGGAGCGCCATCGTGGGGAGGAGCTGGACGGCGGCGAGCCCGATGGCTGTGGCGGCGCTCAGGGAGGCCGTCAGTGCCAGCCGCTGGAGGCGCTGCCACGGGCTGAGGCCCAGGTCTCGGCTGAGGCCGCGCGCGATCAGGTAGGCGGCTGTTAGCAGGGCGATATAGAGGAAGATCTGCAGGTGTCCCGCCAGGGCGCAGAGGCCGAGCGCGGCGCCAATGGCAGCGGCCTGTCGGCTCTGCCCGCGCAGGATGGCCCTTTCACAGAGCAGCAGGATGAGGGGCAGCCAGGCGGCCGTGCAGAGGACGGTGGGGAGGTGCATCCAGGCGATGAAGAAGCCGTTTCCCTGCCAGACAACGGCCCCCGCGAGTGCGCCGACGCGCGTGGCGTTGAGGCGGCGCAGGAGGAGATAGGCGAACCATCCGGTGAGGGCGAGATGGAGCCAGGCCGACCAGGCGAAGGCGCGGGCGACCGGCAGGAGCCAGAAGACGAGGTTCAGCGGGTAGAAGACGGCCGACTGGCCGTTGGCGATGAAGGGCGTGCCGCAGAACTGGTAGGGGTTCCACAGCGGAAGCACGCCGCCGCGCAGGCTTTCGGCGGCGAAGAGGCGCCACGGGTAGTACTGGGCGATGCCGTCCCAGACGAGCGGGTCCCAGTGGGTGCGGGGAGCGAGAGCGAGCTGGGAGCGCCAGGGCTCGAACTGGACCAGGAGGTCGGCGGGGAGCAGCGCGCGGCCCGCCTGCAGTGCCGGCCCGATGAGGATGGTCGGGACGGCGAGCAGCGCGAGGAGGGTGATGATTCTCCTGGTTCCGGCCGACGCGGGTATAAGCAGCCCCTATCCGGTCGAGGACCCGAAGCGCGCTACGAGAACGAGGCCCGTGCACATGCAAGCGATCCCCAGCCATTGAAGCGGCATGACGTGCTCGCGGAAGAACAGCCGCGAGAGGAGCACCACGAGCACGTAGCTGATGGCGATCATAGGGTAGGCATAACTCAGATTCCAGCTGCTGAGGACGACGAGCCAGAAGCAGGAGCTGATGGCGTAGAGGGACAGTCCGAGCAAGACATATGGCGTGAAGATCGACCGGATCACGTTGGCCACCAGGCCCACCCCCGGCTGACCCAGGGAGCCGAACTGCTTCATCCCGTGCTTGAGTGAGATCTGGCCAAACGCACCCAGGCTGATGGCGATTAGTAGGAACAACGCAACTATCCAGGGACGCAATCTAGCGACTCCTTTCACCTCGAAGTATCCGCAGCGACGTTCGCCGCGGACGCTTCCACGTTCGTCAGAATCTGAATTCGGTTGATAGGAAATACCACCGCTACTGCAACGCCTCGAACGTGCTCTTTCTTCACCGGGCCGTACCGCCGGCTGTCTGTGCTGTCGTCGCGGTTGTCGCCCATGACGAAGTAGCTCTCCTTCGGCACCTTCATCGGCGGCAAGGAGGATGGTATCACCGAGGTCGCATAGGGCTCGTCGTATGGCTGCGAGTTCAGATAGAGCTGGCTTCCGTAGACCATCCGGGGCCCGCCGCCGCCTACCACGCGAGGGACCATCGACACGACATCGCCGGGCATGCCCACGATGCGCTTGATGTCGGTGCCCCCCTCCTCCGGATCATCCACCAAGACCACGTCGAAGCGCTTCGGTTTTAGCAGCTTCAGTATCAGCACGCGATCGCTCTGCCGGAGGGTGTCCTGCATCGACCGCCCTTCGACGTAGGCCGTTTCGACGACCCACAGGCGGAGCACCAGGATGGCTCCGATCACGAGGAGCGCCATTCCCGGCGTCACCCGGCTGAGGAGCAGGGACTTTCGCCTCTGCTCCGGCTCGCTGTGCTCCACCTCGACCATGAATCAGCACCCCCCACTTAGAAGGCTGTCTCCGGCCCGACGCTCGTGCGGAACAGCGAGCGGGCGCAGGCAGCCGCGAATCAGCGGGCTCCTGCGCCCTTCACCTGTGCAGCCTTGCCCTCCGGAACCGGAGCCGCCAAGAAACTATGCCGGCAACAGTTGCTTGGCTTTCTCGACGGCGCTGGCTGCGTCCGGGGCGTAGCCATCGGCCTTGATCTCATCGGCGTAGCTCTGCGTCAAGGGGGCGCCACCTACGATGACCTTGACCTTATCGCGCAGGCCGGCATCGCCAAGAGCGGCGACAGTATCGCGCATCGAGCCCATGGTCGTTGTCAGCAGCGCCGACATCGCGATGAGGTCGGCCGAATTCTCGCTTGCCGCCGCGACGAACTGCTCGGGGGAGACATCGACCTTGAGGTCCACGACCTTGAAGCCGGCCCCTTCGAGCATCGCTGCAACGAGGTTCTTTCCGATGTCGTGCAGGTCGCCCTTTACGGTGCCGATGACGACCGTTCCGATGTGATCCACCGCCTCTTCCGACATCATGGAGAGGCTCGCCTTCATCGCCCGCTGCGCGATCAGCAGCTCCGGGACGAAGAACTCGTTCGCTCTGAATTTCTCGCCAACGACCTCCATGGCGGCGGCGATCCCTTCGACGACGATCGTCCGCGCCTCGACGCCCTCGTCGAGCGCCTTCTGCGTCAACTCCTTGGCCTTATCTCTGTTTCCGGAGATAATCGCCTGCTGCAGCTCGTCGAGCACAGCCATGAACCATCCCTCCTGATCGGTACTTATCTTCGGCCGGTCGGCGTCAGCCGCATTCGGTGCAGCAAGCGACCGTCATATGGCCTTTCCTATCGGTCGGCCGGGAGCGGCCTCAGCATCATAGCATCTGCGAAGCGATCGTAAAAGCCTTCCCGCTCCGAAAGCTCAACGTGTCGCGTGCTTCGCGCTATCTCCTGCGCCCGCCTCCGTTCGCTGAGGGAGCACAGCATCAGCCGGGCGCCGACACCGGCGGCATTGCCGATGGAGGCGATCCGTTCCGCCGCGACCGACGGGATGAGACCTATGGCGAGGGCGCTCTCCCGCCTGATGTAGTTGCCGAAGGCCCCCGCGAGAAGGAGCTGCTCGACATCGCCGGGCTCCGCTCCGACCTGGTGGAGCATCAGCTCAATGCCGCCGTAGATGGCGGCCTTGGCGAGCTGCGTCTCGCGCACGTCCCGCGCCGTAAGGGTGATCGGCTCGCCGGCATAGGCCTCGTCCGCCCGGGCCAGCACAAACTCCATCCCGTCTTCATTCTCTGACAGCCGCTCCCGCACCTTCTCCGGGAGTGCAGATGCCTCTTCCCGTCTCAGCATACGGCCCGTTTCCGCCACCGCTCCCACTCGCACCAGCTCGGCTATGACATCCACCAGGCCCGATCCGCACAGGCCTCTCGGTCTCACCTCTCCGATGACGTGGCAATCGACGTCATCGTCGATGCAGAAGGCGTCGATCGCGCCGTGCGACGCGCGCATGCCGCAGCTGATCTTCGCACCCTCGAATGCCGGCCCCGCGGCGGTCGAGCAGGCGTAGAGCTCGCCCCCGCTGGCGACCACGATCTCCCCGTTGGTCCCGATGTCCACCGCAATGCGCAGGCCGTCGCCGCGGTCGAGCTCGCTGGCGAGCATGACCCCCACGGTGTCTGCCCCCACGAAGCTCCCGATATTGGGCGCGACGTAGACCGACCCATGCGGGTTGATATCGATCCCAAGATCGGTCGCGCGAACCGTCTGGGCGGAGCGGAAGCTCGGCACGAAGGGCACAGTGCCGAGGCCCGCGGGAGGCACGCCCAAGAGAAGATGAGTCATGCACGTGTTGCCGACAACGGCGATCTCGTAGATCGCTTCGGGAGGCACGCCGGCCTCATGGCATGCCCGCGCCACGAGGTCATTGATGACGGCGATGACGGCTCGATTCAGTCCCCGGAGGTCCTCGGGGTCGCCGGTCGCAGCCTGAATGCGGGAGATCACGTCGTCGCCGTACTGGGCCTGCGAATTGAGGTCGGAGGCCACGGCGATGACGGCGCCGGTGGGTAGATGGCAGAGATAGGCGACGACCGTCGTCGTCCCGACATCGACAGCGAGGCCGTATGTCTCCTCCGTGGTATCGCCGGCCTCGACGGCGGCGAGCCGGCCGCCGGCGAGCACCGCCGTAACCTGATAGCCGCCGGCACGAAGGATGCCGGGGAGGTCTTGCAGCGGCTCCAGGCGTGATGGCGGGAGAGCGCCCTCGCCGAGCGCTTCCATGACCCGGTGGAGGTCCGCCCGAGGGTCTTCCACGGAAGGGGCCGGAAGCCGCAGCGAGACCTTGCGCACGTTCGGCTCCACCAGCACTTCCCGTTCGGCTCCCTCCACCATGATGCGGTGCTCGATCGCGAGGGAAGATTCCGGAACGGTGACCACAGTGTCTCCCACCACGCGCGTCTGGCAGGCCAAGCGCCATCCGTCGCCCAACTGGGCGGGCGAGAGTATCCGCATCTCGACGGGGGTGGGGTCGTCCACGCCCGACGGCACCTGGACGAGGCACTTGCCACACCGCCCCTGGCCGCCGCAGGGCGATTGCAGCCGGAGCCCCGCCTCGCGCGCCGCTTCCAGGAGCGGCGTGCCGGGGGCTACCGTTACAGAGCCAGTGTCAGGTAGAAAGGCGACAGTGAATTCGGCCATGACTGAGGGGCAGTATACTTGATTCGGGGGACCGCGTCACGGCAGGGACGGACCGCGGCTAGTCCATGCTCTGGAAGTAGTCGAGCTGCTTGGTTGCTTCGGGGTGGCCCGGATGGAGCTCCAGCACGCGACCGAATTCGGCCTTCGCCTCATCGTACATCCCCAACATGGCGTACGTCTTCGCCAGGTTGAGATGCCCGTCGACCCACTGCGGATCGCATTCGACCGCCTGCTTGAGTTCCTCCAGGGATTCATCAAACCGACCGACGAAGCAGAACACCAGGCCCAGACCGAGGTGAGCTCGGGCGTGATTGGGCGCGCCTTTCAGGATCTCCTGGAAGGCCGCAGCCGCCTCGTCGTACTGGCCCTGGTTCTTCAACTCCAGAGCCTGGTCACACCGCCGCTCGATGTCGTCCGCCTCGCGTGTTCCCACTCTGGGCACCTTCCCGAATCTTCTCATCGCCGGCGGTTCGGACGCTGAGGTGAGAGTTAGACGCCCAACCGTTCGCCTTTCTCCAGTCGATAGCCCTTCAAGTAGTCCGCCGCAGACATAGCGTTGCGCCCGGCCGGGTGCACGCGCCGCACCAGCAAAGACCCTTCGCCACTGGTCACCCGGAAGCCGTCGCTCGTCAATTCGCTGATCTCGCCGGGCATTCCTCCCTGCGCGGCACTCTTTTTCCCGTCCCGGGCCGAGAGCACCTTCAGAATCTCGCCCCCGCGGGTGGTGCGGGCGCCGGGGAACGGAGACAGGGCGCGGATCAGGAGCGCCAGTTCTCTTGCAGATTTGCCCCAGTCGATGACCAGCTCCTGCCGCCCGATAGGCGGGGCATAGGTCGCCTGGCTCCCGTCCTGGGGCAGGCGGGGGGCCGCTCCCCGGCGGATGAGAGCGATGCCCTCGACGCCGGCGGCGGCCCCGAGCGCGGCCAGCCGGTCGTGGAGGCTGCCGAAATCCTCCTCCTCCCCTATCTCGACCTCTTGCTGCAGGATGGTATCCCCCGCGTCCATCTCCAGCGCCATCCACTGGAGCGTCACTCCGGTCACACGCTCACCCGCCATCAAGGCGCGCTGTATCGGCGCGGCGCCCCGGTAGCGCGGAAGAAGGGAGGCATGGAGGTTCACGGCTCCCAGCTTTCCGACCGAGAGGGCCTCTTCGCTCAGGATCTCCCCGAAGGCGGCGACGACGAGAAGGTCCGGAGCCAGACGACGAAGCTCATCGAGCCCTTCGCCCTCGCTCACGCGCGGCGGCTGATAGAGAGCCAGCCCAAGCTCCTGGGCGGCCGCTTTCACGGCGGGGGCGCGCAGCCGTCGCCCGCGGCCGGCGGGCATATCGGGCGGCGCAAAGACCCCGGCTATCTGATCCGGCCCCGCCCCAAGAGCACGCAAAAGAGGCACGGCAAAGTCGGCCGTGCCCATGAACGCGATATGCAGCGCCTTCTCGGGGAAGCTAGGCATGCGACCCCCTGGCCGCCTTGAACACCTTCAAAGCGTCCTCGAGCTTGGTCGGCTGGGCGATCGTCTCACCTTCCTCGGTCTCCCCGACAACCCAGTAGAGCGTGGAGGCGTCGGCGGAGTCCACGAACAGCTTCCCGTTGAGATGGTCGACCTCGTGACAGAGCGCCCGGGCGAGCAACCCCTCGGCCTCGATCTCGAAGGTGCGGCCGGACAGGCTGCGCGCTCTCACGACGACATGAGTCGGTCGCTCCACCCTGCCGAAGAGCCGGGGGAGGCTGAGGCAGCCCTCGTCCGTCACTTCGGCGCCCTGAGCGCTCACCAGCTCGGGATCGATGAGGGGTGTCAGCTTGTCCTCGATCTCAACAACGGCGATGCGCCGCGCAATGCCCACCTGGTTGGCGGCCAGGCCGACGCCGTGCGAAGCTCGCATGATCTCGACCATGCGGCCCACCAGGTCCTTGACATCGGCGGTGACGCGCCCGACCTTCTGCGCCTTCCGGCGCAGGGCGGGATGACCATA
>Ga0307378_10005570_pt1 | contig 17505 bp, 14 predicted proteins | sample UN1MG_FD_202238 | JGI IMG/M metagenome (GOLD analysis project Ga0307378, IMG submission 202238) | Soil microbial communities from Risofladan, Vaasa, Finland - UN-1 | ecosystem: Environmental > Terrestrial > Soil > Coastal area > Acid sulfate soil | place: Finland: Risofladan, Vaasa | collected... | reverse complement strand
GGTTTGAATGTTGGTGGTTTGAATGTTGGTGGTTTGAATGTTGGTGGTTTGAATGTTGACGGTTTAGGTTTTCCCTGAGGTTTATGTTCATTAATCCAATCTTTTAATTCCGCTTTCGCGCCATTATGGATCTTTTTATAACAGCTGTCGCAAAGTAATACTAAATTAGAAGTAACTGTATATGAACGATCTCCATTCACGTGATGAATTTCAAAATCACTAGGATCTTCATCGTATTTTTTACCACAAGTTGCGCATTTTCTTTTGTGATCATCAATTACTTTTATCCCTTGTGCGGAGTTTGGCGCCACTCTAGCCCCGTTTGTACCCTTTTTTTCTTCCCCAAAAAATATTTCCCATGTATAAGACGTGTCCCTCTCGTGTTTTTCTTTATACCGCTTGAGGTCTCCTTTAAAGAGCTTATTTACGTAATCATTCAGTTTCGCTTTATTAAGTGCCATACTTCTCACTTCTCCCGGATACCTAAGCCTCCTGCTTCCTCCTATATAAGCCTTTCGATTTGAGATCACCAGTGTGGAGTACAGATATTATTTCGCAAGTCCATGCCTTCGAATGGCATTGGTAAAACTGACGAATGAGGACATCAAATGGCTCATAATCCGTGTAGGTTCAGGCTTTTTCACCGTGAAGAAAGCGGGCGGCCTGCCCGCCTTATCTCTTAGCTCCAACCGTAGTGTAGTAGTAACGTGCGGGATAACTATATAGATATATCTTATCAGAATGGGTAACAACTATAATGCATTAGTTTATTAAGCCCTCGGCTTAGTTATATATACATATCAATTTCTACTTCTAAGAACACTGGACTATAGAGCAGGTAATCCATTTTCCGTTAGCCGCGCATGATGACGGGCCGGATGCACTGGCCGGGGTTATCGCACTCATTACGCAGGGGCAAGAGAGAGCTAAAGTGCTGGTGCCGAGGGGGCGGTAGGCTTATCCTGCCTCAAAAAAGTTCTTTTAAGAGCATCCACGGGAGTGAACCTGCCCTTTGTCGGTGAGGATAAAAAAGAGGTGATGTGGTGGATGGAAAGGGATTTATAGCTGTGCTTATGCGTATAAAGCGAAAGCCGTATATAGATGTTCTGTCAGAAGTAAATATGTGGGATGATAAAGCGGATAGAAACTAACAAGGAGTTATAAAATCTAAAATCTGTAAGAAGGTGTAAAAATGACCAACAACAAATCCACGGGCGCAAATCTCGGATTCGAGCAGAAACTCTGGCAGGCTGCTGATAAAATGAGGAGTAACATGGACGCTGCTGAATATAAGCATGTCGTCCTCGGTTTGATCTTCCTTAAGTATATCTCAGATGCCTTTAAGGAAGTTTTTGATGAGCTAAGAAACGATCCTGAAGGGCTTTCTGACCCCGAAGATGTCGATGAATACAAAATGAGAAACGTCTTCTGGGTTCCACCAGAAGCGCGCTGGGATTATCTACAGAACAATGCGAAACAGCCCAAAATTGGCAAACTCATCGATGATGCGATGTTTGCCATAGAAAGAGATAACTCATCCCTTAAAGGCATCCTTCCTAAGGATTATGCGCGGCCCGCTCTGAATAAACAACGATTAGGAGAGCTTATCGATTTGATTGGATCCATCGGACTCGGCGATTCTGAAAACAGAAGTAAGGACGTTTTGGGTCGCGTGTATGAATACTTCTTAGGGCAGTTTGCGGACGCAGAAGGCAAAAAAGGCGGTCAATTCTATACGCCCAGAAGTATTGTTAAACTCCTTGTTGCGATGATCGAGCCGTATGGGGGTAGGATATTCGATCCGTGCTGTGGCTCGGGTGGGATGTTCGTACAGAGTGAAAAATTTATTGAGGCACATGGCGGACGAATTGGCGACATCTCCGTTTATGGACAAGAATCAAATCAGACAACCTGGAAGCTTTGTAAAATGAATCTTGCTATCAGAGGGATTGACGAGAATGTCCAGTGGGGCGATAGTTTCCATGGCGATTTACACCGCGATCTTAAGGCTGATTTCATACTTGCCAATCCTCCATTTAACGATAGTGATTGGGGCGGTGAACGGTTACGAGAAGATATCCGCTGGCGATTCGGCACGCCGCCAGTCGGCAACGCGAATTTCGCGTGGGTGCAGCATTTTATTTATCACTTAGCACCAACAGGTATTGCCAGCTTTGTGTTAGCGAACGGCTCAATGAGTTCCACTACTTCAAATGAAGGAGAGATTAGAAAGAACATTGTCGAGAGAGACTTAGTGGATTGCATGATTGCGCTTCCGTCTCAGTTGTTCTACAACACCATGATTTCTGCGTGTCTGTGGTTCATTGCGCGCGATAAATCGAATCACAAGTTCAGAGACCGAAACGGCCAGGTTTTGTTTATCGATGCGCGCAAGCTGGGAGAGATGGTAGACCGGCGGCATCGAGAGCTCAACGATGACGATATCGAGAAAATTGCGGGTACGTATCATGCGTGGCGAGGAGAAGGTGGAGAATACCAAGACGTTCCAGGGTTCTGCAAATCCACTACATTGGATGAGATTAAAAAACACGGTCATATCCTAACGCCTGGGCGTTATGTCGGTTTCGAAGAAGAGGAAGATGACGGAGAACCGTTCGAAGAGAAGATGAAAGGGCTCACAACAGAGCTTGCGGAGCAGATGGGAGAAGGAAAAAAGCTTGATGAAGAAATAAAAAAGAATCTCGGAGGATTAGGATATGAAATATGAACATGAAGAAATAAAGAAAAAAGTAAATATCGCTATTGACCTTTTGTTTAAAAACGACTCTTTTATATTGGAAATCAACGCTAACGAGCGGTCCATTTCTCACAAATTAGCGGAATACATTCAGACTCAATTTCCAGAATGGCATGTCGATTGTGAATATAACAGAAAAGTAAAGGAAACAAAAAGATTAGAAGATATTGCCGAGTGCTCAGAACAAAGGACAACGGATAGAATATTACCCGATATTATTGTCCATCATAGATCTGTAGATGACAATGAATTAGTTATAGAAATTAAACCTAACAAAAAAAATGACCCTTGTGATATAGAAAAATTGAAGTTATTAACGCAGAAGGATGGAGAATACAGTTATGATTTTGGTTTGTATATTCAATTTGATAAAACTAAGAAACCATCGTTAACTTGGTATAAAGATGGGAAAGAATATGTACGGACAAATTAGATTCAAACAAACAGAAATAGGAAAAATTCCTGAAGATTGGGAAGTTGAAGAATTAAAGAATGTGCTAGAGGAAAAGGGATATGTAAGAGGTCCTTTTGGTTCGGCTCTTCGTAGAAATGAATTAAAAACGGAAGGAATACCTGTCTATGAGCAAGAACATGCCATTTATAATTCCAGAAAATTTAGATATCATATTGATGAAAATAAATTTCGCGAGTTGTCCCGCTTTTTAGTTAAAGAAGATGATTTAATCATAAGCTGTTCTGGGACTCTTGGTAAAGTTTCTATGATATCAAAAACAGACCCAAAAGGTATAATTAGTCAGGCGTTGCTTTTACTTCGTCCAAATATAAATAAAATTTTACCCAGATACTTAAAATATTTTTTTTATTCTCCTAAAGGGTTTGATGCATTGGTTTCACGTTCAAGTGGCAGTGTTCAAGTAAATCTAGCAAAAAGAGAAGTTATAGAAACTATAAAATTAGCTCTTCCAGCTATAACAGAACAATCCCACATCGTTAAAATCCTCTCAGACCTCGATTCCAAAATCGCACTCAACCACCAGACGAACCGTACTCTGGAGGCTATCGGTCAAGCACTCTTCAAGCGCTGGTTCATTGATTTTGAATTTCCCAATGAAGAGGGGAAACCTTATAAGTCAAGCGGCGGCGAGATGGTTTATTCTCAGGAGCTGGAAAAGGAGATACCGAAAGGGTGGAGTGTGAGAAAGTTAGGAGATTATATTCAGTTTATGAAGGGTAGGAAACCCAAAGCTGTTTCTGATAAATGGTTTGAAGGTTATTTACAGCAAATTTTGATAGATACTTTCAATGGTGGTAAGCCAAATTATGCAAATCCAGAAAAAATGGTAATTGTTGAAACTACTGAGCCCATTATGGTTATGGATGGTGCTAGTTCTGGCAGGATTGAAATTGGTTATTGTGGAATAGTAGGTTCGACACTTTCAAAAGTTGTTGTTAATTCGACTTCTTTAACCAACTCATTTTTATTCCATTTTTTAAAAACAAAAGAATCCGATATTAATTTAAACCCTACGGGGACCTCTATACCTCACACCGATAAGGGGAGAATTAATGATTATAGCTTTGCTCTTCCAAATAAGGATTTATTATTGAAATTCGATATCATTGCTAATCAAATACTGCATAAAATCATGCATAATAAAAAAGAAATAATAACATTGTCCAGAATAAGAGATACTCTTCTTCCAAAACTCGTGTCCGGAGAAATAAGGGTGAAAGGTGGTGAAAATGCCTGAATTGTACTGTGTAAGAGCAAATTTTGGGCAATGGACAGAGCATTTTTTAAAAGGTGAGTATGTGGCGATAGGTTGGCTCTCTGAGACCGATCTCTCAAAAATAAAAAAAAGACAAGAACTACACGATCTTTATGTAGAACATTATCCAGAGGACAACAGCCCCTATGTAATTGGACAACAAGTAGGCCAAATAGCAAGGTTTCTATTGGGGATGAAGCCTGGAGATTATGTTATAACTCCAGCAGCAGATACAGAGTATATCCATTGGGGCATTTTAGAGGACAAACCGTATGAGTACAGTGATAGGAATGACGGCTGTCCTTATCCGCACAGAAGAAAAGTTGATTGGAATAAAGAACCGATTCAAAGAAGTCAATTTTCTGTACCGTTTCAAAATAGTATTCGATCTTCTTTAACAGTGTTTTCCGTTGGAAACAAAAATAATTTTTTTGTGACTATCGGGAGAGAGGATCTTGTTTCCAAAAAAATCGTTAAAGAACCACCACGAGAAGTTGTTCTCAACAGAATTTTAGAATTAGATCCAACAGAGTTTGAGATACTCGTTACGTATCTGTTAACCGCACTTGGCTTTGAATCTGAGCATACGGGAAAGGTCGGCGACGCGGATGTTGACGCAAGAGGAGAGTTGGATTTGTACGGGCTCGCAAAGATTAAATTATTCGTGCAGGCGAAACGTTACAAATTAGGGGCGAGGATTACTGCAAAGCAGGTGAGAGGCTTACGTCAAAGCATTCCACACGGTGCGCAAGGTGCGTTTATAACAACGGCAGACTTCCAAAAAGAGGCTTTAAAAGTTGCTGTTGAACCGGGATTTCCGCGAATTGGCACAATTAACGGAAGCCAACTGGTAGATTTATTATCCGAGAAATGGGAGGATTTAGAGCGCCCTGAAGAATTAGAGACAAAGCTGGGACTCAAACGCGGGTTGATTGCCGAATAAAAATGACCTATATCACGGAATCAGAGGTTGAAGAAGTAGCCCTGGATATTTTGGAAGAGATAGGTTACAGCTTACTTTACGGTCCTGATATTGCCCCCGACGGCTCAAATCCCGAAAGGAAAAGTTATTCTGATGTGGTACTGGTTGAACGATTACGCGCAGCTATTGACAACCTCAATCCTGACATTCCGCCAGAAGCAAAGGAGGAAGCGCTCAAGAAAGTCCTGCGGACTGAGAGTCCAAAACTCATCGCGAATAATCATACGTTCCACCAGATGCTCGTTAACGGCGTTGATATTGAATACAGAAAAGAAGGACGGATCGTGGGCGATAAAGTCTGGCTCTTTGATTTCCGGAATCCTCGACAAAACGAATTCTTAGCGGTCAATCAGTTCACCGTGATCGAAAATCATTATAACCGGCGACCTGACATTGTCCTCTTTGTCAATGGTCTACCGTTAGCCGTTATCGAGTTGAAAAACCCCGCCGATGAAGAAGCAACGATATGGTCTGCATACAACCAATTCCAAACGTACAAAGAGCAAATACCTTCCCTGTTTCGGTTTAATGAGCTCTTAATCATTAGTGACGGCTTGGAGGCACGGGCGGGAACGATAACCACCAACACCGATCGGTTCATGCTGTGGAAAACCGTTGACGGCTCTAGCCAGCCGGGCGGCATGTCACAGCTCGAAGTGCTTCTACGCGGGATGTTCACCAAAGAGCGTTTTCTTGACTTGGTGCGGCACTTTATCGTCTTTGAGCAGGAGAAAGAGCTGCAGAAAAAGGTGGCTGCCTACCATCAGTATCATGCCGTTAATAAAGCGCTGCAATCTACGCTCAAAGCAACACGAAGTCATCGAAAAGCCGGTGTGGTCTGGCATACCCAGGGCTCAGGGAAAAGCCTCATCATGGCTTTTTATACCGGAAAGCTCGTGCTCGAATTGGACAACCCAACCGTCGTCGTAATCACTGATCGAAACGATCTGGACGACCAATTATTCGGCACGTTCAGTAGATGCTCGGAACTCTTACGACAAAAACCGGTACAGGCAGAGACACGGGAGAAATTAAAAGAGCTTCTTTCGGTAGCTTCGGGCGGCATCGTCTTTACGACTGTCCAGAAGTTTTTCCCTGAAGAAACTCGGGAAGAATACCCGTTACTCTCCGACCGTAAGAATATCGTTGTTATCGCCGACGAAGCGCACAGAAGTCAATATGGCTTTAGCGCAAAGATCCTGAAGAAAGAAGACGAGGCACTATTAACCTACGGTTTTGCCAAATATATCCGGGATGCTTTACCCAACGCTTCGTTTATCGGCTTCACAGGCACACCGATTGAAAAGGCGGATAGGAGCACCCCCGCAGTCTTTGGTAAATACGTTGATGTGTATGACATTGAACAAGCGGTTAATGACGGTGCGACCGTTCGAATCTATTATGAAAGCAGGTTGGCAAAGTTAGAGCTCAAACCTGAAGAACGCCCCAGAATAGATCAAGAATTTGAGGAAGTTACGGAAGGCGAAGAAGTAGAAAGAAAAGAAACACTCAAGAGTAAATGGGCACGCGTAGAAAAAGTGGTTGGAAGTTCAGACCGGATAAAAAGAATTGCAAACGATATTGTAACCCATTTTGAAGCACGTCTTGACGTTCTTGACGGCAAAGGAATGATTGTTTGTATGAGCCGACGAATCTGCGTTGATCTTTACAATGAAATCATCAAATTAAAGCCCGAATGGCATCATAAGGATGACGATAAAGGTTTCATTAAAGTTGTTATGACTGGTTCCGCCGCCGATCCTAAAGAATGGCAGGAGCACATACGCAACAAAACAAGAAGAAGAGCAATTGGGGATAAATTCAAGGATCCCGACGATCCCCTAAAATTGGCGATTGTTAGAGATATGTGGCTCACTGGCTTTGATGCGCCGAGTTTACATACCATGTACGTCGACAAACCGATGCGAGGTCATGGCTTAATGCAAGCAATCGCACGAGTGAATCGCGTTTTTAAAGAAGACAAAAAAGGGGGGCTGATTGTCGATTATATTGGTATTGCCTACGAATTGAAAAAAGCGCTGGCAGAATACACCGAAAGCGGAGGAAAAGGGAAACCTGCGTTCGAACAGGAAGAAGCTGTTGCCATTATGCTCAAGAAATACGAAATCGTGGCTGCAATGTTCCATGGATTCAATTACAAAAAATTCTTTGAGCTTACCCCAAAGGACCGGATGACCTTAATATCACAAGCTATGGACTTCATCTTAAAACAAGACGAAGATAAAGAACGATACCTCACGCATGTTACCGAATTACTACGCGCTTTTGCTCTTGCTGTGCCACATGAAACAGCTATGGAAATCAAAGAAGAAGTGGGCTTCTTTCAAGCGGTAAAATCCGCAATTGTTAAAACCACCGTAACGACCGGTAAAAACCGGGAAGAGTTAGATTCCGCGATAAAACAGATACTTTCAAAGGCCATTGTATCCGACCGAGTGATTGATATTTTTGCGGCTGCAGGTCTCAAAAACCCTGATATTTCAATTCTTTCAGAGGGGTTCTTAGCAGAAGTGCGAGCATCACCACAGAAGAATCTTGCCTTCGAAATGCTTAAAAAACTGCTTAATGACGAAATAAAAGTACGGATGAAGAACAACATTGTACAAGCGCGATCCTTCAGAGAACTGTTGGAAAAAACGATTAGAAAGTATACAAATAGGACTATTGAAGCTGCTGAGGTGATAGAAGAGTTAATCGAACTGGCAAAAAAGATGCGCGAGGAGAGCAAGAGAGGAATAGAGTTAAACTTAAGCGATGCAGAACTCGCCTTTTATGATGCCTTAGGAGTTAACGATAGTGCAGTTAAAGTCTTGGGGGATGAAACTCTACGGAATATGGCTACCGAGCTAACAGAAACAATACGTAAAAACGTAACTATTGACTGGACATTAAGAGAAAGTGTTCAGGCAAAACTCAGAGTAATGGTGAAAAGGATTCTTAAAAAATACGGCTACCCCCCAGATAAACAAAAGAAAGCAACCGAACTAGTATTAGAACAAGCTCGGGTAATTTGTAAAGATTTGGCTGAAAGTGCGGTGGCCTAAAAATCATGACTCAGGAAGTATTTGAAGGAACGGAGAATAGAATTAACTTAGATAATGTGGACAAAAGAATAGAGGAATATTTGAAAACGATCCAGGGTATTAAATTGCCTATCACTCAGGGTGATGTACTAAAAACGATCCACTCGATAAAACGCGACCCACTCGGTACCGGTCCCTATCCTAAGGTGAGTTTGTTTGAAACGGCAAATCGTATTTTTTCAGATTTGGTAATCCTCTTTGGGGTACGTTCTCTTTTAACTAGTCCGCTAGTCGGAGAGGTATCACTTCCTTTTAGAGAATATTCAGTGGCACTTGGTGTGCAGGGAGGACCCGATCTGAGTGCCTCACAGAATGATTCTAATCTTGTGGGCGAAGCATTTCACGTAGCTCCATCGTTTTTTCAAACTAAAAAAAGGCTCGAAATGAAGAAACTGAGGAATGAAGTCGCCACCTATCGAATTATCCTTTTCAACCACGACGCAGTAAAAAATCCTGAAGGGTATCTTGATAAATCGGAACCTACTATGCTTTATTTACCCGTAAACATATGGGAACTCAAAGATGAATTTTGGTTCAGGTCACAATGACTGGTGAAATATTCCTCATGGACAGCAATGAAAATTTAATTCCGATGAGCGAAGCTGAATACGACTCTGAGAAAATATTACAAGAATTATTAGCAAAATATCCGCAATTACTCGCGGGTGATCAAATCAACAGTGAAAACCCGCGAAAATGGATATTAGTTACAAGAGAGGTTGGAATTCCCGAAAAGGAAGATTCGCCTGACATTTGGAGCTTAGATAACCTGTTTATTGACCAAGATGCAATTCCTACGTTGGTAGAAGTAAAACGGAGTGGTGATACTAGAATTAGACGAGAGGTCATAGGGCAGATGTTAGATTATGCAGCCAATGCAATTCTTTACTGGCCCGTAGAAAAACTCAAGTTACTCTATGAAGCAGAATGCCAAAAGAATGGCGAAGATCCCGTTCAATATCTTTCCTCCAAGCTTAATCTCGATACCGAATACGAGGATTTTTGGTCTGATGTCGAGACCAATTTGAAGGCGGGAAAGATTCGAATGCTTTTTGTCGCGGATGATATCCCTTCTGAATTACAAACAATCGTGGAATTCTTAAATGACCAGATGGAACGAGCAGAAGTGCTAGCGATATCAATAAAGCAATATGCTGGGAAAAGTTTAAAGACGCTAGTACCCCGAATCGTTGGACAAACAGCTACTGCAAGGATTAAAGGCGCAAGAGGGCCTAAAAAGAAGTGGGATGAGCGGTCATTTTTTGAAGATTTACAAAAAAGAGCTTCAACTGAAGAGTGGAATATCGCTAAAAAGATTTATACTTGGGTAAATGAAAAGAAATTCGGGATATGGTTTGGAGAAGGAAAAAAAACGGGTTCTTTCGTTCCTATATTTATTCATAATGGGATTAAACATTACCTTTTCGCGGTGTGGTCCTCAGGTTATGTCGAAATTTACTTTCAGTGGTATAAACCCAGAAAACCATTTGACTCAGAAGAAAAGAGAATTGAATTATTGAATAAGTTGAATTCATTAGAGAACGTTTCATTACCACAGGATTCTATAAATAGAAGACCTAGCATCCCTCTAAATGTCTTATTACAAGGTCAAAATTTAGAGACTTTTTTTAATATTTTTGAATGGTTTATCGATGAAATTAAGAAACACTGATTGTTTTGGAATCAGTAAAAAATAAACAGGGAAAAAGCAAATGACCTACTAGCCCTGCATCACGAATGAAGAGAACTGGAGGGAATTACATGAATACCAGGAGTAGTAATCAGAATCGAGAAGAGAAAATTGCGGGTATCATTCGCAAGTACTCAAAATGGGATGTGGATCGTGAGTGGCTTTTTAATGAAAAAAGGAGCAAAAATAACATTTTCAGGGAATCATTTCATGCTATTAATAATTACATTAAAGATGAAGAGTTATCCCTCTGGTATCTGGCCTTTGGTCAAAGTTTTGCGCGAAGAACTGATGTCATGCATAGAAAGATGGCTGAAATGTGCACTTCTGCAGACCTACCGTTGATTACTTTTAAAAAGAATTTTCCACGGGGATGTCCTTATTCTGAGCGAAAAGATGCGGTAATTAAAAAGATCTTGGCTAGCGACTTCACCAGGTCAAATGAAGAGATAATTAAAGAGATAAAAGAGTGTTACAGATCCGAGAAGCTTTATCATGAAGGTGTCTGGTGCAGGAAAGATGAGTTCGAGAATTGTCAATACAGAAATGAATGCCCAGTGAATGAGTGGGAAAAGTTGATTAATGAATTCCGCCTTCCATTTAGAACCGCGCCCAAGATGTTCTTCTATTATGACTCATTCTGTCTCCTTAATAACTCCGAGGTCTCTAGTTTCGACCAACTCTTCTCAAAGTTGAGCGATTTGATTGATGATACAACGAAAAGAACAATCGTTATTAAAAGTCTCTTAGAAGGAATAAGAGGAATAGCTACGAAAACATTGTTGTTTCTCCAGATGGAAAATATATTTAAAGAAAGAGAGCTTGATTACTCTGAGTTGATTTTCGTGGACAGTCATGCTATTAGAGTATCCCAAAAAATGCGATTCCCCTATTATGAACATGATTTGGTAGAGGCAATCCGAAAATTTGGGAAAAGGTATAATCTCACTGCAAGACAGATTGATCTTGCACTGTGGGAAATGGGCTTTTTATGCACTGATGAAGGTTGTCTTCGTGATGACGAGAAATTGTATTTGTTTAACTGGGACAATGTCCCCGGAAGCGAGAGCGAGAAACTCCAAAGGTTCCTCATAGATGATTGCGATATCGACTGGGCGGAAGAAGCTGAAATTAACAAAATCAATGACAACAAAATCATCCAAATCCGTAAGGACGAAAACATAGCCCAAATAATACTCGATGAGAAGAAGGAAAAAGCCAGCTTAGAAATCAATAATGACCGAAATCTTAATCTAATGGTTAAAAGGAAGAATGGTAAGCTTAACGTATACAAGGAATGTATCTTCTACGATGTTTGCACAAATGCAAATTTTTGACTATAATGGGTATGTTGAAATAAATTGTAAGGGCTCGTTGTCATAAGACAAAGTAAAGGGGGAAAAGGATGTGATGAAGAAAAATGACCTACTGGCTTTGCATAACGAATGAAGAGAACTGGAACGTTGTTAAGTCAAAAAACATCTGGGGCGTGCGGGAACGGCACAGAAACACGATTGCGAAGGTGATTAAAGGCGATACATTACTGATGTACCTCAAGCAGGAGAAAATCGGTGATGAACTTAAGGAGTCAAGAATCGCCGGCGTGTTTGTGGCAGCCTCTGCTGTTTACACGGACAAAACGCGAATATTCACTACACCAAAAGGTATGGGAAACGAAACATTTCCTCTCAGGATTAAAGTCAAGCCCGTTGACATTTTCAAAGAGCCTGTGGAGTTTAAGCTGTTGATCCCTCAGTTGAAGTTCATAACCAACAAGAAGAAGTGGAGCGGGCATTTGATGGGGAAGGCAATGCGACCGATACCGAAAGAGGATTTTGCGGTGATAAGAAAAAGGGCATAAGACAGGCTGTAGCAATAGAAAACCCATCATTTAATTAATCTAGCGTGCGGGAAAAAAGAGAGGGAGTGAAAATGCCACATATTTCAAACGAAAAGAAGAATCTCAATCGTTTAGCGGGCGAATTTCTAGTTGCTTCACGTTTTACTCAACGAGGCTATATGGTATCGCTTCAATGGGGAACAACCATTGGTTATGATATTCTTGTTTTTGACAAAAGTGGAAATGTTGCATTCATAGAAGTAAAAACCACGGTCTCTTATCCTAAGGTCTGGGCTCTTCAGACGAAATATGCAAATCCAAGAACAGATGCTATTCCAGAAGACAGGCGTTTCGTAGCATGCGTTGACATGACTGCGCCAGATCATGAGTCGCAAGTATATATATTCCCCGTCAGGGTGGTTGCAGAAGGTCTAAAGTACTACTTCAATAACTCGTTCCCAAATAGTAAAACCTTAAATCTTCCGCTTGAGAAAAAACCTCAAGGACATACCAAAGATCCAATGGCTCTGACTTTGGGTGAACATATCGAAGCAAAAAAGTACCTCGAGAATTACGAGGTTGTCGGAATAAAACGTTTGGAAGAGTAAGTTAAACTTTAGCTAACTAGCTGCAGAACCACTAAAACTCTCAGCGGCTATGAAAGAAGCTCTAACCAAACGCGGAAAAGCGAAAAGCGTATATATAAGATCTACCTTAGGTAAAAATGTGAGCCGGAATAGTTCGCGTAGGATATCAAGGGGGAGACCGTGATGGAAAAAATATTGGACCAGTTTGAGAACGATATCATGATGTTAGATGCTCTCTACCAATGGGCTAGTAATCCAACAAGCCCTACAGCAGCACTTACAAGAGGATGTTCAGCAAATCACGAGTTGATCAAAAATACCATAAAAAATAGGTATAATCTAGATTCAGATAAAGCCGAAGAGGTTTACAATAGGCTAACTCAGGAAATAGAAAATGAAGGAATTGATTTCGCTACTGGATATTTGGAATGGGCAGATCACATTAAAGAAAGGATAACTGAGAAATACGGGGAAGTTTTAAGAGAGAAAACACTTGAGAGACTTAATAGAACGTCTCACGAAGAAAAATATATTGCTTGGCTTTATTGCAAAGTAAAAGAAGAATATGGATTATTTCCCCGTGATAACGATATTGATTTCTTCAGAGATAGCATGGATAAATTCGACGCTCTTTTTACTGCAACATTTAATTCTTTAACAGATCAAACTCATAATCCTATTAACGTTCTTAAAGGAATTGGATTCATAAATGAACTCCAATGGATTGCTTCTAACGATTGCAAGAAAAGAAATAATTTGTATATTTCCCCAAAATATTTAGAGCCCCTTGCTTCAGAAATAGATAAATATATCCCTCTTCCTGAGTTACCAAATTATGAAAGGTATATCGACGCTCTTTACGATACAAAAAAATAGATGCACTAATTTATCTTGAGGAGCTATTACACAAAGGTTGTGCGAGTGAGATCGCCCAAATTTATGGGAAGACCATAACAGATAAGCTTCACGGGGAACTTTTACCTCACCCGTACATTATCGGAAAATGCAGGAATGCTGTCGCAATAAACCCGAGGATCTACAAAAACTTCAGAGAAATATTTTTTGATAGAAAAGTAAAGAAGTTGAAAATTGCGGATATAATAGAGGAGGGGTTAATCAATTTGTATGAAAGATATTATCCAGATCTTTCCTTAACCGAAACAACGTTTGAACTTTTCAATGCGAGTAGAATTTGGCTATTGGATTCCCATGATAAATCCTTGGCAGAATATGAAGTCTTTCTCGTTTTAACTCCCTGGATAACGGGGAAAGAGCTAAAGTGGTTACGAGATAACTACTCGAAAAAGTTTGTAGTGATAATCTCAACCTTTATGGGGCTTCCGGGAATCCAGAAATTGTACAAAAAAGTCTTTAATGGGCATTTGAATGAAAGTGGTCTCAACTGGATGATTATCGATCTGAGCAGAGAAAAAGAGGTTTACGAGATGATTGTCAATGCTAGACCTAAGCTATTTGATGAGCTGATTACGATTGTTAAGGGGGGTGGGCCCTTACCGCCTCCTGATCGCCCGAAACTTGAGGTACGTCCTAATTCTTACGATTTTACCGATGTAAGACGAGGTGCCATGCCTTCAACAACTTTCACAGTTGAGAATATCGGTGAAGGGACTCTTGAATGGGAAGTTCAGGATATCCCCGACTGGCTTGACGTAAGTCAAACAAGCGGAACCAACGAGGGCAGTTTTACTGTAACAGTTGAGAGCGACATGTTAGGTGGTGACCAAGATGGAACGGTTGAGGTTATCTCAAATGGTGGAAACGAATCAATTGCTGTTTCGGTTAATATCGTTGAGGATATAGTAACCCCCCCACCACTTTCCGATCTTAAGATACTTTTAGGAAAGGATACAACCGAGCAAGAGATTTTTTGGGAACCAAAAAAGGAGATTAACTGGAGTTTCGTTATCGTTGGAAGTGCAGGAACTGGAAAGACGCAAACAGTAAAGGCTGTACTCTCAGAATTCGTGAAATCTAAGCTACCTTATATTATTTTTGACTTTCGGAACGATTATATTTCAAAAGCGAAAGAATCAGAATTTGGTCAAATATTAGATTTGAACACAATATCAATCAATCCACTTGAACTTGATGGCAATAACACGCCAAAAGATCAGAAATACCAGATTTCAGACATCGTTGACTTGGTTTATAATATCGGCGAAAGGCAGGTAGGACACATCCGGAGTGCTATCAAACATAGCTATGAAAACAAGGGTATCAAAGAAGAAGATGAGGATGGCTGGAGAAATGTCCCACCAACATTTGATGATATTCAAAATAACTTGGGTAGATTATCCGAGGAAGGAGATAGCGGAACAAGGTCTTCAATTAAAGGCATATTTGCCAGATTAGACCCGATTTTTGACTATGGGATTTTTTCTGCTAAAACCGTGATGCCTTTTGAAGATATCATGAAAGGTCAAACCCTCGTGAATCTTGGAACTTTACCCAACGATAATCTTAAAGCAGTTGTTTGCGAATTCTTTATGCGAAAGTTGAGATATTATCTCGATAAAATAGGTGAATCCCGAGACCCGCGGTTATACGTCATTATAGACGAGGCGCATCGCCTTAAATATGAAAGGGAGGCATCAGCAGGACAATTGCTCAAAGAAGCGAGAAAGTATGGTGTCGGAATGCTTCTTGCAACGCAGGATCCTGTGGACTTCACTGATGTTGTTTACAATAACATAGGTGGGATTATGTCTTTGCAATTGACAGACCCGAAATACGCTAAAACAATCGCTGAGCATCTCGGCGGTAAAGTCACATGGAAGAATGTAAAAAATGACTTATCCTCTAAGTTTTCAGCTTTTGTGAAGTTTTCACAAAATCCGGATGCAATAAGATTTGACGTGATTCCCTACTATAAGAGATAAACGAAGATTAAAAGAAAGGGCATATCGGGCTAACCGCGAAATGAATCATATTGGCACCTTAAACACCCCCACTTGTTATTCCTTTCATGCACCGCCTCTTCCGTGACGCTCTTAATTCTGCTTTACAGAAGCTCGGGTTTCCGTGGCTCACACCGCATCCAACCAAGACGAGCAGGGAGATCGGCTACTTCCAGAGAGCCTTCACGCCAAACGATTTGTACGAGATGTACAAACGCAACCAGATGGCGTTGATAAGCAAAAGTAACGTTTAACTTACTACACCTTCTTCCTTCAGCCTTCTTCGCAGTGACCCTTCACTCACCTTCTGACTCGCTGCGATTGTTGTCATATCTATACCTGCTGCTAATTGTTTCCGAACAGTTGTCCAGTTGATCCGCTTCTTCGGATGGGTTGCTTTTTCCGATCCCTTAAGTGCTATCTCCCTTTGCCACTGAACTAAGCGATCCATGATCTTTTGTGTCAGGATGTCAGGGGTGGACACACCTTCGCTTTCCAATACGCCTTTCACCACGGTTGACAAATCTTCATCTCTTATGAACATATTTACACTTATCACTCTAATTTAGAGTTATAAAAGCCTTAAGGTGATAACGGTTGTGAGCTTAAGCTGGTAAAGCAAGAGGAAGGAAAGTAATAATAGAAAAACTAAAAGTCGACTTTAATATAACTTTTCTTATAGAATAGTTAAATGTTCGTTATTTGGTTTGATATTTGAGTGTAACACCGCTAGTTGGTAGGGACTCCTATAAATCGTAAAGATCATCAACAGGGACTTTGCTCAGAACAAGATTAATGAAATCTTCGGTATCAATAGATTGAGTTCCAAATTTCATATCTGCACCCACAACTGAATAAAATCCAGAATATTCTTCATCCTCATAATTTGCTACTGCCCCACGGACATTATAAGTTAAAATTCTCCTCAATTCCGAAAAAGGCCTAATATTCCCAGAAGAAGCCTGCTCAAGAGCGTCAGACAGAGTTTTTCTACATCGAGAAATAGCTCTACCCACCATAAACGTATTTGCTCCGAAATCGATTTTCCAACCTCTTTCTGACCCGTATATATTGCTACTATGCCCAGGAGCACGAACAGGACCACTAGGATGGTCAAGCCACCAAGCAGATTTTCTAATAAAATCCTTAGCTACATCGAGGGGGACATCACCATCTTCTGTTCCAAGATTATCTAAATGAGACATTATGCGTTTCGCAATGTGTTTTCGTTCCGCATTTATACTTTTTTGTCGAAATTCTTTAAAACTTCGCTGAAGCGGGGGCAATATTTTTTCAAAATCGCCAATCATCTCGTAAGTAATCGGTTTTCGCTCAGATAACCATGCTTCAGTCATTTTCTCAATTTTAAATATTTCCTTGGGATCATCAATAACTACGCTCGCTTCTCTGTTTTGTTTGCCGCGCGATGTCAAATTTTGACTCCCAATACTTGCAAAAACTCCTGGAATAATTATAATTTTTGCATGCAGTTTCGGAAGTTGATATAGCTCAAAACCGTCTAAAGCCAATCGCTTCAATGTTTTTAATGAAGAACTCCCAGCGGCAAAATCTTGTATAGAGAAGCGCGTATAAATTTCACAAGAATCACTTTTTACGTTTTCTAGAACGGTTTCCGCTGTAGGCGATGTAATATAAGGGGAGAACACTAAGACCTTCCCAGACGCTTTTTTAAGTTCTTTTTTCCAACGTCGATCAACACTCTTTAGATAATATTCATTTTTCATGTCTTGTATTTCTTGAATGCTTACACCTTTCGGGGATTAAAAGTCGGAGCTGAGATTCGAAGCAAAAGTTCAGGGCTTGATTACCTCATCTCTTCACCTTCGATCTATCCATCTTTGCGCCTAAACTATGGAACGGTGTCAACTAATTCCC